>OGXJ01000559.1_pt1 | contig 30063 bp, 31 predicted proteins | sample 1576231 | NCBI WGS metagenome assembly OGXJ01 (sample SAMEA3541539, study PRJEB24748) | human gut metagenome | biome: human gut; feature: human-associated habitat; material: faeces | place: China | collected 2012
GAGCAGCGCAGGCTGCTCGATGAACTGAATGCCCAAATCGAAGAGAATGGCCGGTATTATGTGGGCGAATCCCTGACCGTCGAACAGATACGCGAGCACGGCTACGACCTAACGGAAGAAGACGGCGGCCTGATAGAGAAGATCGCCGAAAAGATCGAGGTAAATGCCGACATGCTGTGGTCGGCCGTCGAAATCTGGGCCGCGACCTACAATGTCAGACGAAATGACGATTCCTAAAAGCCGTGTAATATTCAACCCGGCCAAGAAAATCGACAGAATAATAACTTTTCCATAAAATTGAAGCTACAATGAAAACCTTTGAAAAAATCGCAAAGCGCTATGCGCTGACCAGCAGCTACTACAAACACCGTCAAACGGGATAGCCCGACACGCTGGCAGATATTTACGACTACCTGCAGCAGCACGGTGAACTGCCGTTCCGTTACGAGGGCGACAACTGGTCATACGACGCAATGTGCGAGCGGCAGAAGCACCCGGGCGTATACTTGTCGCAATACCTGACGCCGGATCGTACGGCGCGGCAGATGGCGGCATTGGCTGTGCGGTATTTCGACAACGACAGCCGGATCGTCGATGCCTGCTGCGGCACGGGACAACTGACACGCGCAATGATTGCCGAGGGAGTACATCCCTCGGCAATTGTCGGGTTCGATATGGATGGTGATATGATAGCTATTTACGAGCGACTGTATCCGACAGTAGACGCGATGCGGATGCGGTTTGAGGATATAGATTTTCGCTGCGAGAATATCATTGCCAATCCTCCTTTCGAGATGGCGGAATGCATCTCGTTCTTCAACTGGCTTAGCAAAGTACAAATATCGGGAAACTACGCCGTCCTGCTCTTGCCGCATGGTTTTATCGACAAACAGCGGCCGAGCGCCTTACGGGACATGCTTCGGGGCTTTACAGTCCTTTTTCGCACACCCATGCAGGAGCCGTTTGCGCGAACGGCGTGCCGGGCGGAAATCGCTGTCTTGGAACGAATATGGAGTAGAAAAAAGGAAAAGAGTCAAGATCTACAATTCCTTTCCTCAGTCAAATTGATTCTATTTCTATTGTGCTGCCTATGAAATATTCAATGTCTTTATTTAAAAGTTGTTCAATTTTCTCCGTTTTTATTTGATACAGAGTATCATAATGTAGTAGACGCTTGATAATGGGCTCAAGTGACTATTGAGCCATTTTATTTATTACTCATATTGAGCCCGTAACATGTTGTTTTTGCCGTAAACATTTATAATAAGAGCGTAAGTTTTCAACAAATTTGCTATAATAAAAAATATCTTTTATTTTTGATATTAAGTATATTTTCCCTCGTCGTTGCGTCACTGCGTCACGGTGTCGAATCTAACAGAGAATTTCAATTGACCACCTTTAATATTGAAGTATTCATCCATCTCTGGAATTATAGGTATGAAAATTCTATCTTTAGTTACAAGAGTCGCTGTCATTATCATACGACCACCTGTAGCATCTCCATCCAATTTTTTCATCAAGTCTATATCATAATATAATGTTAGGTTGCTTGATGCGTGCGTAAAGATATAGATGATCTTGTGAATGCTCCATATAATTCTCGTTGTATGGGGCTGGAGAAAAAATTCATAGTTTTCATGGAACATACGGTCAGACAATGACAAAAAAGTATTGTATCCGCACAAACTATAGTTTTTATCATCGGTATGAAGAATCTTAAACTTTGTATCAACGTCAAGACGTAGTATTGGAGGCATTGGCTCAAGAGTCATTTCTATTCTATCTTCAGCATTATGCTGATGAATGGAAACTACAACTGCACTACCTGACATAACTTCATTAATATCACCAACTTGTTTGGATGTTACAGATAGTGTTTGCTTATTCTTGATTGTAGCAGCAGCCTTCAGTACCTCCTTGTATGGAATCTTGCCATCTAGGTATTCCTTCATCACAGCTTCCATTTCTCCCAATTCAGAATACTCAATCGTGTAAAGCTCTCTTTTTCGCTGTAATATGTTATAAAGAGCTTCAGCACCATCACGGGTTGATGACGGTATATACTGAGCAAATTTAGTATATAACTTGGTTCTTACATAGTCCTTAATAATTGGTTCAAAAAGAGCAAAATTGTCATTATATATCTTGGTTAAATAGCTAATTTCAGGTGAATTACGAGATAAATAAATTACCACTTGGCCGTTTTCAAGTTGCACAGTACTCGTAAGATTATGAGAAATCTGTGCAAATTTAACAATTGCATCAGTCATCAGATAGTCATCTGCTAATACAATCTTAATTTTAGTTGCGATTGAAACTTCAGGTATTTTCAGTTCAAGTGTACTAAATGCTTTTATATCAATTTTGTCCGGAATAGCCTGAATCCCTTTCTGTTTCAGTACTGAAATTTGCACTTGACGGCGCACATTATCATCTGCAGGAAGTAGTAAAATATGGTTTTCATCAGAATGATTGTTCTGAATCTGTTTGTCCCGACCTTCGTAGTAATTAACTTCTTTTCCATTAACTATAGGGTTTACATCTCCTAGTTTCATTCTGCTTTCTGTGCCACATACTGAAATCTGTATGTTTTTTGCTAACTCAAACTGATGAGTATTCTTAATGTAAAGGAGTAACTCTCGGCATTGCTCAGCTACATCATTTTCTGCAATAGCTCTTGCGACCACTTCATCAGCCTTCCGAACAATGATTGCCACCGTATTGATACTGTCTCGGCTAACCGCTTCTCGTCCTGCTGTTGGCATTAATGATGCTATATTGACTATGCCGCCAAAATTAAAAACAGAGGCTACGGGAACCGGTGCCAGACCAAAATAATTTCTCAGTCCGTATAGGGTAGGATTTGATGCTTTCAAATAAATAAAACCAGTTTGTTCCACACCATTGAGACTAATATTCTCAATCAATATTTGTGGCAACACATTACTATATGTATTAAATGACAGTCTATAGTTAAATGAGATAGATGGCTCGTGTACAGTCCCTTGTATATTCTCCGACTTATCGCTTCCTGGCGTAATAGCTACAGATGTTTGACTAATGACTTGGTCATTGATTATTACAGGAATGGGGAGATACTTCACATAAGGGGCTAAATAGTTTTTTGCATCGGCCAAACTTAAACCAAAGCCGTTTTCCCATGTGGCAATAATTGTAGTTCCATAGTCGTTTCGACTGTCTTGATTGTCAGCAATATGTATGCAATCTTTTTCAAGCGATAATTCCGCCTTACAAACAAGTGAGGTATAAGTTATTGTTTCTCCGAATGCCTTGCTGATAACTTTCAATTCAGAGCATACACCAAAATTAGCCATCGCTCCTATTCCGAAGGTACCAACGACCCCAGCAGCTCGTGCTTCGCTATTATTTTTACCACTCGAGCCTGCCGTCCAAAAATTCTTTTTCAGCGTTTCGGAATTCATGCCAATGCCATTGTCGCTGATAGTGAGTCGGTTCATGTCAATTCTGATGTCAATCTTAGGCTTATAAGCTTCAGAATTGTCTATGTGTTGTCTCATCAAGATAGCATCATAGGCATTCTGTACATTTTCACGTAATAGAGCCAATGGTGAATCGTAAATCTGGCTGCAAAGTACCTCAAGAATCCTATCAAGCTTTATTTTGAATTTTATATTTTCTTCCATAATTACATTATTTTTTTAGCCTTTTCCTTCAATTCTCTTACATATGGATTAGTTTCATCATGGAATTGTCCTATTGACAATATATCTGCAATCCAATCCTTATCTTTGGCAGTAACAGCAGCATCAAGGACTGTCATATATTGGGTGATGGTTTGAGGTTTCTTTATAGTCTTCAAAAGTTTATTATCGTGAACCTTCGAGATGTAATTGTCGAAATATTTTAATATTAAATCATTGTCCAACCCGATCGCCATTAGCCTCAGACATGCATTTTCATAATTATTTGTCAGTCGCACTTTCTTGTCAATGTCCTCTATAATATACTCTATCTGTGGCTTTTCTATTTGTATTTCGTGTTTATACTGAAGCAAATTCATAATTCCGATGGGGGATTTAGTCCATTGCGGAATATCATAGCCATATTGACTATGATCTTTTCTGACATTCAATTGGATAACTACGTCCTCGTGATCGAGTGATATTTCTATTATATTGTATTGACGAGGCACGCCTGTTACTAATTTATAATGGTTCCCATAAAGACTCCCGCTACTAATTAGCAGAATACTCTGTTTTGACGTGATGTCACTATATTCTTGAACTACCGTACTCATATGCTGATGTCCGAACAATCCCATTTTTATATCCTCTTGCATCATGGCATTAAGTATACGGTAGTCCATATAATTGTTCTCTTTCGGTAAACCGGAAACATGGTGATGCCATACTCCGACGAGCAAATAACCCATATTTTTTAGACAAGCCAATCTATCATGTGCTTTTGTGATCCCATCAGGACAGATACACCCCATCGGATTCAGGTGATCAAGGCGGTAACAACTATTAAAACATACAAAAGCAAGATTATAAGAAGGTAGCTCTACGATATAAGAATTTTGGTCCGCCTGCGCGGGGATTTCCCTTATACCCTTGAAAAATTCATTATAAAATGAATTAAAGAGGTCAAATCGTGTAGCATATCGCTCCCAGTCCGTAATATGATAAAACCTTCTCTCATTCCAATTCCACCTTATACTTGGTTCTGCACTCTTTAACTGTTTCAAGTCTTCATTTGCTTTATCCTCAGGTGACAAGGTCATGCTTTCTTTTGATATTTTATAGCAATAATCATGATTCCCTGGCACGATGACCATTCTACGTTTATCCCCATTTAAGAAATAGCTTACCAATTTGTCAAGAAACTTCCCAACTTCTACATATTGTAGTTTTATAATATTCTCTGCATCATCATTTTTCGATCCTTCAACCAAATCACCACTAATCACAATAATCTCAGGTTTACCTATGCCATCTTTGATGTAAGCCTCGCAATCTTTTTGGAGTGAATAAAACACATTGTCAAGGTTACAATTCTCAGGTTTATGCAAGTCCGAAATATGGAGTATGGAAAAATTTCTAGCCATGGATTATTCTCTTCTATATAATTATATTAGAAATGGATGATTGATATATTGATATGTGATCACATTCTCTGGAGGACAGATATTATCTATACCTATAACACTACTTGCTGATATTTAAATGAAGCATAATCGAATTAATTGTCCTTAAAAATAGAATGGATTGCCAAGACAAGTTAGTACTTTAAAAAGCGAAAATGCCTGATAGCTTTTTCTTCAAAGCTATATCATGGATATCCTAGATACTGCACTATATCTGTTAGCCATTCAAAGGTCTATTTGGGGGATTCATCATAGTCTATTGTGTGAATATTTGTTCAACTTCGTTTTTGGGTTGAGACAAGAGGCATATCTCAGCAGTTTTTTCATGTTGATATTGTTTCTCTCACAAATGATTCATATATTTGAGTACTGATAAATACTAGACATTTTGCGTTGATGGTCAACAAAATGGGCTTTCAAACGGGAAGACCGTTTCCGCATAGTAGCATAGTTCAATATGCTTTTGATTACTGGTATAAAATTATATCTTTTTCGGCAAACTACAAATCATTTTGTTAAAAAAATGATGTATAAAACGTGTCTAATTATTCTATATAAGGAAAAGATAAATACAACGTTGCGATCTTAAGGTTTACAATGCTCATATATGCATTTTTTGTCTATTAGTCGGGAACAAATATTTTCGATTGCGATAGCGCGTATATTCTTTTTTTGTAAAACAGGTTTATTTCTATGCTATAATTATTTTATTAAATAACGTGTTCTTTCCTCGGTTGCCATCGGGGAAGATAAGCCCGGGACGGTTCGCTTCGCGTCCCTCTCCGGCTCCGGGACGGAAAAATCATCCTCGCCGGGGCTGCGGTATTTTTCCTTCCCTGCACCTGCGCCTCGGGCTTATGAACCTTCCCGAGGCAACCGATCCATTCGGGATAAAAAGCCTCATAACATATTATTTATTGCTTGCGCAATCCAAATAAGATAAAGATTGTGCGGGCGTCAAAGACGTGAGACACACGGTAAAAACTGTTCGATGTTATGCAGACTATGAAATCAGATTCGAAATCGAAGAAGAGCGGCAAAGGTGCAGCTGCGGCAGCAGTCGTTCCGGTCGCTGTTGCTCCAAAAACGCAGGGACAGACCCCCGCTGAAACTGCCGCGACGCAGGATTCGGGTGCCGAGGTACAGGCTTCGGTTGCCCCAACGGCGGCAGCGAGACAAGAGGGGCCGCTTGTTCAGCTTCTGGACCTGAACAAGATCGTCAACAGCGACTATAATCCGCGCAAGGACTTTCGTGAGGAGACGTTGCTGGAGCTTTCCGAGAGCATCCGGCAGTCGGGCGTGCTGCAACCGATCTGCGTGCGTCCCAAGGACGAGGGGTTCGAGATCGTTTACGGCGAGCGGCGCTACTGGGCCGCAGCAATGGCGGATCTGAAATACATTCCGGCCCTTGTCCGGGACCTTACGGACGCCGAGGCCGAGGATGCGGCCATCACGGAGAACCTGCAGCGCGAGGACGTGAAACCCCGCGAGGAGGCCGCGGCCTATAACAAGGCCATCCAGTCGGGGCGCCATACCATCGAGTCTTTGGTAGGCAAGTTCGGCAAGTCGGAAGCCTACATCCGCTCGCGGTTGAAACTGTGCGGGCTGATCGACGCTCTGGCCGAGCAGCTCGACAAGGAGGAGATTTCGGTAGGCGTCGCCACCGAGATCGCCAAATACCCCGCGGAGATCCAGCAGGAAGTCTACAACGAGCATTTCGCCGAGGGGTGTTACAACTCGTGGAAGACGGCACGGATCAAGGATATCGCCCGGCGGCTCTACGACCGTTACATGACCAAACTGGAAAGCTACAACTTCGATAAGACGGAGTGTCTTTCCTGCCAGCACAATACGGCCAATCAGGTGCTGTTCCGGGACGAATGTGCAGGGGGCTGCGCCGGATGCCAGAACCGGGAGTGCATGATCCGCAAGAACGAGGAGTTCCTCGTGCAGAAAGCGCTGAAGCTGCTGAAAGACGATCCCCGTACGACGCTCGCCACGGCCGGGGATACGCCTGTGGCGGTTCTCGAGGCCCTTGAAAAGGAGGCCTATCACGTCGAAGAGCTGGAATACTACCTGAGCTATTACGATAAAGCTCCCCAAATGCCCGAGGAGCCGCAGGCCGACGAGTATGAATCGGAGGAGGATTTCGCCGAAGCCCGTCAGGAATATGAGGCCGAAATGGCCGATTTTGCCGAGAAAACGCAGCAGCTGGAGTTCAACATCTCGGAAGGCCGGGTTCGTAAATATGCCGTTATCCGCAGCCTCGACATCGAGTGCCGTTACGAGGAGCTCGACGATGAAGAGCGGGAAGTGGCGGTAGACGACGGGCAAGGCGGACATACGGTACATGTGACGGTCGTGCCGCCTTCTCCGCTGGAAGGGCTGTTGCAGCAGGACCGGCGTAACCGCCAGCTCTGCTACGAACGTATCACGGCCGATCTGAAACATGCTTTCCGCGATGTGAAGGTCTCGAACAAGCCCTTGCAGAAAGAGGAGCGGCAGATGTTCTACTATGCCGTGATGCAGCGCGTGGGCAGTGATACGCGGCTCCGGCAGTGCGGCATCAGACCCAAAGAGGACTCCTGGCTGACAGATCAGGAGCAGTTGGCCGCGGCAGGACGTATCACGGCCAAGCAGCAGGCGGCGCTGATACGGCAGTTCCTGATGAACTTTTTCCAGAGCAGCGCTCCGGACTACAACTGCACGGACGATACGGTTACCACGAAACTCCTGTGCCGATTTGCGGACCTGAACTTCGCGGAGCAGAGCCAGAGCGTACAGCAGGAGTACCTGAAGACCTACGAGAAGCGCAAGGCGCGCCTGCAGGAGCAGATCTACGATCTGACAGCGCAGGCAGAGGCTGCCGACATGGAAGCGAGCATCGCGGAAGCTCCGGACTTCGAGCCGGAGGAGCTCCCCGACCTGCTGCCGGACGAGACGCCCGACGCAGCACCGCAGCCGCTGATTATTCCGATAGACCCGGAGATCGAACCCGATACCCGGATGCCCGAAGAGATGAAAATGGCGGCATAGTAACTGATATAAATATTAACCGACGGGATGGTTCGACACCATCCCGTCTTTTCATTTCCTATTATGAAAATACGAATTGACCGTCTTATCTGGCATGGCTGTGAATACGGCAAGCGACAGCTCACTAAACTGCAACGACGATTCTCGGATGGATGCAAGAACCCTTACCGCTGCGCGGAGTGCGGGTCGAAGCATGTATCCTGCCAGGCGTGGCTGGACGGTAATACCTATGAGGTAGAATCGTTGCCCGATGACAATGAGGATTTGTGGTGCGAAGCGTGCGCGGAACATACCGATCAGGTTCGGGAAAGCGAGCTGATGAGCGGCACGATCGAGCCGTGGTGGGAACATGGCACGACGGAAGAAGATCGGGTAATTATCACCGGCCTGAATCCGGAGAATTTCAGTTCAAAGGATGATTGTAAGGCTTTTCGCAACGCTTGTAACATGTGGTGGCGCGGCAAGACAAGCGACGAGAAGATCCGCATCTGGAACGCCTGCCGCCCGCCTGTAAGTGAATATTGCTATTAAAATCCTACGACTATGAATCAAACGATTATCGACACGATCGCTCCGCGGCTGACGGAGCTCGTGATAAAGAAAATAGAGACGCTCACGGGCGACTGGCAGAAGCCGTGGATCGCCGACATGACGCACGGCCTTCCGCGCAACCTGCGCGGCACGCCTTACCGGGCCGGCAATGTACTTATGCTGTTGTTCCTCTCGGAGATCATGGGCTACCGTACGCCCGTCTTTATGACCTTCCGGCAGGCCAAGGAAGAGGGGCTGAATATCCGCAAGGGCTCGGACGCCTTTCCGGTCTATTTCTGGAAGATCTACATCCGCCATAAGGAGACCCGCAAGAAGATCGAATCGGCGGAATACTACCGCCTGCCGCAGGAGCAGCAGAAACACTACGACCTGATTCCCGTCATGCGCTACTACCCGGTCTTTAACCTCGACCAGACGGATATGCAGGAGCAGCAGCCGGAACGCTATGCGCAGCTTACGGCACGCTCCGAACCGAAAGACTATTCGGACGGTCTGACGTGCGATCCTATGGACCGGATGCTGGAGCGACAGTCGTGGCTCTGCCCCATTCGGCTCGAGTATGGAGATCGGGCATTCTACTCTCCCTCGCTCGATAGGATCATCTGCCCGCAGAAGGAGCAGTTCCCGGAAAGTGCAGCGTTCTATACGACACTGCTGCATGAGATCGCACACAGTACGGGACATCCCGACCGGCTCGGCAGGCTCAAAGAAAGCGGTTACGGCGATGCGGACTATGCCCGTGAGGAATTGGTTGCCGAGCTTACGGCGGCTTTGTGCGGGGCGATGCTGGGCTTCGCCACGACGCCCTGCGAGGAGAATGCCGCCTACCTGAAAGGGTGGCTGGAGGAGCTGCAGAAAGAGCCGACCTACCTGTTCGACATCCTCACGGATGTGAACCGCGCCGTGCGGATGATCTCCGAAAGGCTGGAAGATGCAGAACCTATGATCGAGGAAGAAACACCCGCCGAGGCGGCCTGAGATACAACCATTGTCAAACCGAGCCCTGCGACCGAGAGGTTGCAGGGCGCTTTTGTTTTATCCGATTATGATACAGATTAAAAGTAAACCTTATAGCGTGGCGACGTTGCAGCCGCTGAACGCTGCATACGACGCCGAGCACCACCTGACACAAGCGGACGCAGACCGCGTAAATGCCCTTGTGATGCACATCGGGAACACCCGTTCTGCACGAGTTCCTAAAGCCGGGGATCGGATCCTCTATATATCCCGTGCCGGAGATTATTCGGAAGATGCCCGCATCGACCGCGTGAATGACGACGGCACGCTGGCGGTGCATGTCGTGTCGTTCATTCCGTTCGTCGCCCCGACGGATGACGGCGTGTGGTGCGTAGCCGGCGGAGGGCCGCTCGTCGATATAGCACCTTCAGAGACCCGCTACGCCGGAACGGCGCGTGTGGAGTTCCGAATCTGGGGCCATGACGGGCCTTGCGGGAACGGCGCCGTCCGCTTCGAGGCATGTGTGAGCGTGTGGGAATACAAGGAGGCGAATCCGCTCTACGGGGATTTCACGACGAAGCATTGGCGCAAACTCGACCTGTACCGGTTCCCGGAGCGAACGGATGGCGACCTCTACCGCGGAGTGTGTATCTCGTTCGGCTCGGACGAGGAGCTCGAGCAATTTGTAGCGGACTATGAGGGCAAGCTCTTCCGGGCGCCGGTGCCGAACCGGATTATTCTCTGGTGCTATCGGGACGAGCTGAAGGCCGTACCGCAGCAGGAGTGGGATACGCTCGATGCTCCCGTTTCGCAGCGGCGTATCTACAACGCTCCGCAGCCGGTAAAACTCGTCAAAGACCACGAGCGGCACACGACGGTCTGCTATTTCGTCAGACCGGAATTTTCTTCCAAATAATTTAATTCTTTTCCGGATATGAAAAACAAAGAAACACTCGAAAAATTGCGTACTTATCAGATCGGCGTCATCCGCTCGGTCATTGCCGGCCGCAAAGGACGGCTGGGAACTTATTGTGCCGATGAAGCCGATTGCAACCGACTGGCGGATACGGGCAGTCTCGACGAGGAGTATTACGATCCACCGCTTACAATCAAGCATGACGGCCTATACCGCAATGTGATAGCTCTTGAATTCCACAGTGACGGGCAACGGCCCGTCTGCCTGATGGACGGCGAGGATGGAGACGATTTCCCGGTTTCACTCGATCTCCTTTCCACCGATACCCTGCAAAGCATCATCGAATGGTTGGAGGAGTACGGCTTCATTCCGTCCGCCGATGCTGCGCCGCAGACGACAAGCGATCTTACGGAAGACTTTGTGGAGCGCTGCCTGCCGGAATATCCTACGCGCTACGACGTTTTCCGGCTGGGTGAGTTACAGAACCTCCTCGACGGACACGACGCCCCGGAGTTAGGGCTGAAGCGCGACGAAGCCGCAGCGGAGCGCGACCGTCTGCAACTTCGGATCTATGCCGAGGCCATCGCCGCCTTTATGAAAAGGCAGCCCGCAGCGCTTCCGGGTAATGTGTCCCTGCGCCACTATGCCGAGGCGCTGGTCGATATCGCCTATGAAGCCGGCCGCAGGAAGTTCCGGCCCTCGGACAACTCCCGCGATACGGCCGCGACGATCATTGCTTGGGGTGACGAGTTCTCCCGACAGCACGAGGATACGGACTGGACTGAGAAGGAGTATCTCGACGAGATTTGCAGTTTCACCGCTGCGAAACTGCGAAGCGTTCCGAGTAAGGACGATCCGAATGCGGAATTCGACATCGCCTTTCTGAACCGTAAAGCACTCGAAAGACACGGATATGACACTGCGACGATTACGGACGGCGACCTGCAGGAGTTGGCCGGACGGATGGGTGATTATTATTGCGACAGCTCGTTCAGCGAGCATCTTTATAAGGCTTGCAACGATTTCGGATTGCAAACCCCGGAATAATATTGCTGCATATTTTCTAACCTGTGCCGTGGCCGAAAGGCCGCGGCGCCCTTTATTCTATTGCTATGAGTCATCTGATTATCAAACGTATCACCATTACTTCGGACCTACGGGTGATGGTGCGCATGGCGGCGAATAACATCCGCCCGCTCGACTTCCGTTACGGCGAGATCGAATCTCTGACCGAAACGCTGCGCACGAAAGGCCGTCCGACACTCGATCTGGAACTGCTGTCGCTCTTCTTCAAGGGCTGTTGGCAAGGCTGGAACCGTTATTCACGGGCTGTCGAGTATGCCCTGATTACCGACCGGCTGGACAAATACGAGGCATGGGAGCGCTGCCGTGAGGACAAAGCCTATGAGCATAAGCTATTGCTGCGCATGCGCGGCTTCCTGCATTACCGGCCTGTCCCGTGCCGCTGTCACCTCGAATATCAAAGAAGCTCCGTGCGGCGTATTTATGCCGGATACATCTCTTTTTCGTGGCAGAAGCGCCGCATCTTCCAAAGCGTTCTCGAAGCACAGGCAGCGCTGGTCAACAAGGGCTGGAATCCTGACAACTTTCGCATCGTCGAAGAAGAAACGAATAACCTTAAATCCGAAATCCGATGAAACGTTATCACATTAACAAAAACGCAGAACGGTTCGCCCGTGAGGTGAACGTTACACCCGAACTCGTCTATAGTATCTCGCTGGTGCAGTTTCAAGCCAAGAACGGCCGCTGTATCGCGGCATGGACGCCGGGGATGAAGCGTCCCCGGTATGTTTACAGGGCCCACACACCGGAGGAATACGACAAGGCTATGGCGCGTATCCGGCAGGAGGCCGAGCGCTTCCGCCGCCATGACGAGGCGCAGGAAAAGGCTGCCGCGGCCTTCCGCGAGTCGCTCCGTGTCGGCGATATCCTCTACTCGTCGTGGGGCTGGGAGCAGACCAATATCGACTTCTATCAGGTCGTGGCGATCCGCGGCAGCGCGGTAGACCTGCGGCAGCTCGACCAGCGAACTACCGAAGACGGCTATATGTGCGGAACGACTGTCCCGCTGCCCGATGTTTTCAAGGGCAAGACCCATACGCACCGCCTGTCGAAAAATTATATCCGCATCGACTCCTGCCGCACTGCATGGAAATGGGACGGGCAGCCCCTGCGATGCAGTTGGTATGGTTAGCTGATTTACTCATGCAATGTCAAATCATTAAACAATCAATATCGTGAAAATCATGTGTCAGGAGCACTACGACGAGGTAGTGCAGTACGCCGAAAGTATCGGCGACGAAACCTTCCGGGAGTGTCTGGAAAAGCTCCGGCAATGGGAGAAGCATCCTTCGCACCCTTGTGAAATCGAATTGTACCGCGATTTTGCACCCTATTCGTTCCTCTTCAAACAGCGTTATCCGGACGGACGTATCGGTGTCGTCGGCGGGCTGGTCTATCACGGCAAGCCCGACCGATCGTGTTGTTTCATCGACGAGCCGTTTCACGGCTGGATGACCCACACCTGAAACGTCGAATTACGAATTGTCAATCCCAGCCGGACACAATAAATCCGGCCGGGATTTATTTTACATATAGATATGGTCATGCAGTTCTCGGAACCTATTTCGAGGGTGCTATCTTTTGCCGACACTTCAAATAGTTCTGCCGGGACACTATCGACGAATCGGAAAAATTTACCGAGACATATTGCTGCCGGTATGAAATTCGTTATATTTGCAAAAGACAAAAACAGTTCGATTTATGACAACAGTACACATAGAGGACAGTACGCCTGAAGGGCGTTTTCTGCTCGACCTGATTCGGAACCACAAGAGCGTGACCATCGAGCCGAAAGAATCGGAAGCATGGACGAAAGCCGTTGCCGCCGGGGCTGTGCCGCTGGATGATTTCAACGCAAGATTCGAGCATGAAATTCGAGAAACCTACAAACAGTAATGCGCGAGATCATCGTTTCCGCCACGGTATTGGATAAGTTGTCCAATCTTGTCGGCTATCTCAAAAATGATATCAGGCTTTCGGAAGATGCCGCGCAGGCATATCGTAAGCGGTTCATTGCCTATATTCAAACATTCGGCGCCGAAGTCGATCATCCCCTGTGCCGTTTCCGGCGATGGTGCAAACTGGGCTATCGCTGCGCCGTATTCGAGAAACACTGGGTGCTGGCCTATGAAGTTACCGATGAGGGTGTGATCGTACAGGATATGTCCCACACAGCCATGCTCGACGACATTACGGATTGATTCGTTTAGTGCCGGTCTGCCCGTCGATCAGAGCCGTATTTTTGCGAAATATCCGCTGCGAAAGAAGTTGTGATTTCGTATGAGAATAATGAAGTTGTACAGCCCGAATGAGGGCGAAAAGACAATCTGAAGATCCAATTTTACAATAACAGATTTTTAGATAATGACCAAACGAGAGATTGTACAATGGCTTGTCCGGGACGGATGTCAAACCTGTGATTGTATCGGCTGTTGTAGAGTAATCTATGGAACGGGTGTGTGGCCCGGATATGCAAATCTTTTAGAATAGGAAAAGCCGAGAAAACTCTCGGCTTTTGCATTTACTTGTACATATAAATGATCGATTTTGCTATTTTCTGTCTTGATAGTATTCTTTATTTAGCTGAAAATATTATTTTTGTATTGGAATTTATCATTCTCGTTTTATGAATTGTGCAAATCATCCTGCTGAGCCAGCAGTCGCCCAATGTACGGAATGTGGGAAAGGATTGTGTGTGCAATGCGTACATAATCAGCAAAAGCCGGTATGCGCTACATGCCGTGAAACATTAAAAAGCCAAGCTATCGGTTCAACCATCTTTCATTTGCTTGTCTATGTTGGATTATTTATTTTGGGATACAAATGGAATTTCATGGAAGGAGATGGATTTCCAGACGGGAGATTAGCCAGCGGTTATATGTTGATGGCCATAGTTTCCGGCTGGCAGTTTTTGAACTCAGTCGTCGGATGGCGTCTGGTACAGGGTGAGTTGACGACTTGGGCAATCTATTATATGCTTAAACTGTTCCTTTCTGCAATTGTCGGTTTTTTTACAGCCCCCTTCACGATTTTGTGGAACATGATAAAATTGGTGCGTTTCCTGATTCGACGATAACGATCTTAAAAAAGGACAGAGGAAAACTTACCCATACATCCAAAAGCAAAAGACTGTTCGAAACTAATCCGAACTGTCTTTTTTATACCTGTTTTGAATATTGATATGGAAGCGTTCCATGTCGATTTGGAAAACCTTTACGGATCACAGACCTTTGTTCTGCAAATGAGAAAATAATTTTCCGACTATGTCTGTATTACCATGCGATATATTGCATTGCGGGGATGTCTACCTGTTTCACGAAACGGATCCCCAATGCCCTGGCGACTCCTCGCTGTGGGGCGTGATTTCCTCTCAGGAGAACGGGAATATCACGTTCGAATCGAGTACTGTAGATCATAGGCATTTTATGATGTGGCAGCCTCTCGCCGTCCATTACCGTTATTGCCGTTTGTCAACACGTTCTGAACTTCGGGACTATATGGTGAATCTTACGTATGCCGAAATGGGTAAATTAGAGTAGGGATAATGTCGTCCGATCTAAAAACTTTAACGGTTATGAAAAAGGATAACGAAAGTCCCTACCGCTACTATCGTGTCGTAAGCGTCAAAAAGATCGACCGATGGTTTTACGATCGGTCCGATCATCGCAGAACACATGCGAAAATCTATGAAACGGTTATTCGTCCCAAATTCGGGATGTGTGAGAATACATTCCTTGACTATCGCCATGAACCGGACGAGTTGCTGGAATTGTTTCCGCAGTCTGCCAGCGTCGAATTTTCGTTGTGGCTGCCGACCGTACAGACCAAATATATGATTCCTGCCGAGGCAAATCGATTCAGCCTGTTGCTTTGGGATTTGATCGACAACGCTTTTCGCTGTATCCAGCGCCGGGAACCGGGCTGTAACATAGATGCTAACAGGCTATTGACCTATATGACACTTTATTTGGAAGAGAGATCATCCGTCGGGGTGAAGTGACGCGATTCGTTGATGAAGGGAGGGGCTGTCCGAATAGTTCGGGCAGCCCCCGATGTTTTCAGGAAGCTACATGGAAAAACCGCAATACCGTCGAAATTAGGCATCGACCTTTTTCTTGTTTTCGAACTTGTTTTTATCCAGCATCTCTCGTGTTCTATCCGCTGCCTTACGATTGATTGTCAGGTGCAGGTTGCAATGCGGACAAATAATTGAGCCGCTTTTGAGCAGTTGTTCGATCGACAGGGGAATAAATCCGCTGCATTGCGGACAGGTCAGGCCGGTAGTTCTTGTGGTATCCATAGCGTTCCAAATTATTTGTCGTTGCTTCAGAAGCGATATTGGCTGCGTTTTCTGCTTGCAGGTCACTGTAGTAAGATTCAGTCTAGCAAGTCGTGCAATCTCGTGTTTCTCCTCATAAACAACTTGTTTCTATGACAAAGATAGCAACGAGAACGGTTTTCTGATGGCGATATCTGTTTTTTTGTGTCGGATACACCGGAAACAAGATAAGTCGGCGGCGATAGGCCGCGATAAAAATCCCGTCGTGAGATAAACGGGATGCGTATACTTGTAACCAACTCCTGATTCAGTCGTGTCATGGTTTCACAGGCGTTTTGCATTCAGTAGCTCTTTGGCAGGAATCCCCACCGTCTGATGCCGTGCTCCGTTGCGTTCGATGATCTCCAGCAGGAGCACCTTGTCGTCGGGGATGGTGAACTTCTGTAGGGCGAATACGGTCCGCTGGCGTTGGTGTCCCCGCACGACTGTCGGGTCATTGCATACGCGCAGGATTTCGAGCGGGGTCTGCTGCTGCGCCGTGCGTTTTGCGAGCTTGCGGTCGGCCACGATGAACTGCCGGGCATCGACCTCGAAGGAGATGTTCGTCTCGTTCGAGATCATCGTGTGGATGTAGATCACGTCGTTGTGGACATAAATACCCAATACCTCGACTCCGATGCCGTACTTCTTCGTGCGGATGCCCTTCACGTCCATGCGGTTCTGGCGGTAAATATCGCTCAATACCCGCTTTACGGTCGCGGGCTTCTCGCGGCCCACTTCCTGCAATAATACCTGTCCTTCGGCCGAAGCAGGTTCCGGCTGCGACGAACCGTTCTCGACGGCAGGCTGTTTCAGCGCCGAGATGTCGATGGTCGAGACGGCCGGGTTCTCGGCATAATGCACGTCGAACGAAAAGAACCCGCCGTCTTCGGTAATAACCGTCAAGTTGGTCTCGGTGGTAAAGTTCCGCACGGCGGCTTTCACGCGCACGACGTTCCCGGCCCCGTCGGCCTTTCCGGCGATGATATCCATCGAGCCGATGTCGATGTAGGTCACGGGCGAGGGAAACAGGATATGCACGGTCTTCGAAAACCCCGCTTCGATGCGCAGGGGCCGAATCTCCGCAGGCGCTTCCGGCGCCGTCTGCGCCGTAACCTGTGCCGCCGCCATCAGGGCGGCGATCAGAGTCAGATAAATCAGGTCTCGTTTCATTTTACTGCTGTTTTGAAATCAATAATAGCTGATGGTTGGCTTTGAGTGTGATCTTCACCTCGCGGAGTTTCTCGGCGACATATTGCGACGACGCCTGCAACCCTCCGCGCGCCAGCTCGGACAACACCTGCTGCCCGGCCGAACGGGTGACGTTGACGCTTGTTCCGGCCGTCTGTCCGACGGACGCCAGCGCATCCTTGAGGGCCGTGCGTTCGCGGGAGTTCGGGACGTTGAGCCCCGGTTGTCCGTCGAGATCGTATGCCGAGGCTTCGACGGAGAAGATCTGCCCGCCGTATTCGACGGACGACACCGTGACTTGCAGCCGCATTCCGGCGATCGTCGCAAGACCGTATAGCAGCGTGTTGCGGGGAATTACCACACCGTCGATACGCACGGCTTCCAGCAGCCGCAGCTGCACTGTGCTTCCGGCACGTATGAGCTGCGTCTGAGCGACGCAGGCCCTCACGGTCGGAGCGTCGCTTGCGGCCGTGCGCCCTTCGGCTGTCAGGAATCCGAGGTTGCGTTCGACGGTGAAGTCCGCCCGCGGATCGAGCGTCGAGGCTTCGACCTCGCCCTCCCGTACGGGCCGCATAACGGACAGGCGCGAATCCCGCCGTTGCTTCGTCGGCCCTGCCTCTTCGTCCACGGTCGTTCCTCCGCCGAGATACTTCCGTGCGAGTTTGTACTGTTCTTCGGCCAACTCCAACGGGTCGGGCTGCCGGCGTTCGGCGTCGAGCTGGGATTGCAGGGCTGCGACCTGCTCTTTCAGGGCCTCGACCTCGGCATTGCGCTGCGGAGCGGCGTAGAAACCCTGCACCTGCCGCTGCATGGCCCGATTGGCCTCGGCGGCCCGCTGTGCGGGGTTATCTGCCGAAGTTGGCTCCTCGGCGGGTTTAAGCCCGTCGTCTAAAAGCGAGAACGAGTTGTCGCCGAGCGTCATCATGCGTTTCTGCTGCTGCTCCTCGCTGCGGAGCTGTTCGGCGGCTTTGCGTTTGTCGCCGACGGTGGCCTGCGCTTTGCCGTCCGGAACCGTCGTGTTGATCCCAGCGGTCCCTTCTTGGGGCTTGACGGGTGCAGGCCGGAAGATAAGCCACAGCACGACGAGGAAGATGCACCCGAGGATCGCCGCGAAGAGCAGCACCTTGCGTTTGCGCTGCCGCTCGAACTCCGCCGAGAGGTTGTTGCCCGGATTCTTGTTTTCTGTCATAACGGGTTACGGTATCAGAGGTGAATATTCAAAATGCCCGATCTCCAGCTCCGGCCCTGTGTCCGCTGCGAACAGGAGCCAAAGGTAAAGGAGCAGCAATAGGACGAGTGCCGCGAGTACGATCTGCTCCCGGATGCGGGATGCGAGCGTGTCGTGCCGGCGCCGCAGCGACCGCCGCACCCAACGGATGCGGCAGCGCAGGGAGTGCGGTTTAGCGGTCATAGGTCGCGAGGTCTTTGTTCTCGACGATGTTCAGCGCCTCGACCATGAATCCCTGCGGGTTGTTGTCCGAGCGGGAGGTGTTGACCAGCCGGCACGTCGTGACGAGCGACCGCTCCGTAACGGTGCTTTCGCGCAGGATGCGCTGCCGGGCGTAGGTCGTAACCTCGTAGGGATAGCGGTTGAAGTCGCAGCGGATGCTGTCGACCTTCACCATCTGCGAGATATTGCCCGCTATGAGGCGATTGAAGAATCCCTTCTCCTGCAGAACCTTGTAGTAGGACAAGGCACTCTTGTCGGCCATCTGCAGGGCCCGTCCGACGTTGGACTCAATGGCCGCCTTGTCGGGCGATAGGGTAAAGAAGAGCTCGTGGAAACGCCGCACATGCTCGCGGGCTTCCACGGGGCGGTTCTGCGCGAGATCCTGCGAGAGGGCCACCATCAGCGAGCGCCCGTTGTCGAGCACATAGATCTTCTGCCGCTGCCGCTCGGCGAAGGAGTAGGACAGCCAGACTGCCGTCACGGTAATGACGGCGCATATCCCGGCGAAGACGAAGGCGTAGGTTCTCAGCTGCCGGAACGATGTTTCGATATTCGTTAATGATTTGAATTCCATGATAGATTCGAATTTATTTGCGAAGAATGAGTCGTGCGCCGCGGACAATTCCGCGGCCTATGGCCTTACCGCCCGACCATGCCGCCTTGCCGACACCTTTCGTTCCGGCCCACGTTTTCCCGGCCGTCCATCCGGCGGCGGCGCTTGCCAGCGAGGTCATCTTCGAAACGGTCTTGTTGTAGGCTGCGAATCCGTTCGCCTGCACGACCCACGAGGCGATCGAGGGGATGCAGAGGTATCCGCAGATGGCTACGCACATGAAGATCAGATTCAGGCTGTTCGACCAGTCCACATACCAGTTGTATCCCTGCTCCATGAGCTCGGTATCGTGCCGCATGGCGAGGCTTTGCAGGCGTGCGATGATGGCCGAGAAGAGGTCGGAGATGGGCAACCACAGGTAGATCGAGACATACTTCGTGAGCCACTGTGTGAGCGTGGACTGGAATCCGTCGAACACGGAAATGGCGAAGGCGATCGGCCCCAGCAGCGACAGCACGACCAGATAGAAAGTCCTCAATACGTCGAGAATGACGCTCGCCGCGGCGAAAAGCAGTTCGAGTATCCATGCCAGACCTTTGAAGATGAGTCCCTTTACCGACCACGAGGAGCGCTCCTCGTTCATGCGGTCGAGCGTCTGCTGCGTCTGGTCGTCCACGCCCAGCTCGCTGAGCTCGCGCTCCATCTCCTCGTCTTCGGCGTAGTAGCTGTCCGGGGGCATCTGCTCGCGGCCTTCGAGTTCGAGCCGCTCACGCCGCTCCTGCCACTCTTCCATATCGAGCGTCTGCCCGGCCATAAGCGAATGCGTGGCCTTTACCAGCGGCGAGAGTATGCCGTTCAGAGTGCCCAGCACGAGCGTCGGGAAGAACAGGATACAAATGCCGATGGCGAAGGGCCGCATCAGGGGAAAGAGGTCGATAGGCTCGGCTTGGGCCAGCGACTGCCAGACGCGGAAGGCGATGTAGAGCAGTGCCCCGATTCCTGCGATGGCCATCGCAACCTGCGACATCGGGTAACACAGCGCCATCATGTCGTCGTAGAGCACGCGGAGAATCGTATGCAGGTTCTCCGTCAGGGAAAGCATGCTTACCATACTACCAGTAGCGTTGTTCGTCGGTTCCGTACAATGAGAGCACGCCTTCCATGTCCCGCTTCCGGGCGGCCCGCAGCAGGGATATGGAGATGTTCTTGCGCGTGTAGTAGCGTGCTAGGTCGCGGTGGCGCCGCAGCACACCGTAGACGCGCTGCACCACGTCGATACGGTCCTTGTCCGTCAGGGACATGTCCGTAGGGTTCACGATGTCCTGCAGCTCTTTCAATTCCCCGGCCGACTCCTCGATGATGCGGGCGTAGCCTGCGGCGATGGCTGCGAGCTCCGCGGGCGTGAAGTTCTCGTCGGAGACCATGCGGCGATAGCCGTTGACGTAGATGTCCGAGATTTCACCCACGAGCAGGATGCACTGCTGGACCTTGCGAGCCGAGCGGACGAGGTTGCTGACCGATTTCAGGGCGTCGTAGTATTTGCGGCCCTGCTCGTAGATCTTCACGGTTTCCTGAAAGCTCTGCAACATGGTTTGGCCGTTCTTGGCGGCTTCGACGACCTGCTTGGTGGAGTTGACGATGCCCTGCGCGAGGTTCGTGGGATCCGAGACGACCCACTGGGCAAAGGCTCCCCGGGCCGTGAGGAGCAGGCCCAGAGAGAGAATGACGATTTTGAATTTCATTACTGCGGTGTTTCGGTAAGGTTGAAAAAATGTGTGTCAGCGTTTCATCTTCCGGCCCTGCGTCTGCGCCGGAGAGTCGGGCTTCGGCACCACGTCGGCCTTCTGTCGGCGCTTCGGGGATGATGGCTTTTGATCCTTCGTCTCTTTGCGTTTCAGGGAGTCGAACAAGGCGTCGGCACAGGGCTGCCGTCCGGTCATGCGTACGAGCCGTGCGTCCAGCTCCCGGAAGGCTTTTTCGACCTGCCGGAATTGTTCTTCGCGGGATGCATCCGCAGGAATACCGTATTTGTCGAGCAACTGCCGGTTGGTGCAGGGGCCGTCGATCTTTTCCGGAAAGCGTGCGAGCCATCCCAAGGTCTGCAGCTCGGCATCGAGTTTCTCGATATAGGTTTGCCGCAGGGGAATTTCCGGGTCGCTCTCCAATATCCTCTCGGCCTCCCGCACCATGCGGTTCTCGGCCTTCCAGATTCGCTCCCGGAGCTGTTGTACCTGCTGCGGATCATCCGGACATACCGGACTGTCCAGCCGCCCGCGCATCTCCTGCAATCGCCCCATGTCGGTGTCCCAGTCGTAGAGGCGTGCGACGTAACAGGAGGGCGTATAGCGTCCGGATGTTTCCGTCAGATGACGTAGTTCACGAAACGTCTCGGCGCGGAACTGACGGTCTACGATATGCGCTGCTGCCTGCACCTCATCCATCGGCGGCTGCGGGAGCTTGCTGTCGGGATGCTGTTCCAGATAGGCATCCAAGAGAAAGGTGTGCATAGCCAGCAGGCCGTGCAGGGAGTGTGCGGTATCTGCCGGAACGTCCGCGAGGCGCCGTCCGATCTTTTTCGCAAATGACGTCCTGCATAGGGCCTCCATCAGCTCCAGCATATCTTTCCCCGCCGCATCTTCGGGCGTCCTGAGAAATCGGGATGTCGCTGTATTCATTGTCAGTCCGATTCCGGCAATGGTCAGCTCCGCTTTCCGGTGCCGGCGCACGAGATCCGTAATACTGCGTATATCCCGTTCCCGGAGCAGGTTTTCCGCATGGCGTGCAATGAGCGTGCGTCGATGCTCCCTTTCCCAGTCCGGCTTGCGGCGAAATAGCCGTGCGATCCTATCTTTCCATCCCATAGCCGTCGGATTTAAAACTGTGTGACTGTGTGCGGAGTTCGCCGAAGGGCTGCCCCGACAAGCTGGGGCAGCCCGAAAATACCGGATGACGCTCCATCATTCGGCCGGTTCATTGAAGTCGCACGCTTCGGCTCCGATGGCATCGTCTTCCTGCCGCCGGATGCTGTCCTCCGGAACGAAGCGCCCGTAGCAGCCGATGGAGAGCGTCTCGGCAGCAGCGTCGTAAAGGACACGGTTGCCCTCGTTGGCCCCGAGCCAGAGGCGGTGGCGGCGCAGCGAGATGATGCCGTCCTGTACGATGCGTTTGTAGCAGAGCGTGTGGTCGAGGACGAGGATGCGCCACATGCCGTCGCCGATGCGGCGTATCGAGGCCGAGAGGTTGTTTTCCGCCGAGAGCCACGAGCCGCAGATGCGGTCGGCGTCGAGCTGTTCCCGAAGATCCGCCAAGGTGCGGATGACCTCGGTACGGGTTCTGATCTCCTGCTGCAGGGCCGCTACGGCCGACGCAGGCGTCGATTGGTTACTGTTCATAATCTTTGAGGTTTGAGGTTCGTTTGAAAGTGCCGCCCGGCACGAGGAGCAGCGCATCGGCCGAGGGCGTGTAAAAGAGATCGACCCGGCGTCCGCCGTAGGCCGTGTAATAGACGCAATCCTTGTAGTACAGGAGGTGCGTTTCGGACGTGCCGCGGCGCGTGAGGGTGATTCGGAATTTATCACGGCACGGCTCGATCACCAGCCACGTGTCGTCGAGCGTCGAATGCCATTCGCCGCACAGGGGACGGATTTTATGGTATTCGTAATCGTAGAAAAGGAGGAAAGCTCCGAGCACGGCGGCCAGCGCCAGCAGGAGACCTGCGCATATCCCAAGCAGCTGTTTCATAACGGAATAAATTAAGATTCGGGGTTCGTTTCGCGCTCGCGGGCCAGTTGCCGAATGGCGGCTTCGATATCGCCGCCGAGTTTCCCTGCGAGCTCCATCACCTTCATCTTTTCCGATTCCTCAGTAGTGTACGTCAAATATTCTTCGACCGAGGTTTCCGTGGCATAAACTGCCGATTGCACGCCTCCGAGTCCGATCCAGACCTCTTTATAGAGGCGCTTGGGATCGTTCGAGAGGTTGATCGAGAGAATCTGCGCCCGCTCCTTGTCCGTCAGCCCCAGCAGACGCTGTATGCCGTCGAATTTCGAGAGGTACTTGCGCTGATCCAAAAGAATCTTGCAGTCGGCGTTGTTGATGATCGACTCCTTGACGATGGGCGACGAGATGATGTCGTCCACCTCCTGCGTCACCACGACCGCCTCGCCGAAATATTTGCGCACGGTCTTGTACAAATACTTGATGTAAGCGCTCATGTTGGCCGAGGTGAGGGCCTTCCAGCACTCCTCGATAAGGATCACCTTGCGGACGCCTTTCAGCCGCCGCATCTTCGAGATGAAGGTCTCCATGATGATGAGCGTCACCACCGGCAGCAGCGTCCGGTTCGAGGAGATGTTGTCCAGCTCGAAGACGATGAAACGCTTGTCCAGCAAATCCAGCTGCCTGTCGGAGTTCAGCAGATAGTCGTACTCGCCGCCCTTATAGTAAGGTTCCAATACATTCAGAAAATTGGCGAGGTCGAAATCCTTCTCCCGCACGCGCTTCTGCTCCAGAAGTCGGCGGTAGTCGGTTTCGACGAACTCGTAAAAGGTATCGAACGAGGGGACGACGGATCGGTCGGCGCGGAGTTTCGAGAGGTAGAGGTTCACGGCATTCGAAAGGGCCACCTCCTCCGAGCGTGTCGGTTCCTCGGATTCGCGCTTCCAGAGCGTCAGCAGCAGCGTCTTGAGCGACTCGCGCTTCTCGACGTCGTACACCCCGTCCTCGACATAGAAAGGATTGAAGGCGATGGGGGCTTCCTCGGTATAGGTGAAATACACCCCGTCGCGGCCTTTGGTCTTGGCGTGAATCAGCGAGCAGAGCCCTTGGTAGGAGTTGCCCGTATCGACCAGCAGGATATGCGAACCCTGCTCCCAATACTGTCGCACCATGTGGTTGGTGAAGAACGACTTTCCCGACCCCGACGGGCCGAGGATGAATTTATTACGATTCGTGATGGTGCCGCGCTTCATCGGAAGATCCGAGATATCCAGATGAATCGGAATGCCCGACAGGCGGTCGGACATCTTGATTCCGAAGGGCGAGAGCGACGAGCGGGAGTTGGTCTCTTCGTTGAAAAGACAGAGGGCCTGATCCAGAAAAGTATAAAAACTCTCCTCGGCGGGAAAGTCCGCCTCGTTGCCGGGAATCGCGGCCCAGAACAATACCGGCACGTCCACCGTGTTGTGATGCGGCGTGCAGCCCATAAGGGCCAGTTGCGAACCCACGTCGTTGCGGATGCGCTTCAACTCCGCTTCGTTTTCGGCCCATGCTATGACGTTGCAGTGGCATCTCACGGAGCGCAGCCCCTGCGAATGGGCTTCGTTCAGGTAGAGTTCGATCCACTCGCGGTTGATGGCGTTCGAGCGCGAGTAGGCCGCCAGCGAGTTCATGTTCCGGGCCGTGGCTTCGAGACGTTTGAGTGTCTCGTCGTGGTCGTCGAGGAAGATCACCTGATTGTAAACATGGTTGCACGAGAGCAGCAGCCCCACGGGCGCCGCGAACGAGAGGCGGCAGTCCGAGCGGTCTGTTGAAAGGCGTTCGTAGCGGAAATCCGTTGCCACGCTCTGCGGCAGCATGTCCAGATCGGAGAGCGTGTGCATCGAGAGGTATTTGTCTCCGATGCGCATCACGCCCGGGTCGAGACGGATATCCTCGTTTACGACCGGAAGCCGCTTGTCCGAGAGGGCGAAGTAGCGGGCCAGCAGCCCGGCGTCGTCCGCCGTGCCGACGATCTCGTCTTCCGTAAGCCGTTCGACGCACACGAGGCCCGAGTCGTTCAGAATACGTTCCATCTGCTCCGCGGCTTCCAGAAAGCGCGTCACGGCGTCCGTGTCGCGCATCTCCCGCGGGACGATGAAACCCCGGCACAGCACGGACGAGGCGCTCGTCTGACGCATCCGCTCGGGCGTGGTCTTCGTAACGAACAGGTAGCACGAATGGCGCAGATAGGGTCGCTCGTTGAAATGACGCTCGTAGGAGCGCGCGAGAAAGCTCCGCTCGGAGCCGTCCTCCGGAGTTGCATACCGCTCCTCGATGAAGAAGTCCTGCTTGTGGACGACGGTGTAGTCCGGCAGCACCTTCAGGGCTTTGAGCCATGCGCCGTGCAGCGCTTCGTACTCCTCGCCCGTGAGGGTGAAAAGTTCGGGCAGCGTGATGCGGTAGGCCGCGGTAATGTCGGCGAACTTCGAGATGATGCAGTTGTTCTCGACGCGCAGCAAAGGGAATTTCGATTCCAGCGTCGAGGTTTTCAGGGTTCCGCGCATAGGATTATGGTTTTACGGTTTTACGAAAGCGTAAAAGCTGCTTGATGGCCCGGCGGTGGACGATGCGCCGCGGATGCCGGCGCGAGGAGAGGAGCTTCTGAAGCCCGTGGGGGCCGAAGCGGCGGCTCAGATAGAAGGTGCCGCCCGTGACAGCAAGTCCGGCCGCGAGGGCGAAAAGGATGCACAGGCCCTGCGGGACGCCGCTCATGTACATTCCGGCGAAGCAGACGAAGACGCCCAGAAGCCCTGCGACGAACAGCACGAGGTACTGCGCCGTGAGACCTTGGAATTCGACCTGACGGCCGACTCCCTTGTTCACTTGATATTCGCCCATCGCTTAGAGGAAGAACGAGCGTAAGACCGTACCTACGATCACCAGAAAGACGCACGAGAGGAACAGTGCCGTGGCGGATTTCGAGGCGTCGGGATCGCCCGACGAGAATTTCGAGTAGACACGCACGCCGCCCACAAGACCCAAAATCGCCGCGACGGCGAAGATCAGCTTCGTGAGCGGGTCGAAGTAGGACGTTACCATGTTCGTGGCCTCGCTGATGCCGGCCATGCCGTTGCCCTGCGCAAAGGAGACGAGTGCGGAGCACAGGGACAGAATCATGAAAATTGCTCTTTTTTTCATCGTTCAAGTAGTTTGGTTAAGGGTGTGAAAAAGGCCGCAGGCAGCGTTATATGCAGTCTGCGACCGGAGGTGTCGTGTTTTCTTCGGTGTAATGGCGTCAGCCGTATTCGTTATTCCATTTCATAGTCGTTCGTTCATTTTTAAGCAAAGGCCCGGATGTCGAAGTTGGCGAGGGCCTGCAGCTCCTCGGCCGTGGCGTCGCCCATGACGGCACGCTCTCCGAAGTCCAGCTCTCCGAGCATCGCATGAACCTCCGCATCGCGGAGTTCTGCTCTGGCGGGGAGAGCTGGAAGCGAAGATCGGTTGTCGGCGGGAGCTTCGGGCTCCGCAAGTTCGCCGTCTTCGCCGATCAGGGGCTGCACGACAAGGGTGCTCCACCCCTGCATCGCCGCCTGCGGGCGCTCTGCCGATGCGAATATAGCATCTCCGCCTGCCGGGGTGGTTCGGATGTCCGCCTCTGTCCGTTCCAGTCCGCACCGATAGGATTTCGACACGAGAATTTCGGAGCTCGGAACCGGGGATTTGGCATGTGGCGGCTCCGATGTGGAAGGCCCCGGTTTGGACGTTTTTTTCTGACTCTGTCCGGGAAGACCGAAAAAATGTCGTTGGAAAAGTACGAAGCCGGCGCATGTCAGGCTGATTACGATTGCAAGCATGTTCATCATCATAAAAGGTTTTTGGTATTTTGTTCTTTGTGAATGCGGTTGATGTCGTCTTTATACAGCTCCAGATGCTGTTGCAGAATGTGTTCGACATAAGAGGTGGCGGTCATGCGCTCCCCGCCGATTTTCTTGACTACTTCCAGTATCTTGCGCTTGGTTTCGATGCTGACATACAATGCGGCGCGTATACGAATGTCTATCAGGTTCATAAAGGTCTGTTCGAAATCGGGAACGATTGCCGTGCGCCGTCGCCGAGGCTCGGGAGTCGTTGCAGGCGCCTGAACGTTCGCTTCCGCGACCGTAGTTTCGGTAGCAGCCGTCTGCGGAGCTTCCGATGCCGCGGTTTGCTTCACGGGGACTTCCCGAAAGACATTCGTCGAGAGGGGAACCTCCCCGGCGATCATCTGCCGCATAAGTTCCTCGTCGACTTCCATTTTGGGTTTCTTGACCATCGTCAGCGTATTTTAAGGAGGGAGAGTATTTCTTCGGTCAGGGCTTCGATCTGTGCCTCGCGGGCGAATGTCCGCTCGGGAGCCAGAAGCGTAGAGCGGCCGATGCCTGTTCCGTCGGGCAGCAATTCCTTGTTGAATTTCGAGCGGTAGGGAACGTGCGTGGCCATAAGCGGCAGTCCGAGTTTACAGATAGCCTCTTCGTAGCGATCATAAAGAGGCGTGCGCTCCCGACGGTCGACCATTGTCCAGAAAAGATGAACACCCTGCAATGCCGAGGCGTCTTTGTGAACGAATCCCTTGTCGATACTCCGTGCAAAAGAAAGCGAGCTTTCCAAGACGACTTTGTCAGCTTTTATCGGGACGAAGAGAAAGTCAAGGGACGATAAGATCCGCAATACGCCTTCCGTATTGACCGTTCCCGGGAGGTCGTAAAGGATGATTCGGGGCCGGTAGCCGCTTTGTTGCAGGCGTGTAGCCTCTTCGAGGGCCTCGGAGGGCTGGCATTTGATCACGGGCCAGAGTTTGCGGCCCGTGGCTTTGAACTGTCGCATCATCATAAGTTTGTAGTAGTCGCTGTGCTCCACAGCCGCCAATTCACGTTCGCGTTGAGCATGGATCGACCATTGTGGATAGTCGCAGTCCACGACCAGTACATTGTACCCCAGCGAGTAATGCAGGTGGCTGGCAAGCAGTACGGTGAATGTCGATTTTCCGACGCCGCCTTTCTGGTTGCAGACGGCAATGCATGATTGGGGATTTTCCATAAGTAAAAAATTATAAGGTTTGTATATGCTTGTGTTCTTGAATTTGAGCATTTGTAATTTTATCCGTTCAAGGCTGCTCGAATTTGAGACTGTGAATATTCCCGACTGTATTCAGTCAGGAATCCTTGCGTGGATAATGTCTTACTTTCGAAGAAGATAACAGAACTGTCGTATTGACCCCGCAAATGATTTGCATCAGGAGTGTGAGAGATTGGGGTTTGATTCTCGCGTTTCATCTTTTAAGAATGAATGATTTTGTTCCGGATCGCAAGATACTACCGTGTTTTCGATCCCGATTCCGATGTCCGCCGCAGTCCGCTCCAGTCCGCACCGGCGGCTTTTTCTCGCCCCGAAACTGTCGTAATATTGTATCGGGAAACGCCCCGGCTCCAAGACCCCTGCCAAGCATCTGCCGAAATCTTCGATCGAGGTTTTCGGTGGCGGGTCTTTACCCTCGCCAGAGGGTAGCGAGCTGTACCTTTGTCCGACAAACTGCGTTTTGTCCGACAAAGGTGCTCGCTCTGCGAGGCTGTGGCGTTCTCCCGAGTCGAACGCCTTTTAACCCGAAACTATGGATACCAGCCGAAAAAGAACACAACGACCTAAAACGCCGAGTTATAAATACTCGTTCCGCCTCAATGAGGAGCAGCATATCCGCTTCAACGAGCTGCTCTGTAAGGCCGGACTGGAGCATAACCGCAGCCGGTTTATCGTCAAACGAATCTTCGAGGAGGAGTTCGTAGTTGCCACGCGCGACCCTTCGAAGGTGCAGTTTGTCGCACGGCTCAACGACTTTTATTTCCAGTTCCAGCGCATCGGCAATAACTATAATCAGGTTGTGAAAGCCATCAATGCGCACTTTTCCAACATCACGATCCCGCATCAGATCGCCATGTTGGAGCAGCGAACCCGTGAGTTGAAAGCCCTCAGTCACGAGATTTTGACCCTCGCAAAACAGGCTAAGGAGTGGTTGCGAATATAAGATCGGGCGCCTCGCCCGGAGGGGCTTTGTACTATAACAAGGAGAAAGTCGATAAGAATGAAGCCGAAGTGCTCTATTGGCAGAAGATGCTCGAACCGTTCGACAGATACGGACGTATGGATGTCGAGGCTTGCATGGCGAGTTTCATGCCGTACCTCGAGGCCAACAAAAGAACTCACAATACGGTATTCCATGTCTCGCTGAATCCCTCGCCGGAAGACAGCCTGACCGACGTACAGCTCCAAGAAATCGCAAATGAATACATGCAGAAAATGGGCTACGGAGAGCAGCCCTATATCGTCTTCAAACATACAGATATCGACAGGAGGCACCTTCATATCGTATCATTGCGCGTCGATGAGAACGGACATAAACTGCCGCATGATTTCGAGGCCCGGCGCTCGATGGAGATATTGCGCGAGCTGGAACGGAAATACAATCTGCACCCTGCCGTCAAAGGTCAGGAGTTGACGGATACCTCCGGACTTCGAAAGGTGAACTATAAGGCCGGGAACGTCAAGCAGCAAATCTCGTCCGTCGTGCGGTCATGCCTGCGCCATTACAAATGTTCGTCCTATGGTGAGCTTCGCACCTTGCTCGAAACCTTCAACGTCTCTATCGAGGAGCGCACGGGAACTATCGACACACGTAACTATGCCGGCATCGTCTACGGCGCCATGACCGACGACGGGTATGGCGTCGGCACGCCGTTCAAGTCCAGTAAGATCGGCAAGGGTGTAGGTTATCAGGCCCTGCAAAAATACTACGAGAAGTCGAAGGAAAAGTTGAAAGAGGACGGGACGCTCGAGGGGCTGCGTCAAGTCGTCCGCAGCGCCATGAGTCCGTATAATACGCGGGAAGAGTTCCGAGAGCAGCTCAAAGCGGACAACATGGATGCCGTCTTCCGGATCAATCCCGTGGGTCGGATTTACGGGGTGACGTTCATCGACCATAACGAAGGCATCGTCGCCAACGGTTCGGTCTTGGGAAAGGCTTTTTCGGCCAACGCCTTCAACGAATTATATCCGGCGCCGAAAGAGATGCGGCAGGTCGCAGAACAACATCCGGAACAACGACACGAACAACGACACGAACAACGACACGAACAACGACACGAACAAC
>OGXJ01000564.1_pt1 | contig 29856 bp, 29 predicted proteins | sample 1576231 | NCBI WGS metagenome assembly OGXJ01 (sample SAMEA3541539, study PRJEB24748) | human gut metagenome | biome: human gut; feature: human-associated habitat; material: faeces | place: China | collected 2012
GGTGTAAATAATGAAAACAAGATCAATTATGATAGTGGGCGTAGGCGGACAGGGCCGCAGGTGCAGACCGACCTCGTTTGGCGCGCGGACAACACCAAGGCCGCGCTCGCGCATCTGGTGGACTATCTGCCCCGGTATTACGCCGAAAGCATCGGCTGAATTTCAAAGTCGGCGGCGCGCTGCATGGCGCGCCGTTTTGCTATCCAGCGCCCTAAACGCACGGCGTAAATCCGCAAAAAACGAATCAAAAGATGAATTCAAAAAGGAGAGAAAAAGAAAAACGCCCGATTCAAGATCGGACGCATGTTTCTGGCTCAGTAGCGGCGGTTGTTGAGCATCCGTTGAACGCTGCTGGGCTGAATATCGCCGCCCAGCGTGTTCTTTACGCCTTTTTCTTTGAGATAGTCTGAAATTTCTTTCATGGTTGCCCCTTCCGCATACTGATTAAAGGCTTCCAGCACAAAAGGCGCGGTCAACGGATCGATTTGAAAATGATGCTCCTTATCTACGACATATCCAACAGGGCGTGTGCCACCGTTGCATTTCTTGTTGAGTACATTTTCGGTCATGCCGCGATTGACCTTTTCAGCCAAGTCAGCGGAATAATACTCTGCAAAGCCCTCCAAGACGGATCGCCGAAAATGAGGACGACTACCGTCAGCACGATGGTGGAGGTGGTGGCGCCCCGCTCTGCACCCAGCCACTTGGTAAAGAGGACGGTGCCGATGGAAGCGGCGGCGATATTCACGATGTTGTTGCCGATGAGGATGGAGGAGAGAAGCTTGTCGTACTTCTCGGCCATCGCCAGCACCCGGGCGGCGGAAGTGTCGCCTTCCTCAGCGCGGCTTTTCAGGCGTATCTGGTTCAGGGAAGAAAATGCGGTCTCGGAGGCGGAGAAGAATGCGGAAAACGCGATCAAAACGATCAGCGCCACCAAGAGCGTTATACTGCCATCGTCCATAATAAAGGTTGATCAACTCTACTTTCTTATAATAATATGTTAACCAAAAAGTGCTTTCCACCGTTGCCTTCGACGATGAAAAGCACTTTGTTCAACGCCTATAATATCATATTCCACCCGCCGGTGCAAGCGTTCCTGTCAGGAGGATGGATAAAATAGGTAAAAAGTTTGCGGTTTTTAGCGGAGCACAAGGCCCGTGCCGTCGTAGTCCACCGTCAGGGTCGCGCCCTCGGTGTAGCTGCCCTGAATGATGGCCTTTGCGATGAGCGTCTCCACACGGCTCTGGATGAACCGCTTGATGGGACGTGCGCCGTAGACGCTGTCATAAGAGGAATCAATGATGAAGTCCTTGGCTGCCGTAGTGACGTCCAGCTTGAGGTGCGCGGCGGCTTTATCCGCTCTAACTGGCAGGAGCTAAATCAGCTGATTGCTGCCGCTAACGTCTGGACCATCAAAACCTACGGCCCGGATCGCGTTGCCGGTTTCTCGCCGATCCCGGCGATGTCGATGGTTTCTTACGCCGCCGGAACGCGTTATCTGTCGCTGCTTGGCGGCACCTGTTTAAGTTTCTACGACTGGTATTGCGACCTGCCGCCCGCCTCGCCGATGACCTGGGGCGAGCAAACCGACGTACCGGAATCTGCCGACTGGTATAACTCCAGCTACATCATCGCCTGGGGGTCTAACGTACCGCAGACACGTACGCCGGACGCCCACTTCTTTACCGAAGTACGCTACAAAGGCACTAAAACCATCGCCATTACCCCTGACTACTCTGAAGTGGCCAAATTGTGCGACCAGTGGCTGGCACCGAAACAAGGCACTGATAGCGCCCTGGCGATGGCAATGGGCCATGTGATTTTAAAAGAGTTTCATCTCAATAATCCCAGCGACTACTTTATCAACTACTGCCGCCGCTACAGCGACATGCCGATGCTGGTAATGCTGGAGCCTCGCGACGATGGTAGCTACGTACCCGGGCGCATGATCCGCGCGTCTGACCTGGTGGATGGACTGGGCGAAAGCAATAATCCGCAGTGGAAAACCGTGGCGGTTAATACCGCAGGTGAATTGGTAGTGCCGAATGGTTCGATTGGTTTCCGCTGGGGAGAAAAAGGCAAATGGAATCTGGAATCCATTGCCGCCGGTACGGAAACCGAATTGTCGTTAACCCTGCTCGGTCAACATGATGTTGTTGCAGGCGTGGCCTTCCCCTACTTTGGCGGCATTGAAAATCCGCATTTTCGCAGCGTAAAACACAATCCGGTGCTGGTGCGCCAATTGCCCGTTAAAAACCTGACGTTAGTCGATGGCAACACCTGTCCGGTGGTCAGCGTTTATGATTTGGTACTGGCGAATTACGGCCTCGATCGCGGGCTGGAAGATGAAAACAGCGCGAAAGATTACGCTGAAATCAAACCGTACACCCCAGCCTGGGGTGAGCAAATTACCGGCGTGCCGCGCCAGTATATTGAAACCATCGCCCGCGAATTTGCCGATACCGCCCATAAAACGCATGGGCGCTCGATGATTATCCTCGGTGCTGGCGTCAACCACTGGTATCACATGGATATGAACTACCGCGGGATGATCAATATGCTGATCTTCTGCGGTTGTGTCGGGCAAAGCGGTGGCGGCTGGGCACACTATGTCGGTCAGGAAAAACTGCGCCCGCAAACCGGCTGGTTGCCGCTGGCCTTTGCGCTCGACTGGAACCGCCCACCGCGCCAGATGAACAGCACCTCGTTTTTCTACAATCATTCCAGCCAATGGCGCTATGAAAAAGTCTCTGCGCAGGAGTTACTTTCACCGCTCGCCGATGCCAGTAAGTACAGCGGTCATCTGATTGATTTCAACGTTCGCGCCGAACGTATGGGCTGGCTACCTTCTGCGCCGCAGCTGGGGCGTAACCCGCTCGGGATTAAAGCTGAAGCCGACAAGGCCGGATTATCCCCCACAGAATTTACCGCCCAGGCGCTGAAATCGGGCGATTTACGTATGGCCTGCGAACAACCAGATAGCGGCAGCAATCATCCGCGTAATTTGTTTGTCTGGCGTTCTAACCTGCTTGGCTCCTCAGGCAAAGGCCACGAGTATATGCAGAAGTATCTGCTGGGGACCGAAAGCGGGATTCAGGGCAAGGAACTCGGTGCCAGCGACGGGATCAAACCGGAAGAAGTCGAGTGGCAAACTGCGGCGATTGAAGGCAAGCTCGACCTGCTGGTGACGCTCGACTTCCGCATGTCCAGTACCTGCCTGTTCTCCGATATCGTTCTGCCCACCGCCACCTGGTATGAAAAAGACGATATGAACACCTCGGATATGCATCCGTTTATTCATCCGCTATCTGCGGCGGTCGATCCGGCCTGGGAATCACGCAGCGACTGGGAAATCTACAAAGGTATTGCCAAAGCCTTTTCGCAAGTGTGTGTGGGTCATCTTGGCAAAGAAACCGACGTGGTATTGCAACCACTGCTGCACGACTCTCCGGCAGAGCTCTCACAGCCGTGTGAAGTGCTCGACTGGCGCAAAGGCGAATGCGATCTGATTCCAGGTAAAACCGCGCCGAATATTGTGGCGGTGGAGCGCGACTACCCTGCTACGTATGAACGCTTTACCTCGCTCGGGCCATTGATGGACAAACTTGGCAACGGCGGTAAAGGGATTTCGTGGAATACGCAGGATGAAATCGATTTCCTCGGTAAACTCAATTACACCAAGCGTAATGGCCCAGCGCAGGGACGTCCGCTGATTGACACCGCCATTGACGCTTCAGAAGTGATTCTGGCACTGGCACCAGAAACCAACGGTCATGTTGCAGTTAAAGCGTGGCAGGCGCTGGGCGAGATCACCGGACGCGAACATACCCATCTGGCGCTGCACAAAGAGGACGAGAAGATTCGCTTTCGCGATATTCAGGCGCAGCCGCGTAAAATTATCTCCAGCCCCACATGGTCCGGTCTGGAAAGCGATCACGTATCCTATAACGCGGGATACACCAACGTTCATGAGTTAATTCCGTGGCGCACGCTGTCGGGACGCCAGCAGCTCTATCAGGATCATCCGTGGATGCGTGCTTTTGGTGAAAGCCTGGTGGCTTATCGCCCGCCTATCGACACCCGTAGCGTCAGTGAGATGCGCCAGATACCGCCAAACGGCTTCCCGGAAAAAGCACTTAACTTCCTGACGCCGCACCAGAAATGGGGCATTCACTCAACCTACAGTGAAAACCTGCTAATGCTGACGCTCTCTCGCGGTGGACCGATTGTCTGGATCAGCGAAACAGATGCCCGAGAACTGACCATTGTCGATAACGACTGGGTGGAAGTATTCAACGCCAACGGCGCGCTGACTGCCCGCGCGGTGGTCAGCCAACGTGTACCGCCGGGCATGACCATGATGTATCACGCCCAGGAACGCATTATGAATATTCCTGGTTCGGAAGTAACTGGCATGCGCGGCGGCATTCATAACTCGGTCACCCGCGTTTGCCCGAAACCGACGCATATGATTGGCGGTTACGCGCAGCTGGCCTGGGGCTTTAACTACTACGGCACCGTCGGCTCGAACCGCGACGAATTCATCATGATCCGCAAAATGAAAAACGTTAACTGGCTGGATGATGAAGGTCGCGATCAGGTACAGGAGGCGAAAAAATGAAAATACGTTCGCAAGTCGGCATGGTGCTTAACCTCGATAAATGTATCGGCTGCCATACCTGTTCGGTGACCTGTAAAAACGTCTGGACCGGACGCGAAGGCATGGAGTACGCATGGTTTAACAACGTCGAAACCAAACCGGGCATTGGTTATCCTAAAAACTGGGAAGATCAGGAAGAGTGGCAAGGCGGCTGGGTCCGCGATGTGAATGGCAAGATCCGTCCGCGTCTGGGCAGCAAGATGGGCGTAATAACCAAAATCTTCGCCAACCCGGTGGTGCCGCAGATTGATGATTACTACGAACCTTTCACCTTCGACTACGAACATTTGCATAGCGCACCGGAAGGCAAACATATCCCTACTGCTCGCCCGCGTTCACTGATTGACGGCAAACGGATGGACAAAGTGATCTGGGGCCCAAACTGGGAAGAACTGCTGGGCGGCGAGTTTGAAAAACGTGCCCGCGACCGCAACTTCGAGGCCATGCAAAAGGAGATGTACGGGCAGTTTGAAAACACCTTCATGATGTACCTGCCGCGCCTGTGCGAACACTGCCTCAATCCCAGTTGCGTGGCGACCTGCCCAAGCGGCGCTATCTACAAACGCGAAGAAGACGGCATTGTGCTGATTGATCAGGATAAATGCCGTGGCTGGCGTTTGTGCATTAGCGGTTGTCCGTACAAAAAAATCTACTTCAACTGGAAAAGCGGCAAGTCAGAAAAATGTATCTTCTGTTATCCGCGAATTGAGTCAGGCCAACCCACCGTGTGCTCAGAAACCTGCGTGGGTCGCATCCGGTATCTGGGCGTGCTGCTTTACGACGCCGACCGCATTGAGGAAGCGGCAAGCACCGAGCGCGAAGTTGACCTCTATGAGCGCCAGTGCGAAGTGTTCCTCGATCCACACGATCCCTCAGTGATCGAGGAAGCCCTGAAACAAGGTATTCCACAAAACGTGATTGAAGCTGCCCAGCGTTCGCCTGTCTACAAAATGGCGATGGACTGGAAACTGGCGCTACCGCTGCACCCTGAATATCGCACCCTGCCGATGGTCTGGTACGTTCCTCCGCTGTCGCCGATTCAGTCCTACGCAGATGCGGGCGGTTTGCCGAAAAGCGAAGGCGTGCTGCCCGCCATCGAAAGCCTGCGTATTCCGGTGCAATATCTCGCCAATATGTTGAGTGCCGGCGATACCGGTCCGGTACTGCGGGCGCTGAAACGGATGATGGCGATGCGCCACTATATGCGTTCACAAACCGTGGAAGGCGTTACTGATACTCGTGCCATCGACGAAGTAGGCCTGAGCGTCGCCCAGGTCGAAGAAATGTATCGCTATCTCGCCATTGCCAACTATGAAGATCGTTTTGTTATCCCGACCAGCCATCGGGAAATGGCGGGCGATGCCTTCGCAGAACGCAACGGCTGCGGTTTTACCTTTGGCGACGGTTGCCACGGTTCGGACAGTAAATTCAACCTGTTCAACAGTAGCCGTATCGATGCCATCAACATCACCGAAGTGCGCGACAAAGCGGAGGGCGAATAATGCAGATCCTCAAAGTGATCGGCCTGTTGATGGAGTATCCGGACGAGCTGTTGTGGGAATGCAAGGAGGACGCGCTGGCGTTGATCCGCCGCGACGCGCCGATGCTTACGGATTTCACCCACAACCTGCTTAACGCGCCGCTGCTGGATAAACAGGCCGAATGGTGCGAAGTGTTTGACCGCGGGCGCACTACGTCGCTGCTGCTGTTCGAACATGTTCATGCCGAGTCCCGCGATCGCGGCCAGGCAATGGTGGACCTGCTGGCGGAGTATGAAAAGGTCGGCCTGCAACTGGATTGTCGGGAACTGCCCGATTATCTACCGCTGTATCTGGAGTATTTAAGCGTACTGCCTGACGATCAGGCGAAAGAAGGATTGCTCAATGTTGCGCCGATCCTCGCCCTGCTTGGCGGTCGCTTAAAACAACGCGAGGCACCGTGGTACGCGTTGTTTGATGCTCTGCTGCAACTGGCGGGAAGCTCCCTTTCAAGTGACAGTGTCACAAAACAGATTCGCAGCGAAGAGCGCGATGACACCCGTCAGGCGCTGGATGCAGTGTGGGAAGAGGAACAGGTGAAGTTTATTGAAGATAACGCCACGGCGTGTGACAGCTCGCCGCTTAATCAATATCAGCGACGCTTTAGCCAGGATGTCGCGCCGCAGTATGTCGACATCAGTGCGGGAGGTGGGAAATGATTCAGTATCTGAACGTCTTTTTTTACGATATCTACCCGTACATTTGTGCGACGGTGTTTTTCCTCGGCAGCTGGCTGCGCTACGACTACGGGCAGTACACCTGGCGCGCCTCCTCGAGTCAGATACTCGATAAACGCGGGATGGTGATATGGTCGAATCTGTTCCATATCGGCATTCTGGGGATTTTCTTCGGGCACCTGTTTGGCATGTTAACGCCGCACTGGATGTACGCGTGGTTTTTGCCAGTGGCAGCGAAACAACTCATGGCGATGGTGCTCGGAGGCATTTGCGGTGTGTTGACGTTGATTGGCGGCGCAGGACTGCTGTGGCGCAGGCTGACAAATCAGCGCGTGCGTGCCACTTCCACTACGCCGGATATCATCATCATGAGCATTTTGCTGATCCAGTGTCTGTTGGGGCTAAGTACCATACCGTTTTCAGCACAGTATCCTGATGGTAGCGAAATGATGAAGCTGGTGGGTTGGGCGCAAAGCATTGTCACTTTCCGTGGTGGATCGTCAGAGATGCTCAACGGCGTAGCGTTCGTCTTCCGCCTGCATCTGGTGTTGGGAATGACCATCTTCCTGCTCTTCCCGTTCACCCGACTGGTGCATGTGTGGAGCGCGCCGTTTGAGTACTTTACTTGTCGATATCAAATTGTGCGTTCGCGGCGATAATTTCACCCTGGCCGGATAGCCCTTCGCTCTCCGGCCACTTGCAGGCTATGATAGTTCTCCAGCCACAGGAGAACGTTAATGAAACCGCAGGTGTACCACGTCGATGCTTTTACCTCACAACCGTTTCGCGGCAATTCTGCCGGTGTTGTTTTCCCCGCCGATAATCTTAGCGAAGCGCAAATGCAGCTTATCGCCCGCGAGTTAGGCCATTCGGAAACTGCTTTTCTGCTGCACAGCGACGACAGCGATGTGCGCATCCGCTACTTTACGCCAACGGTTGAAGTGCCGATTTGCGGTCACGCGACAGTAGCTGCGCACTATGTACGTGCGAAGGTGTTAGGTTTAGGAAATTGCACGATCTGGCAAACATCGCTGGCAGGAATACATCGCGTGACTATCGAAAAGCACAACGATGATTATCGTATTTCGCTGGAACAAGGTACGCCGGGCTTTGAGCCACCGCTGGAAGGTGAAACACGTGCGGCGATTATCAACGCGCTTCATCTCACGGAGGACGATATTCTGCCAGGCTTGCCAATTCAGGTGGCAACAACAGGACACTCAAAAGTGATGATCCCACTGAAACCGGAAGTGGATATCGACGCCCTTTCGCCTGACCTTAATGCGCTGACCGCTATCAGCAAACAGATTGGCTGCAATGGTTTCTTCCCGTTCCAGATCCGCCCAGGCAAAAACGAAACCGATGGTCGCATGTTCTCGCCTGCGATTGGTATTGTGGAAGATCCGGTGACTGGCAATGCCAATGGCCCGATGGGTGCATGGTTGGTACATCACAACGTATTGCCCCACGATGGCAAGGTGCTGCGTGTTAAAGGCCATCAGGGGCGCGCATTGGGGCGTGACGGCGTGATTGAAGTGACGGTGACAATTCGTGATAACCAACCGGAAAAAGTCACCATTTCAGGCACAGCGGTGATTTTGTTTCATGCCGAATGGGCAATTGAAATCTGAAACCGTTGCCTGATGCGCTTCGCCTATCAGGTCTACAACCGGGTTAATTATGCCGGATAAGGCGTTTACGCCGCATCCGGCAACCTGACATAAATTATTTTCCCGCCTCCGGGTGCGTATCAAACGCCGCCATCACCAGCGCTAAATCATCCACGGTAAAGCCATGTTTCGCATCATCCACGCCCAGACCAAACTGTTCTTGCATCACAGCATATAACGACGCCACATCCGGTAGATTTCGCTGCTCCACCGCGTGCCCATTTTCATAATGGGTAAAATGAAAATTGGTCAGTGTCAGCTTGCCGCCGTCCGGCAAATGGCGGCACATCAGCAAATGATGGCGAAAATGCGACTGCGGCCAGTGCGCCGACCAGAAATTGCCCATCACATAATCGCTTTGTTGCTGCTCGCAGAGATCAAAACGGTACATCGACTGCCAGCGCTGATGATGATTAAACTGCAACACCCAATCATCACCCTCCTGCAACAACCGATACTCTCCGTGTGGCGTGGTCTGCACGAGATCGGGAACTAAACGAATCGGCGCGGTTAGCGTCTGCCCACCGAAACCGACATCAGCAATCCATTTTTCCTCTTCCAGTTCCACCAACAGCAAACGATGGGTGCGCGGCGGTAATGCTGGCGGATTTGATAACACTACGCGCCCTAACAAGCTGCGAACGTTAAACCCCAGCTCGTGTAACACCCGCTCAAACACGCCATTCTGCTCAAAACAGTAACCGCCACGACGGGCTATCACCAGTTTCTCTTCCAGCGATTGATCATCAAGCTGTATTTCCCTCGGCAGCAAAACGTCGAGGTTTTCAAACGGAATGGTGCAATTGTGTTTCAGGTGCAATGCACGAAGCGTATCAATATTGACCGCAGCAGCTCCCGACCAGTTAATACGGGCAAAATAGTGATTCAGAATGGGCGTCATCAGGCGTTTCCCTTAGTGGTTTTCTCAACTTATAACCTGGAATAGACGCCGCACCGGCTATTTTGTGCGATCGCGGACATGCATCACGTTTGCAAATCGCCAATCCCGTTAATTTCGTTACTTATTGCGTTACGGACTACGCTTAAAAAACCCTTCTTCGCGAGGCGATACCATGAGCCGATTTATCCCCGTCGAATTACACCATGCCAGCCGTCTGTTAAATCATGGCCAACTGTCTTGATCACCAGTTTCGATGAGCAATCCCAGCGGCGTAACATTATGGCTGCAGCCTGGTCAATGCCGGTGGAGTTTGAACCGCCACGCGTGGCGATTGTGGTAGATAAATCGACATGGACCAGGGAGTTGATTGAACGTAACGGTATATTTGGCATCGTTATCCCGGGCGTTGCAGCAACTAACTGGACGTGGGCAGTGGGAAGTGTATCTGGGCGTGAAGAAGATAAATTTAATTGCTATGGCATTCCGGTGGTGAAAGGTCCGGTGCTTGGTTTGCCTCTGGTCGAGGAAAAATGCCTGGCGTGGATGGAGTGCCGCCTGCTACCTGCGACTTCTGCGCAACAAAAATACGACACGCTGTTTGGCGAGGTGGTATCAGCAGCGGCAGACGCACGGGTATTTGTCGAAGGCCGCTGGCAGTTTGATGATGATAAGCTCAATACGTTGCATCATTTAGGTGCTGGCACGTTTGTTACCAGCGGCAAGCGAGTCACCGCGGGCTAAAGAATCATATGCAGCAACCAGGTTGCTTAAGCAATATTTCCATATGAGTTAAAAGCATATTTTATCTCACGATTGCATATTTTTAGTGAAGATTACTTTATCCTCACCAACATCATAGTAATTGCGTATTATCGCCTCATTGATAAAGCCCTGTTTTGTATAAAATGCGCGGCCGGCGCTAAAATCGATATGGCTGGAGGTCTCTACTAAAAGTAGTCTAGCCTGTTTAATTGTGAGCTCTTTTTCTATTTCGTTGATCAGCAGATGTCCCACTCCCTGGCGCTGATGGGAAGGACTGATCCAGAGCATTAATAAATTCCAGACATCATTTGTCATCACTTCAGGAGCACAATAGGCAATCCCTGCCAGTCCTAAGTGTTCTGCACTAAACCATAAATCAGCAGATTGACCTGAGAAATAATGTGTTAGTGTTTTTTGTACATGATGAAGGCCATCTTGATCAAATTGTCCACTGGCAAGCAGCATATCCAGTAATGGTTCAACATCTGAAGGTTTGACTGGTCGTATAAACATGGAATTCCTTATCTATTGATGAATGTTTGAAAATTGTTTGCGTGGAACGCGGTTAATCTGAAGTCAATATTTTTGAGAAAGAATAGATGGGTATTTATATAAACAAAGAAGCATCTCTTTAAATATTAATTAAAGTATAACATTAACACCAGACTTCATTGCGACAGGACACGACAAAGCAATTTTGCGGTTTTTTCAGGGTGCATTACAAAAATTGAATCCCTTATGGACTAATGTGAGAAAATTCCGAGGCATGATTATTTTGATATAGTGGACAATCAAGCATCTCGAATTAACAATGACTTTCAGAGGCTAAACCATGCAATTGGTAGCATGACGGATATAGGACAACATTAGGAAATCGGACAGAAAATTCATCATAATAAAATGACAACTTATCTCTTTCTCTCACTTTCTGAGAAATTTCACAAAAGTATAAACTGAGCCAATATGCCTTTATATATAAAAAATACTCATGTTTATTTTTTCGGAAAAAGCCAAGATTTTGTTAAGTCCATCAAAGATATCTTTCTCATGTTCTATATGTATTCTTGATGATTTTACAATATCTTTTAATTCGCGGTAAGTTTTATTAAATAGCGCAACCGATTCACTGTTATTGAATCCATAGTTGATAAAAAGACATGATTTAACATCCGATATTAGTAAGTCGTCATAATCAATCTCTATTCCACACAATTTCATGATATACTCAGCTATAGTATTACTTTGTAAGGACTCAACAACTGACAGTAAAACAGATGGATGTAATAATATTTCAAGAAGACTTCTATCGATATTTTTATACACATTCATTGCAAATTCATCACTCGTCCCATCGATGGTGTCAGATATTGAAAAAAATACATAATCGGGGAGTTCATACCACATGTTAATTTTAATAATATCACGACACGCATCTTCTAACTGTTGTAATCTATTACCTTTATTCATAACAACCTTAATGTTATTATATGGAATCTTTGGCGGAATCTTCTTAACTCCGTGAATTTTTACTAAAACTTTGTTAGAGAAAATATGCATATCACTGACAGCGTGTTATTAATTCACTCTGGTGTTATATAACAAAATATCCCCTCCTGCTTTCACCTCTTTGTATTCATGATAATTAAGGGGAGTGCTAATTTAATATAACACCTGTATTTTCACACTTTTAGCAAAAACACAAGTTTACTACAGAACATAATATTACTGGTTAAACTGTAAAAACAATTGATAACGAAGAGCATCATAAGTTAATAATTTGATGACTTTCAATGTATTATTACAACTGCATTGAGAAGTATATTTTTACATAAAGTGTTTGTTGATGATTTTTACCAGTTCATCTTTTGCAATAAGCTCTATATTTAAATTAACACACTCAACAATCTGAAGAAATGTGTCACTTAGTATATGTTCATGATCACCTTTTGTATTCATTTTGACAAAAAGGCCAAAAGATGCGCGAACAAAAGATATCTCGGGGTTATCCCATGTAAACCATCGTACTCCACCACCTTCATTCATATACTCCCTTATTCTATGCTGTTCATTATTAAAACTTGAAAAATTAACGTTTTTTTCAAAGAAGGCATTTTGCGCTAAAGATATTATTTTCCTGGCTAATTCATTACAAACACGAGGGTTCGTGTCAAGAATAAATACCATTACATCAAGTGTAAAATGACGTATTTTATCTATATTTTTCCTTTTCATTGGTCCTAGCAATGAACCGTAAACTTTATCAATACGTTCATCAAGCAATCTTACCATATCTTTTCTTTCTATTTCGATGTAATAGTCTGGTTGATTATGTATCCCGCTATTATTTTGATGGTTCATTGTTTTAATTTTTTTGCTTTTTTTCATTGTTACCTCGTTGTGTCATGATTTTAGTAGTTGATGAAAAATAACACCGACTCATCAGATTTAAATTAAGTTTTCATGTTGGCTAATTCATTTGAATGAGTTACTACTTTATTCAATCCAGTAAGCTAGTCGCTCTCCAGAGCTTAGTTTTTCCCTTTTGTAATAAAATACCGTATCAAAATTAAGTGAAATGGTTTCGGCTATAACTTTAAACTGTAATATTGACTCGGAATAAAACTCGAGAATAATATTAGCATCATTATTATCATTGATTATTTTTAGTTTCATAAAATCATCAAGAGGATCACAAGTCCAGTACGTATCACCACTCATGTAAGATGGTGCATTTATTATTATTTCAAAATTATGATAGTAAGAAAGATCGCTACTGCCAACGATAATTAATCGCCCATTACTATAGAGATAAATTTCATAATCTATCCAACAGTTATTTCTGTAATTACGCCTAATTTCGTCCACTACGTTTTGTTGTTTCATTTTGGACACTTGTAAAATATAATTACTACGCATTGACTAAGTGACATATAATCTTCTATAGGTCCCATCTGTAAAATTTAAAATGTGTTAACTTCACTTCTTAACAATACAAACCCCTCAAGGCTTAATATTTTATTTTTTAACTCATCATGCCTGATCGTATCATTGATATAGAGAAGATAAGTATACTCAGGATAATCGACCTCATCCACTACACCATCCAAAACATCATAATTTTCTTTTAGAAGAAAATGTTCATGGCTTTTGTCTCCGGACAATAGATAGACTCCGCCATAATAAAGGCTTTCTTTCTCTTTAAATGTGATTTTTATTACATTTTCTAACATCTTCCGCGCATCATAGATTCCTACTCCAGAATATCCATATAAGTCATAATAACTCATTCCCATTTTCCTGTTTGAATTTTTATTCATTTACCCTCACGGGATTTATTAATTTCATTCAGCAGTGGCATTAAGTGTGATGTTACAAAACTATCACGCCTTTTCTGAATTATCATTTGAATATAGTGCTTTGTATCATTGTTACCATACTCAGCCATATAGAACATTACTGCGTCCATTATATCTCTTTCATAGTTTTCTATTGCATCAACATAGACATCAACAAGAGTATTAACTTCTTTATTCGATGGATGTTCTGAAAGATTACTCTCAAATTGTGAGAATCTGAATCGTACCATTACGATTCTCTTAGAAATATCATTAAATACGCTACCGCCCTACCCTGATAACATGATCTGCACGGCGCTATCATATCGGTATGTTTCTCTATATGCGAAAAGATGTTTTATTTTCAGATTAAATCAAATAGATATTTAATATAAAAAACGAAATTTCATCAATCATATAAATAGTTGTACTAACTTCAATTACCATTCATAGCAAACAAATAGACGTCCAGTTAACTTTGCCGATGATTTATTAACATTAATCTCCGGCATTATTGTTAAATAATGGCATTCCTTTTTAGTACTTCTTGTAACTTTGGTATCTGACATACAGCATCAGCAATCGCACTGATATTCGCGGCATTATCCTGAAACCATTCATGCCCCGGCCCCCATGTGCGCATAACGCAGAGATAACAGTCCACCAGGGTTAGCTGCTCGCCAAACGCATAAGGTTCAGCAGTGAGCTGCGAATTCAACCAGATATAAAGCGATTTTCGATATTCAATAACATTCTTCTTTAACTGTTCAGGCGCGTCAGGAGCCCAACGCTCAGGGTAATCGGCGAAAGTGAACGTTGGATAGACATTAGCAACCAGCCAGACCAATAACCGTTGAAACTGCTGGCGTTCGGTGCGCCCAACCGGTGGCGCAAGGTCCGGGCGACGATCGAGAACCATCAATGCAATCGCCGCTGTCTCCGTCATAATCTCGTCATTTTCCAGCGCCAGTGTCGGAACCTGACACAACGGGTTCAGGGTTTTCAATAACTCGCGTGAAGTTCCCTCGTGGTCAAAACCACTGACATCAACGAACTGATAAGGAATATCAGCCAGTGTTAGCATCAGCTCACTGATTGTAGAGCCCCATCCGGGTACGCCATACACCTTAATCATATGCCCCTCACAATCTTTTAAAGATTAAGTGTAGGACAGCACACAGGTAAACCTGCAAAAGGATTGTCATTTTTTCGTCAGTTGTATGAATCCTCTTCAGGATTGTAAGGGGATGTTTTGCATCGTTTATCGATAACGGGTAGGATGCTGTGCCGATAGTTTTATACCCATAAAGAATAATGGTGAATCTTGTCATCGCCAGGATGAATAAACATTGTTCATGGCAACTTATATGACTTTTTCATTAAAGCAATCAGGGAGAGCAATGAGTAAACACGACACCGACACTTCAGATCAACACGCCGCGAAACGCCGCTGGCTTAATGCCCACGAAGAGGGGTATCACAAAGCGATGGGCAATCGCCAGGTACAGATGATTGCCATTGGCGGCGCGATTGGCACCGGCTTGTTTTTAGGCGCGGGAGCCCGACTGCAAATGGCGGGGCCAGCACTGGCACTGGTCTATTTGATCTGCGGCCTGTTTTCATTTTTTATTCTGCGTGCATTGGGTGAGCTGGTGTTACATCGCCCTTCCAGTGGCAGCTTTGTTTCTTATGCCCGTGAGTTTTTGGGTGAGAAAGCCGCTTACGTTGCTGGCTGGATGTACTTCATCAACTGGGCGATGACGGGGATTGTTGATATTACCGCTGTAGCGCTGTATATGCATTACTGGGGGGCGTTTGGCGGCGTGCCGCAGTGGGTCTTTGCGCTCGCTGCGCTGACCATCGTTGGCACCATGAATATGATCGGTGTGAAATGGTTTGCGGAGATGGAGTTCTGGTTTGCGCTTATTAAAGTGCTCGCCATTGTGACCTTTTTGGTCGTGGGTACAGTGTTCCTCGGTAGCGGTCAGCCGCTGGATGGCAACACCACTGGCTTTCATTTAATTACCGATAACGGCGGCTTCTTCCCCCACGGTTTGCTGCCTGCGCTGGTGTTGATTCAGGGCGTAGTGTTTGCTTTTGCCTCCATTGAAATGGTGGGTACAGCTGCCGGAGAATGTAAAGATCCGCAGACCATGGTGCCTAAAGCGATTAACAGTGTGATTTGGCGTATTGGCCTGTTTTACGTCGGCTCCGTGGTGTTGCTGGTTATGTTATTGCCGTGGAGCGCGTATCAGGCGGGGCAAAGTCCGTTCGTGACGTTTTTCTCTAAACTGGGTGTGCCGTACATCGGCAGCATTATGAACATTGTGGTGCTGACCGCTGCCCTCTCCAGCCTGAACTCAGGTCTGTACTGCACCGGACGTATTCTGCGCTCGATGGCGATGGGCGGTTCCGCACCGAGTTTTATGGCGAAAATGAGTCGTCAGCATGTGCCGTATGCCGGGATTCTGGCGACACTGGTTGTGTATGTCGTCGGCGTATTCCTCAACTATCTGGTGCCGTCGCGCGTATTTGAGATTGTGTTGAACTTCGCGTCGCTGGGAATCATCGCTTCATGGGCGTTTATCATCGTGTGCCAGATGCGCCTGCGTAAAGCGATTAAAGAAGGCAAAGCAGCGGATGTCAGTTTTAAACTGCCTGGCGCGCCCTTCACTTCCTGGCTGACATTACTGTTTTTACTGAGTGTCCTTGTGCTGATGGCGTTCGATTACCCGAACGGGACTTATACTATCGCGGCGCTGCCGATTATCGGTATTCTGCTGGTTATAGGCTGGTTTGGTGTGCGCAAACGTGTTGCTGAAATTCACAGCACTGCGCCAGTCGTCGAGGAAGATGAAGAAAAACAGGAAATTGAGTTTAAACCTGAAACGGCGAGTTAATTGCAAAATTGCCCGGCTACGTGCCGGGCAAATTGAAGGTGCTCTTTACTTCATGCCGGATGCGGCGCAAGCGCCTTATCCGGCCTACGAAAGACAAACTCCCCCATATCTATTACAGCGCAATACGAATCACATCGTCCGGCTGGGTAGCTTCCTGCTGTTTAGTGGATTTTTGTTTCACACTGACATACAACGTTTTGCCATCGGCAGACAGCGCCAGGCTGTTCGGATGAGTCGGCGTATCGAACGTTTTCACCACTTTATAGCTTTTCGCGTCAATCACACTGACTTTACCTGCCTGACGATGCGTTACGTAAGCTTCATTACGCGCGGGGTTAAACAGCACAGCCAGTGATTCCGGTGCCGCAACCTTCGCCAGAATATTGCCATTACGGGTATCGACCACTAACACTTCTGCCGCTTTAGAATCGGTGATAAATGCACGCTGCCTGGCGGTATCAAGGCTGATGTTGATAAAGAAGTGCTCTTTGCCGTCATCCACCAGCTTTTTACGGCTGAGGATTTTATTGTCGGCGGTGTCGATGGTAATCAATTCGCCGTCAGCGTTAGTGGTGTAAAGACGTTTGCCTTTGCTATCCAACGCCAGACCGGTACTCATTTTACCGGTGTTCTGGATGGCGGTTTTCAGTTTGATATTCTCGCCATCAACGACCCAAATCACGCTCTCTTTACCAATACCACTGATGTAAACGGTGTTCGTGGCATCGTCAGCTACCAGCTCACGCGGTTGCAGCGGGTGCACCTCTTCCGTGCGCTTACGATCATCCAGCACCAGACGACCTTTCACCTCGCCCGTTTTGGCATCTATCGCCGTGACCGCACTGTTTACGGTGTTACCAAACCACAACGTCTGAGTCGTGTTATTGATGGTGGCACCAAACGGCTTGAGATCGTTATGGATCGCCTGCGTCACTTCCAGAGTGACCGGATCAAGACGATAAACCACACCACCTTTATCCAGTTTGCGGCTTTGCGAAGTGGCGAGCCACAGCGCGTTTTCTTGCTGGCTATAAGCCATTTCGTAGGCACCTTTACCTACCGCTTTACGCAGCATTTCTTCTGCGGCCTGCGTACTGAATGATGAAGCAACAAGCAATGAACCTAACAGTAATGAACCACGCAGGCGCGATGAAAACAGATGACGTAAATGCATGACGACTCCCTTTGATGAACCGATATTTTTGCTGCTTCACAATGCTTCGCTAAGCGTAATCATCGTTACGCTCTTGTTATAAATGGGAATGGTAATCATTATTTTCTCAAATGTGGAGCATTTCTTGCCGTTACGACTACAATTTTCTCAATTACTTAACGTATCGTGCCGTTTCGTTTTCCATAAATTTACAATTTCATTACCATAACGGCGTTTTCCCATTCTTAACCTGGCTTTTTTCATGAAGATTTTTTCCGTCCGACAGACCGTTTTGCCCGCACTACTTGCCCTTTCCCCCGTTGTTTTTGCCGCTGATGAACAGACCATGATTGTCAGTGCCGCACCGCAGGTGGTTTCAGAACTGGATACCCCAGCAGCAGTAAGCGTGGTGGATGGCGAGGAGATGCGCCTGACAACACCGCGCATTAACTTGTCCGAATCACTGACCAGCGTGCCTGGTTTGCAGGTACAAAATCGGCAGAACTATGCGCAAGATTTACAGCTGTCGATTCGCGGATTTGGCTCCCGCTCCACTTACGGAATTCGCGGTATTCGCCTGTATGTGGACGGTATTCCCGCTACCATGCCCGACGGGCAAGGGCAAACATCCAACATCGATTTAAGCAGTGTGCAAAATGTGGAAGTGCTGCGTGGCCCCTTCTCTGCCCTGTATGGCAACGCGTCTGGCGGTGTAATGAATGTCACCACCCAGACCGGGCAACAGCCACCAACCATTGAAGCCAGCAGTTACTACGGCAGTTTTGGCAGCTGGCGCTATGGGCTCAAAGCAACGGGTGCAACGGGCGACGGCACACAGCCCGGCGATGTCGATTACACCGTCTCAACCACGCGTTTTACGACCCACGGCTATCGTGACCATAGTGGCGCACAGAAAAATTTAGCTAATGCCAAACTGGGCGTACGCATTGATGACGCCAGCAAATTAAGCCTGATTTTCAATAGCGTGGATATCAAAGCAGATGACCCTGGTGGGCTAACCAAAGCAGAATGGAAAGCGAATCCGCAACAAGCGCCACGCGCTGAACAATACGACACGCGAAAAACCATCAAGCAAACTCAGGCTGGGTTGTGCTATGAACGTAGCCTGAGTTCGCGGGATGATATGAGTGTGATGATGTATGCCGGAGAGCGAGAAACGACCCAGTACCAGTCAATACCCATGGCACCACAACTTAACCCGTCACATGCGGGCGGCGTGATTACCCTGCAACGCCATTACCAGGGAATAGACAGCCGCTGGACACACCGTGGTGAACTGGGCGTTCCGGTCACGTTCACTACCGGCCTGAACTACGAAAACATGAGTGAAAACCGCAAGGGCTACAATAACTTCCGCCTGAATAGCGGCATGCCGGAGTACGGGCAAAAAGGTGAGTTGCGTCGCGACGAACGCAATCTGATGTGGAACATCGATCCCTATTTACAGACGCAGTGGCAGCTGAGCGAAAAACTGTCGCTGGATGCTGGCGTGCGCTACAGCTCCGTGTGGTTTGATTCCAACGACCATTACATTACTCCGGGTAACGGCGATGACAGCGGTGATGCCAGTTATCACAAATGGCTACCAGCCGGATCGTTAAAATATGCAATGACCGATGCCTGGAATATCTATCTGGCAGCCGGGCGTGGTTTTGAAACGCCGACGATTAATGAGCTGTCTTATCGGGCTGATGGGCAAAGCGGTATGAACTTTGGTTTAAAACCATCCACCAACGATACAATTGAGATCGGCAGTAAAACGCGTATTGGTGATGGGCTGCTTAGTCTCGCATTGTTCCAGACCGACACCGATGATGAAATTGTTGTCGATAGCAGTAGCGGTGGGCGTACGACTTACAAAAATGCTGGAAAGACCCGTCGTCAAGGCGCTGAACTGGCATGGGATCAACGTTTCGCGGGAGATTTTCGCGTAAACGCGTCCTGGACCTGGCTTGATGCGACCTATCGCAGCAATGTTTGCAATGAACAGGATTGTAACGGTAATCGGATGCCTGGGATCGCCCGTAATATGGGCTTTGCGTCGATAGGTTATGTACCGGAAGATGGCTGGTATGCAGGCACGGAAGCGCGTTATATGGGCGATATTATGGCAGATGATGAAAATACGGCCAAGGCGCCGTCTTATACTCTCATCGGCTTATTCACCGGGTATAAATACAATTACCACAATTTAACTGTGGATTTATTTGGTCGTGTCGATAATTTATTCGATAAAGAATACGTTGGTTCTGTCATTGTCAATGAGTCAAACGGGCGATATTACGAACCTGCGCCCGGGCGAAATTATGGTGTCGGCGTGAATATCGCATGGCGATTTGAGTAATTACCTTGATGCCCGGTATTTGCCGGGCATTTACTTTAACGATTGTATTGCTGGTATAAAATAGCAATATTTTGTTGCATAATTTCAGCAAGACAATGTCTGCATCCCTCTTTGTCTTTTGCTTTTAACGCAGCGAGTAACAGATGATAGTTTTCTATATGCTCCCGTAATTCCGCTGGATTAATCGCTTCATAGAGATAATGTAAACCAGGTCCCATCCTGACCCACAGTTGCTCAATCATCTCACACAGGATGGGCATATTTGAGCGATGATAAATCGCTAAGCGAAATAGCCTGTTTACATTAATGATTTGTTCCATGTCGCCCTTTTCTTGCGCCTGCTGTAATTTCTCGAGCAATTCCTGGAGTTCCGCCAGGTCTTGCGGGGTGAGGTTTTCAACAGCCAGAGCAACTGCCATTAATTCCAGTTCGTAGCGGATCCGATTGATTTCGTCTAATTGACGTTTCCCCACTTCCGGAACTGTAAATGCTTGCGCTGGTGCGACAGAAAGCGCATTCACCGAAACCAGACGTAATAATGCTTCACGCACAGGTGTAATACTCATACCTAATTGCTCCGCCAGATTTTTAGTAATAAGGCGTGCGCCAGGTTTTAGTGCGCCAATACTAAGCTGATGTTTCAGGTCGTTCTCAACCTGCAGAGTCAAACTGACATGTTTCATTTTTTCCGTTCCAGGCATTTTAATTCCTTCGCGTGTTTTCTGTCCAACCCTGCCTGCATGGCAGAAGGAATTCACCTGGTGTATTAAAGTGAATAATCATAAACCACTCACCTTTGTTGTTATTAGCAGCAGAACAATGATGTGGTTAGTTAATTAAAGCTGAAAATAAGCTTTTTGCCTGGATTTTTATGGCGGCTTACGCCGCCGTTGAAACTTTAATCATCACCCGCCACGCGGATCACCACTTTGCCGAAGTTTTTACCCTTCAGCAGGCCGATAAACGTCTGTGGCGCATTCTCTAAACCGTCAGTAATTTCTTCGCGGTAGTGGATTTTATCCTCTTTCACCCATTGCCCCATCTCCCTCTGAAACTCATGGATGCGGTGACCATAATCCTGAGCGATAATAAAACCTTGCAAGCGAATACGTTTTTTCAGCACTGTAGCCATCAACAGAGGTAAACGATCCGGACCGGGTGGTAGCTCTGTAGCGTTATAGCTGCTCACTAATCCGCAGACGGGAATGCGCGCAGATGTATTAAGTAACGGTAGCACCGCATCGAATACCTTACCGCCCACGTTTTCATAATAGATATCAATACCTTTTGGGCACGCTTTCGCCAGTTGTTCGGCAAAATCATCCGCGTGGTGATCAAGACAAACATCGAAGCCTAACACCTCGGTAGCATGGCGGCATTTTTCCGCGCCACCGGCTACCCCCACCACTCTGCAACCTTTAAGTTTGCCGATTTGCCCCACCGTCGCCCCCACTGGTCCTGTCGCCGCAGCTACCACCAACGTTTCGCCCTCTTTAGGCTGACCGATATCCAGCAGCCCCATATAAGCGGTAAAGCCTGGCATCCCCAGCACACCCAGCGACCACGATGGATTTTGCGGATGATCGCCAAGTTTCACCAGATCATCACCACTGGATATGTCATAGTCCTGCCATCCACTGTAGCCCAGCACCCAGTCGCCAGGCTGATAATCAGGATGATTCGACTCCACAACACGGCTCACCGTGCCGCCGACCATCACGCCGCCAATATCAACAGGCGGTGAATAAGATGGCTCATCGCTCATACGTCCACGCATATACGGGTCCAAGGACAAATAAACTGTGCGCAGTAACACCTGTCCTTCACCCGCTGTGGCGACATCATCTTCTTCAAGACGGAAATTCTCCGGAACCGGTGCGCCATGTGGACGCGAGGCCAGAACCCAACGTCGATTACGCTGCTTTTGTTGCCCCATAATGCTCTCCTGTGCTTTTGGCATGAATCCATCAATAGTAGCAGGCTCACGGGATTGGTTTTGTTTGCAGCCGTCACATCCCCTCTGAACACGCAATAATTTCATCGAGGAATCCGTTGCTTCGGGCTGTTATCGATAGTATTGATAACATCATCATCATTATTTTATCGAGGCCAGACATGTCCATCCGTTTTGCCCGCAAAGCCGATTGTGCTGCTATTGCGGAAATTTATAACCACGCCGTGTTGTATACGGCGGCTATCTGGAATGACCAAACGGTGGATGCAGATAACCGCATTGCCTGGTTTGAAGCGCGGACTTTAGCTGGTTATCCGGTGCTGGTGAGCGAAGAAGATGGCGTAGTGACGGGATATGCCTCGTTTGGCGACTGGCGTAGTTTCGATGGTTTTCGCCATACCGTGGAACATTCGGTTTATGTCCATCCCGATCATCAGGGCAAAGGTCTGGGGCGTAAATTGTTAAGCCGATTGATTGATGAAGCGCGGGATTGCGGGAAGCATGTCATGGTCGCCGGGATCGAATCGCAAAATCAGGCCTCGCTGCATCTGCACCAGTCGCTGGGATTTGTCGTCACCGCACAAATGCCGCAGGTGGGCACTAAATTTGGGCGCTGGCTGGATCTGACATTTATGCAGTTGCAACTCGACGAACGCACTGAACCGGACGCGATTGGATGAATCAGTCGCTCACCCTTGCCTTTTTGATTGCCGCCGGAATTGGTCTGGTAGTCCAGAACACGCTGATGGTGCGCATCACCCAGACCTCCTCTACCATTCTCATCGCCATGTTGCTGAACTCACTGGTGGGGATTGTGCTCTTTGTTTCTATTTTATGGTTTAAACAAGGTATGGCGGGGTTTGGCGAACTGGTGTCCAGCGTGCGCTGGTGGACACTTATACTTGGCTTGCTGGGATCGTTTTTTGTCTTCGCCAGTATCAGCGGATATCAGAATGTGGGAGCGGCGACAACTATTGCAGTACTGGTCGCCAGCCAGCTGATTGGCGGTCTGGTTCTGGATATCTTCCGCAGTCATGGCGTACCACTACGGGCGTTGTTCGGCCCAATTTGTGGCGCAATTTTACTTGTGGTTGGCGCCTGGTTGGTGGCCAGACGCTCATTTTAATCAGAGGATGGTGCCGCCTTTGGTTAACTGTTCGTGGCGCGCTTCCATATCTTCTTTATGCTTGCGACCGTGATGGGCAATAGCGGTGCGCAAGCGCTGCTGCTGGGTGTAGCGATCTTCCCGACTTAACTCCGCGTCATCGCTCAGGGCGATTAATAATTCGTTCATATGGGCAATGACGCTCTCTTCAATCGCGGCATCCACGCGCGCGATGACTTCATCCAGATGCGACATACTTTCTCCTTAGCCACTTGTGAAATTTATCGATTCATCCAAATGATATAAGTCTGTGTGGTGCCGTCAAGCCAGTGAGTAAGATTTAAAACAGTGAAAACAACAGCGCCACCGGGAAACTCATCGGCCATGTTGCCCCCACCAGAAAGGCGCTTAAGAAACGGATGCGTTTCTTATCGTGAGAAAGAAACCAGGTGATAAGAAATGCGATTGCTGCCATAACCGCATAAAAAACAAGCATGTGTTGATAGAGAGACATGTACGGGCGTCCAGCCAGATGAATAAAACGCGCGCAAATATGCGTCATTTTTTGACGTGCATCAAGTTTTTTAACCGGTTTGAGAAAAAAACATCAAACAGCAACTTGCCCTTATCCATCTTCAGAATGAGTATGATTGCGGATTTTCTTAACCCGTACTATACACATAGGGGCAATGATAAAAGGTGGCAAAAATGAATGTTTCCAGTAGAACTGTAGTACTGATAAATGTCTTTGCTGCTGTTGGTTTGTTTACTCTTATCTCTATGAGATTTGGCTGGTTTATTTGATGTAGTGATTTTGCACGCAGCACGTACTGTCAGAGAAATCAACTCTCTGACAGTACGCAAGATCATCTCATACTCTTACGATCTGCAATATTATCCTTAATGTTTAACCATGACGTGGCGGACGACGGTGTAATCCTCCAGCCCATAAAGTGACATATCCTTGCCGTAACCAGAAAGTTTCTGCCCACCGTGCGGCATTTCACTTACCAGCATGAAATGGGTATTGACCCAGGTACAACCATATTGCAGCCGTGCGCTGACGCGATGCGCCCTGCCCACATCTTTAGTCCATACCGAAGATGCAAGTCCGTACTGGCTGTCATTCGCCCAGTTCACCACCTGTTCTTCGTTGTCGAAGAGCGTAACACTCACTACTGGACCAAATACCTCTTTTTGCACGATGGCATCGTCCTGTAATGCGCCAGCCAGCAGCGTCGGCGCATAGTAATAGCCATTACCCTTGCGCTTTTCACCGCCGGTGATCACTTTGATATGCCCTGTCGCTTTCGCCTCTTCTACCGCCTTGCTGACGCGTTCGAGATGCGCCAGCGAGCTTAAAGGTCCAAGCTCCGTAGACTCGTCATCCGGCGCACCCGATTTTAACGTTGCCACCGCAGCACCGAGTTTTTCCACCAGCGTATCGTAAATGCCTTTTTGCGCGTAGATCCGACAAGCCGCAGTACAATCCTGTCCGGCATTGTAATAGCCAAATGTACGTACACCTTCGACCACTGCTTCAATATCCGCATCATCAAAAACAATCACTGGCGCTTTGCCACCAAGTTCCATATGAGTACGCTTAATGGAGGGCGCGGTATGGCTGATGATGTGCTCGCCGGTGGCGATAGAGCCCGTCAGCGACACCATCCGCACTTTGGGATGACCGGTCAGCGGATCCCCCACCGTTTTGCCTCTGCCAAACAGTACGTTAATCACGCCTGCCGGGAAGATATCTTTCGCCAGCTCTGCCAACTTCAACGCGGTCAGCGGGGTAATTTCTGATGGTTTAAGCACTACGCAGTTCCCTGCCGCCAGCGCCGGAGCCAGTTTCCACGCTGCCATCATCAGCGGATAATTCCACGGTGCGATAGAAGCCACGACCCCCAACGGATCGCGACGGATCATCGAAGTATGACCTTCAAGATATTCACCTGCCGCCAGACCATTCAGACAGCGCGCCGCACCCGCGAAAAAGCGAAAAACATCGACAATCGCCGGGATTTCATCATTGAACGCACTATGCAGCGGTTTGCCACAATTACGGGACTCCAGTTCGGCAAAAACCTGACCATTTTCTTCGATAACATCAGCCAGTTTCAGCAGACATTCCGCACGCACTTTCGGCGTGGTTTGCCCCCATTCGGCAAATGCTGCATCTGCCGCGCGCACAGCAGCATCGACCTGCTCTGCGGATGCCTCGGCAATCTCCAGTAAAACGTCCCCCGTTGCCGGATTATAGACAGGCTGTTTTTCCCCTTCGCCGCTAACCAGTTCTCCGTTAATCAGTAACTTATGTTGCATAGCATATTCCTGTATCAGTGGTTATTGACCATTGTCGCCTTCGCGGGTTAGCCACCAGGCCCCCAGGATCGGCAAGGTTGTTACCAACATAACCAGCAGTGCCACCACGTTAGTTACCGGTACATCACGCGGTCGCCCAAGCTGATTGAGCAACCACAACGGTAACGTTCGTTCATGACCTGCCGTAAAAGTCGTAACGATGATTTCATCGAACGACAAGGCAAACGCCAGCATTCCTCCTGCCAGTAGCGCCGAACTGAGATTCGGCAACACTACGTAGCGGAAGGTTTGCCAGCCATTGGCCCCAAGATCCATTGACGCCTCAACCAGACTCCACGAGGTGCGGCGAAAACGGGCGATGACATTGTTAAACACCACCACTACGCAAAAAGTCGCATGACCGACCACGATGGTGAAAAATCCCGGCTCCAGATTGATGGTTTTAAAAGCGGTTAATAGCGCCAGACCAGTGACAATGCCCGGCAGCGCAATGGGCAGCAGCAGTAACAGCGAAATGGCGTTTTTGCCGAAAAAGTCTCGTCGCCACAGCGCGGCAGCTGCCAGCGTCCCTAACACCAGCGCCATTAATGTCGCCAGCGCCGCCACTTTAAGTGACAGTGTCACGGCATCAAGAATATCACTACGCTGTGCTGCCACGCTAAACCAGCGCAGCGTCAGGCCCTGCGGTGGAAAACTAAACGCCGCATCTTCAGTGTTAAACGCATAGGCGGCGATTATCAGGATGGGAAAATGTAGGAAAACAACGCCGCCCCAGGCCGCCAGTTTGAGGAAAAACGGTGCGCGATCAGAGTGCATCGAACGCTCCCAGACGTTTCACGAACGCCAGGTACAGTGCGATAAGAACAATCGGCACCAGGGTGAATGCCGCCGCCATCGGCATATTGCCAATCGCCCCCTGCTGGGAATAAACCATATTGCCGATAAAATATCCTGGCGGGCCAACCAGCTGCGGGACGATAAAATCGCCCAGTGTGAGTGAGAAGGTAAAGATAGAGCCAGCGGCAATACCCGGGATCGCCAGCGGCAGCACCACATAGCGAAAGGTTTGTCGTGGACGTGCGCCGAGATCAGCCGACGCCTGCAACAATGACGGCGGCAAACGCTCAAGCGCCGCCTGCACGGGCAGGATCATGAACGGTAGCCAGATATAGAGAAACACCAGAAAGCGCCCCAGCCCGGAAGTTGACAGCGTATTGCCGCCCACCGCAGGTAATGTAAGGAACGCAGTCAGCAGTGGTTCCAGCCCAAGATGTTGTAAAAACCACTGAGCCACGCCATCTTTTGCCAGCAATAACGTCCAGGCATAGGCTTTAACAATGTAGCTCGCCCACATCGGCAACATTACCGCGATATAAAAAAACGCTTTCATTTTTCCGCTGGTATAGCGCGCCATATACCACGCCATTGGAAAAGCCAGAATGGCGCTGGCGATAGTGACTGCCACAGCCATGGTCAGCGTGCGGAGAATGATGTCGTAATTCGCCGGATTAAACAGCGCACGGATATTCGCCAACGTCAGTTCCGGCGTTACCGACATGGTGAAATCGTCAAAGGTATAAAAGCCCTGCCATAACAGTGTTAGCAGCGAGCCGAAATAGACAATGCCAAACCACATTAGCGGGCCAAGCAGCAGCAAAAACAGCCCCCGCCCCGGATTACGCCAAAAGAAACCGGACACCTTACCCAGACCTGGACGTGAAGGTGATTGCAATACATTCATCGCCATTCACCTCTCCTCAACCAGCGGCACCATCACATCACGCGACCAGGAAACCATCACCTGTTGTCCGGGCGTGAGCGTGGCAGGCAGTTCTTCGCCTGTCATATTGGCCTGACTCACAAGCAGTTTTTCACCGCCGTTCAATTTCAGTTCAAAACGAGTTGCCGCGCCCTGATATTGCACCGCCTGGATCGTGCCATTGGCCTGCAGTTCACCAGGGGTGTTGAGGCGGATATGTTCCGGTCGCAGGGCGAAGCTTCCCGTCATGCCACAAAGTTTCTCTGCCATCAGTCCATCAAAAACATTCGATGTACCAACGAACCCGGCAACAAACGGCGTGTGCGGGCGCATATAGAGATCGCGCGGGGAATCGACCTGCTCAATGCGTCCATTATTGAAAACCGCCACACGATCGGACATCGATAACGCTTCGCCCTGATCGTGGGTAACGAAGATAAAAGTGATACCGAGAGACTGTTGCAGTTTTTTCAGTTCCAGCTGCATCTGCTCACGCAATTTGAGATCCAGTGCGCCGAGCGGTTCATCCAACAGCAATACGCGCGGTTCATTCACCAATGCTCTGGCGATAGCAACCCGCTGGCGCTGACCACCAGAAAGTTGTGACGGTTTACGTTGCTGTACAAACCCCAGCGCCACTTTCTCCAGCGCTTCTTGCGCCATTGCGTGCCGCTGCTTTTTATTCACGCCTTTGACCATCAGCCCATAGGCGACGTTGTCAAGAATCGACATATGCGGAAACAGCGCATAGTCCTGGAAGACAGTATTCACGTCCCGCTCCCACGGTGGCAGATTGCTGGCGGGTTTACCAAAGATAGAGATAGCCCCGCCGGAAAGCTGTTCGAAGCCAGCAATCAGGCGCAGGCAGGTAGTTTTGCCGGAGCCGGACGGCCCCAGCATAGAGAAGAACTCACCATCTTTTATCGCAATACTGACGCCATCTACTGCGCGCACGTCACCGTACAACCGCGAGACGTTGTCAAACTCCACTGCGTACGTCATAAAGCACCCCAGCGAAGTTAGCGACCGCCCATAATGGCAATGTAATCCTGCGTCCAGCGACTGTAGGGAACAAACTTGCCCCCTTCTGCTATAGGCGTTTTCCAGAAGGCTATTTTATCGAAATAGTTAAAACCGTTTGTTTCACAACCTTTCTCGCCTAATAACGAACTGGCTTTACACCCTTCCGGCACGACGGGTAACGAGCCAAACCAGGCCGCCACATCGCCCTGCACTTTTGGCGTTAATGACCAGTTCATCCATTTGTAGGCGCAAACCGGATGTTTCGCTTCGCTATGCAGCATGGTGGTATCAGCCCAACCGGTAACACCCTCCTTCGGGAAAACGGTAGCAACAGGCTGGCCTTCGGCTTTCAGGGCGTTGGCCTGATAGGGCCAGGCACTGGAAGCAACCACACCCTCGTTTTTGAAATCGCTCATTTGCACGGTAGTGTCATGCCAGTAGCGATGGATCAAACTGTGTTGAGCGCGCAGCACTTTCAGCACCGCCTGGTACTGTTCTTCGGTGAGTTGATACGGATCGCTGATGCCCAACTGCGGCTGAGTGGCTTTAACGAACAACGCAGCGTCCGCAATATAGATCGGGCCATCATAAGCCTGAACGCGGCCTTTATTGCTCTTGCCGTCCGGCAGATTTTGCTCAACAAAAACCACTTGCCAGCTATCCGGCGGCGTCGGGAAGGTTTTAGTGTTGTACATCAGCAGATTCGGCCCCCACTGGTATGGTGTGCCGTAAACTTTGCCGCCAACATTGAACCAGTCGCCTTTAACCACGCGGGGATCGAGCGTTTTCCAGTTGGGGATCAATGCGGTATTAATCGGCTGCACGCGTTTACCCATAATCAGGCGCAGCGAGGCATCGCCGGATGCAGTAACCAGATCGTAACCCCCTTTGGTCATCAGACTGACCATTTCATCGGAAGTCGCGGCGGTTTTCACATTCACCGCGCAGCCTGTCTCTTTTTCGAATTGCGTTACCCAGTCGTATTGTTTATCAGTTTGTCCGCGTTCGATATATCCCGGCCAGGCGATAATATCCAGTCGCCCTTCCGGTTTATCTAAATTGGTAGGCGGTTCGGCGGCGTGAGCGGTCATTATTGTCATGCTGAGCGCACACAGGCTGCTGCGGGCAAATGTCTTGCTCATAAAGTCTTACTCCTGTCGTAATTAATTGTTCAGCCGCCGTGCCGTAAAAATATCTCCTTGTTTAACCATAGACGGCGGCTTGCAGGCACACCTTCGCCCCTGAGAAAATTTAATCAGGTTGTGAGCTACCGCGCATTATGCCGTCTGTAAGGTTATCTTCTGGAGTATAGACAAGGAGTTAGGAAATATGACTGCTATTCGAAATTCATATTACCCAATCTAAGAGGAATTAAATTAAACGCTATTACAGCCGTTCTTGAATAAGTTTGCCTAATTGTTTTACCGCCTGTTCTTCACGTTCTCCCCACTGCCACGCGGTATTAAAACGAAAAAAACGTGACCAGTTTTCACCGGTAGAAAACATTTTACCCGGCGCAATACTGATATGATGCGTCAGTGCCGCCAGGCTTAATTCGTCGGCATCTAACGGCTCGGGGAGCTCCAGCCAGAGAAAATAACCGCTGTCATTATGATGAATTTTAACTTCCGCAGGCAGATAACGCAGCAGTGCCTGCCAGGCACGTTGTTTACGTTCCGCAAGCTGGCGACGCAGGCGACGAAGATGGGCGTCGTATCGGCGCGTGGAA
>OGXJ01000628.1_pt1 | contig 28040 bp, 23 predicted proteins | sample 1576231 | NCBI WGS metagenome assembly OGXJ01 (sample SAMEA3541539, study PRJEB24748) | human gut metagenome | biome: human gut; feature: human-associated habitat; material: faeces | place: China | collected 2012
TACAGGATTCAGCCGGGCTGAAGAAATTCTGGCACCCGCCATCCGCCAGAAGCCGAGCACTTCCGCCATCTGCGTCACTTCGCTCACAAAATGGCCATACCAGTCGCTGCTGTGATGCTGAGTCTTGATCAGGACAAACGCCGTCAGGCCCAGCCCCACCTTTTCCGCATCCAGTAAGGCGACGCGCCCGCGCAAAATACCTTCATCTTCGAGCCGTTTCAGGCGCTTCCAGCAAGGGGTGGTTGTCAGATTAACGGCTTCAGCCAGTGCCTGCAAAGAGAGGGTGCAATCCTGCTGCAGTAAGGCCAGCAGCTTACGGTCAATTTTATCTAACATAGCCCTTCCACAGAGAATTTTTTTCTCTTTTAATTCTATTTTAAAGGTGAAATCACGACAATTTATTCTGTGCGGTTTAAACACCACGGCACAAAATGACAAATTCAACGCAAAAAAAACCGGGCAATTGCCCGGTGCTGGAAGGGATCTCATTATTCGGGGGAATAAGGTAGATGTGGATAGTCCAGCCAGTGCGTCAAATAGTGAGAGACAGCCTGATTTCGGCAATGTCCAATCACCGGTAAATGCGGGAGCTCCGCGCGCAGTTGCGGCATCGCATTGCCCATAATAAACCCGCTACCGACGCTGCCTAACATTTCGCGATCGTTCATCGCATCACCAAAGGCCATGCAATCGCGCAACGATAAACCTAAATGTTGGGTCAGCACCGTCAATGCAGCGCCTTTATTGCAGCCCACCGGCAGCACTTCGAGGCAATCCGTGGCGGAAAAACACAAATGTGCACGCTCGCCTAATGCTTCGTATAGCTGGATCTGCAAGCGTGTAAGATCGTCGTGATCGCCACAGAAGCAGATCTTGGTGACGCTGCCGAGTGGCATTTTTTTGACATCGATTATCTGATAACGAAAACCGCTATAGACAAATGCCTGCAACAACGCAGGGATCTCTTTCCCGGTAAACCAACCGTCGTCATTGAAGATATGCATGCTGGCTCGGGTATCCCATTGCTGATACAGCACCAGCTCCGCGACATCCGCAGGTAAATCATCACGATGTAAAAGTTCACCTTCCAGAGAATGCACGCGCGTTCCGTTGCCGGTAATCAAATATGCATCCAGCGATAGCGCCCCGAGAATATGCTGCATCTCCAGCGCATGACGCCCCGTGACAAAAGTGAGGGTAATGTCGCGTTCACGCAGTCGCGCCAAAGTAGAGAGGGTTTTCTCACCTAAATGATGGTCAGGCATCAATAAAGTGCCATCCATATCAAATGCTGCCAGACGAGCCATTTCTTTCTCCACTCTGTGACACGGTTAATGGTGATTGAGTATCACCTGATATATACGGAAGTAATAGTGAATAGTTAAATAATATTGTTCCGGGTTTATATGCGATTGCTCAACCGTCTTAACCAGTATCAACGTCTGTGGCAACCTTCCGCCGGAAAGCCGCAAACCGTCACCATCAGCGAACTGGCCGAACGCTGTTTTTGCAGCGAACGCCATGTTCGTACGCTGTTGCGTCAGGCACAGGAGGCGGGATGGCTGGAGTGGCAGGCGCAGTCAGGACGCGGAAAGCGCGGACAATTACGCTTTCTGGTCACGCCGGAATCGCTACGCAATGCGATGATGGAACAGGCACTGGAAACCGGAAAGCAGCAAGATGTGCTGGAGCTGGCGCAACTGGCCCCAGGTGAGCTGCGCACTCTGTTACAGCCGTTTATGGGCGGACAATGGCAAAACGATACACCCACGTTGCGTATTCCCTACTATCGCCCGCTCGAACCGCTACAACCAGGCTTTTTGCCCGGCCGTGCCGAGCAGCATCTCGCCGGGCAGATATTTTCCGGCCTGACCCGCTTCGATAATAATAATCAGCGCCCGATTGGCGATTTAGCGCATCACTGGGAAACCTCTACTGACGGGTTACGCTGGGACTTTTATCTTCGTTCAACCCTACACTGGCATAACGGCGATGCAGTAAAAGCCTCACACTTACACCAGCGATTATTGATGCTGTTACAACTGCCAGCACTGGATCAATTATTTATTAGCGTGAAGCGTATTGAGGTCACCCATCCGCAGTGTCTGACCTTCTTTTTACATCGCCCCGATTACTGGCTTGCGCACCGGCTGGCGAGCTATTGCAGCCATCTGGCGCATCCGCAATTCCCACTGTTCGGCACGGGTCCTTTTCGCTTAACACAATTCACAGCGGAGCTGGTGCGCCTGGAAAGCCATGATTATTACCATTTGCGTCATCCGCTGCTTAAAGCGGTTGAGTACTGGATAACTCCGCCGCTTTTCGAAAAAGATTTGGGAACCAGTTGTCGGCATCCCGTGCAAATCACTATCGGCAAACCTGAGGAGCTGCAACGGGTCAGCCAGGTCAGTAGTGGCATCAGTTTAGGTTTTTGCTATTTAACGTTGCGCAAAAGTCCCCGACTGTCCCTCTGGCAGGCGCGAAAAGTGATCTCCATTATTCATCAATCCGGTTTATTACAAACGTTAGAAGTCGGAGAAAACCTGATCACCGCCAGTCATGCATTACTGCCAGGCTGGACTATTCCGCATTGGCAAGTACCGGATGAAGTCAAACTACCGAAAACCTTGACGCTGGTTTATCACCTACCGATAGAACTTCATACCATGGCAGAACGCCTACAGGCGACACTGGCAGCGGAAGGCTGTGAACTCATAATTATTTTTCATAACGCAAAAAACTGGGACGACACGACCCTACTGGCACACGCAGACCTCATGATGGGCGACAGATTAATTGGCGAAGCACCGGAATATACTCTGGAGCAATGGCTACGTTGCGATCCACTGTGGCCACATGTTTTCGACGCTCCAGCATATGCACATCTGCAATCGACGCTGGACGCGGTGCAAGTAATGCCTGATGAGGAAAACCGATTTAATGCCCTGAAAGCGGTTTTTAGCCAGTTAATGGCAGACGCGACGCTGACGCCGCTGTTCAACTATCACTATCGCATTAGTGCCCCTCCCGGCGTGAACGGTGTGCGACTGACACCGCGCGGCTGGTTTGAATTTACCGAAGCCTGGCTTCCCGCGCCGTCGCAATGAATAGCTGGTCCGGGTTAATCGCAGGCGTTACCATAACGCTTTTATTGTTCAAGCAGGATTATCTATGAAACGTGCTGTCGTTGTGTTCAGTGGAGGCCAGGATTCCACCACCTGTCTGGTGCAGGCATTACAACAATATGATGAAGTCCATTGCGTGACGTTCGATTACGGTCAGCGGCATCGCGCAGAAATCGACGTGGCACGCGAACTGGCGCTGAAACTGGGGGCACGCGCGCATAAGGTGCTGGATGTCACCCTGCTCAACGAGCTGGCGGTCAGTAGCCTGACGCGTGACAGCATTCCGGTGCCTGATTATGAACCTGAAGCCGATGGCATCCCGAATACGTTTGTCCCAGGGCGTAATATTTTGTTCCTGACGCTGGCGGCAATATATGCGTATCAGGTAAAAGCAGAAGCCGTAATTACCGGCGTCTGTGAAACGGATTTCTCCGGCTACCCGGATTGCCGCGATGAGTTTGTGAAAGCACTAAACCATGCCGTCAGTTTGGGCATGGCGAAAGATATTCGTTTTGAAACGCCGCTGATGTGGATTGATAAAGCGGAAACCTGGGCGCTGGCAGATTATTACGGCAAACTGGATTTAGTCCGTAACGAAACGTTGACCTGCTATAACGGCATGAAAGGCGACGGTTGCGGTCATTGTGCGGCATGTAATTTACGCACCAACGGTTTGAATCATTATCTGGCCGATAAACCGACGGTGATGGCCGCGATGAAGCAGAAAACCGGGTTGAAGTAATTATTCCGGGTGTCGCCGGATGCGGCTTGAGCATCCGGCACCACAAAACGTTTACTTAACCATCTGCTCCAGCTTTTCGCGCAATTCCCCTTCCAGAGCTAATGCTTTCTGCGTTTTAAGATCAATACAAACAAACGTAATAAGCGCATCCGCTACCACCTGCCCTTCCGGCTCCAGTGTAATGACCTGGCTTAAGATGCCGCTTTTACCGTTTAATTGCTGCAACTGACTGGTAATAGTTAACAGGTCGCTTAATACCGCTGGGCGACGATAGTTAATATTGATATTCACCACCACGAAGGCGATGTTATGGGCCGTCATCCACTGAAAACTCTCACTATTTTCCAACCCATCCCAGCGGGCTTCTTCGAGGAATTCAAGGTAGCGAGCGTTGTTGACGTGCTGGTAAACGTCGAGATGATATCCACGAACTTTGATTTGTGTTTGCATAGCGCAATAACCTTACGTTGTTGTTATAAGAACTGTTATAAGTACAGAGGTCATAACTGGTATGACCTCTTCAGTCTGGCAAAAAATTGCCACTATGCAAATTAATTACAGGGTTAATACCGCCAGATTACGCTCCACCAGCGAATTGCCCATCCCCGGTACCTGCTTTAGATCCTCCACCGTTTTAAACGGACCGTACTCTTCGCGATAACTGACAATCGCCTGCGCTTTCTTCAGGCCAACGCCATTCATCGCGCGGGCTAGCTCTTCCGCGCTGGCATTATTAATGCTGACCCGGGTGCCTTCTTCGTCACTGGCTTTCGCCGGTACTGCTGCTTTACTTTGTGCTGCAGGAGCTTCCGCTTTGGTTTCTACCGTTGTCGGTTTCGCCGCAGGAGCTGCCGCCAGCGCGCTATGAGACATTCCGGCACAAGCCAGAGACAGGGTAATGAGCAGTGCTTTAATTCCGTGTTTCATACTGTTTTCTCCTTATTTGTTAACAGTGGAATCACCTTAACGGCAGTGAAAACAGTAAACAAATGGCAATGTTCAGAAATGGAAAAGGCCGCGAAAGCGACCTTTTCTTGTTACAGCTGCAAAGCATTTTTTTGCGAGGCGGCTTCAGGATTATTGCTGTTCCAGCGCATCGCCAATTTTGATTTTCGCCTCTTTACGCAGGTTACTCATCAGAGCTTCAAAGACGATTTGTGCGTTGTTCTGGGTGATACCCTGCACCATCGCTTTTTTCTGTTCTTCCGGCATTGAACCTTGTTTCACTTCATCCAGCGCCAGCAGAACCACATTGCCTTGCATATCGGTCGCCATACCGTAGCTCGGTTTGTCTTTCGCTGGCAGTGGCAGTGCAAACGCCGCCTGGCTAATCGGGTCACGACCGGAACGGCTTAAGGTTTTCGGCTCTCCAAATTTCAGACCGGCAGCCTGCATAGCTTCCGCACCTTTGCCGGCTTTCAAATCAACCAGCAGTTTCTCAGCATCCACTTTCGCCTGTTGTTCAGCTTTGTTGTGCTGAACCAGTGCCTTAACTTGTTCCTGAACATCTGCCAACGGTTTCACCGCTTCCGGTTTGTGCTCGCTGATGCGCAGCACGAATGCGCGGTCGCCGTCTACGGTGATGATGTCAGAGTTGATGCCCGGCGCGCCGTTTTCACCTACCAGACCGCCGTTAAAGATAGCGTCGGCAACCGGCTTGAAGTTCAACTCTTCCGGCAGGTTATCTTTGCTGAACCAACCCGTCTGAGTGGCTTTAACGCCGGCAGCTTGCTCTGCACCGGCCAGAGACTCGGTGTCGTTGCTTGCCGCATCGCTCACTTTCTGCTGCAGCGCGTAGTACGCATCGAGGGCTTTTTCGTGTTTCACTTTCGCCGCAATGTCGTCACGTACTTCGTCTAACGATTTCACTTTCGCTGGCTGAATGTCGTCCAGACGTACAATCAGGAAACCGACCGAAGATTTGATAACACCAGACAGTTGGCCTTTTTCTTTCAGACCAGCATTTTTCAGTTCGTCCGGGATAGTGGCATCTTCTAACCAACCCATATCGCCGCCGTTACGAGCAGAGATAATATCGGCAGATTTTTCTTTGGCTAATGCAGCAAAATCACCGCCTTTATTCAGCTCATCAAGTACCGCTTTCGCTTCATCTTCAGTTTTGGTCTGGATGATGCTGTAGCGGGTACGCTGCGGCTGGGTGAATTGATCCTGATGCTGGTCGTAGTAGCTCTGGATATCCGCATCGCTAACCGGTTGCTGCATCGTTGCGGCATCCAGCTTGATGTAACTCACGCGGAATTGTTCCGGCGTCATGAAATTGTTTTTGTTTTGTTCGTAGTAGCTGGCAATCTCCTGTTCGGTCACAGGCTGCTTCGCCGCCAGCGCGTTAACATCGATAGTCGCCTCACGCACCACGCGTTGTTGCGCGACCAGTGCCGCCAGCTCGTCGGTTTCACCTTTCAGCATAAAATCGGTACCGGCAACGCCGTTAATCAGCTGTTGGGTAGTGAGCTGGTTACGCAGCGCCTGGGCGTACTGATCGGCGGTCATCCCCATCTGGTTGAGGATACCGTTATAGCGGCTGTTATCAAATTTGCCGTCAACCTGGAAGGCTGGGGTCGCGAAAATCGCCTGTTTAACCTGCTCATCGCTGATACCCAGTTTCAGCTCACGTGCGTACTGATCCAGCAGCGCCTCGTCGATCAGACGATTCAGCACCTGTTGACGCAGGGTTTTCATATAGCCTTCGTTCGCTGCCAGCTCGGAGTATTGATCGCCCAGCTGTTGCTGCATGCGATTACGCTCGCTGTTGAAGGCATTCTCGAATTGCCCACGGCTGATTTCCTGGTCATTCACTTTTGCGGCGTAGTTATTGCCTCCGCCAATCAGGTAACCACTCACGCCGGTCAATATGAACGACACGATAATGATACCGAAAATAATCTTGAGCACGAGACTGTTTGCAGCCGTGCGTAAGCTGTCCATCATGGTGTAACAACACTCCGCTGTAGATGACTGTGTACCTCACGCAACGTATCGATGCGCGCAAAGGCCTATTGTGACAAGAAACGGGGGCAATTGTCAGCCCACAAGACACAGAAAGTCACCGAATACAAATAAAAAAGGCACATCAGTAGATGCGCCCCTTGAACTTCGTCACATCCCCACTGGGGACAACGCTTAGTTTACCGCGTCTTTCAGTGCTTTACCTGCACGGAAGCTCGGTACTTTAGCAGCAGCGATGGTGATCTCTTTACCGGTCTGCGGGTTGCGGCCAGTACGGGCAGCACGCTCTTTAACGGCAAAAGTACCAAAACCTACCAGTGCTACATCATCCCCTTCTTTCAGAGATTCAGTTACGGAAGCAATAATAGCATCTAACGCACGGCCAGCCGCAGCTTTAGAGATATCAGCCCCTGCAGCAATCTTGTCGATCAATTGAGATTTATTCACTCTTCTCTTCCTCTTTATAATTTATATCGCACTTGAATCCTTCAAGGTACGAACGCGCAGCAGTTATATCAGGCCAGCCATCCCCTTACAACACCCCTTAATAAGGGCAAGCCCGATCCGCCATCTAACTTAGCGAGACAAAAAAAGGCTGGCAAGCCCGAATTAGCCTGCCAGCCCTGTTTTTATTAGTGCATTTTGCGCGAGGTCACTATTTTGCAGTCACAACCTGCATGCCAGACGGTTCATTTTGCAGCGCCAGAGTCAGAACTTCCTCAATGCGCTTCACAGGATGAATGTCCAGATCGGCAATTACGTTGTCAGGAATCTCTTCCAGATCGCGTTTATTTTCGAACGGAATTAACACTGTTTTAATCCCGCCGCGATGCGCTGCCAGGAGTTTTTCTTTCAAACCACCGATCGGCAGTACCTGACCACGCAGAGTGATCTCACCGGTCATTGCCACATCGGCACGAACCGGGTTACCGGTCAGGCAAGAAACCAGCGCGGTGCACATAGCAATACCGGCACTCGGACCATCTTTCGGCGTCGCACCTTCCGGTACGTGGACGTGGATGTCGCGTTTTTCGTAAAAATCAGGGTTGATCCCCAGTTTTTCCGCACGCGCACGAACCACCGTTAACGCCGCCTGAATGGACTCCTGCATCACTTCGCCGAGCGAACCGGTATAGGTCAGTTTGCCTTTACCCGGAACACATGCGGTTTCAATGGTCAGCAAGTCACCGCCCACTTCCGTCCACGCCAGACCGGTTACCTGACCGACACGGTTTTCGTTATCCGCGCGACCATAGTCGAAACGCTGAACACCGAGATAGTCATGCAGGTTATCGCCGTTAATTTCGATATGTTTTAATGACTTATCGAGCAGTAACTGCTTAACCGCTTTGCGACACAGTTTGGAGATTTCACGCTCCAGACCACGCACGCCCGCCTCACGGGTGTAGTAACGAATAATGCCGATAATGGCGCTATCGTCGACGGTCAGCTCACCTTTTTTCAGTGCATTACGTTCAATCTGCTTCGGCAGCAGGTGACGTTTGGCGATGTTCAGTTTTTCATCTTCGGTATAACCGGAGAGGCGAATCACTTCCATACGATCCAGCAGCGGTGCCGGAATGTTCATGGAGTTCGACGTCGCGACAAACATCACGTCGCTGAGATCGTAATCCACTTCCAGGTAGTGGTCGCTGAACGCTACGTTCTGCTCTGGATCCAGCACTTCAAGCAGTGCGGAGGCCGGATCGCCACGCATGTCAGAAGACATTTTGTCGATCTCATCGAGCAGGAACAGCGGATTTTTCACGCCCACTTTCGCCATTTTCTGGATCAGTTTACCCGGCATAGAACCGATGTAAGTACGGCGGTGACCACGGATTTCCGCTTCATCACGCACGCCGCCCAGCGCCATACGGACATATTTACGCCCGGTGGCTTTGGCAATAGACTGACCAAGAGAGGTTTTACCTACCCCCGGCGGCCCTACCAGGCAGAGGATCGGTCCCTTGATTTTGTTGACACGGCTTTGAACCGCAAGGTACTCAAGGATTCGATCTTTCACGCGCTCCAGACCATAATGGTCGGTATCAAGGATTTCCTGCGCCTGACGCAGGTCTTTTTTGACCTTGCTACGCGCATTCCACGGCACCTGTACCATCCAGTCGATATAACCACGCACTACGGTCGCTTCTGCCGACATCGGAGACATCATTTTCAGCTTCTGCAACTCTGCTTCCGCTTTCTCTTTTGCCTCTTTCGGCATCTTCGCCGCGTCGATTTTGCGCTTCAGGGCTTCGTTTTCGTCCGGCGCGTCGTCCATTTCACCGAGTTCTTTCTGAATAGCTTTCATTTGCTCGTTCAGATAGTACTCACGCTGGGATTTCTCCATCTGCTTTTTAACGCGGTTGCGAATGCGTTTCTCAACCTGCAGCAGATCGATTTCCGATTCCATCATTGCCATCAGATATTCCAGACGTTCGTTAACGTCGGACATCTCCAGAACGGACTGTTTGTCAGCCAGTTTCAGCGGCATATGTGCAGCAATGGTATCCGCCAGACGCGCCGGATCGTCGATGCTATTCAACGACGTCAGCACTTCTGGTGGGATTTTTTTGTTCAGCTTGATGTAGCCTTCGAACTGGCTGATTGCAGTACGCACCAGCACTTCCTGTTCCCGCTCATCAATGGTCGGCGACTCCAGATACTCCGCCTTCGCAGAAAAGTGTTCGCCATTGTCAGAGAGCGCAGAAATACGCGCGCGCTGTAACCCCTCGACCAGCACTTTGACGGTGCCGTCAGGCAGTTTCAGCATCTGCAATATAGAGGCCACGGTCCCGACGGTGAAAAGATCGTTTACACCCGGCTCATCCGTTGAAGCTTCTTTCTGCGCGACCAGCATAATTTTTTTATCATGGTCCATCGCCGCTTCCAGACAACGGATAGATTTTTCCCGCCCGACAAATAAGGGGATGACCATGTGCGGATAAACCACCACATCGCGCAGCGGCAATACGGGGATTTCAATGCGTTCAGAACGCTCAGGATTCATAGAGCTCTCTCTTAGTTTAATTTCCGCCAGGTAATCAGATGACACGACTGTGCTTCACGCCATCTATTAACATGTACGTCAGTATATGGGGATGTTTCCCCCACATTCAACGCCGAGAATAGAGGAAAAATTAAAGGGGAGATAAAATCCCCCCTTTTTGGTTAACTAATTGTATGGGAATGGTTAATTATTCACCAGATGCCTGTTGCGCTTCCGGCTTGCCATAAATCAGCAACGGTTTGCTTTGACCATCAATTACCGACTCGTCGATAACCACTTTTTCGACATCTTCCATGGACGGCAGATCGTACATGGTATCGAGCAGTGCGGCTTCTACGATGGAACGCAGGCCACGGGCACCGGTTTTACGCGCCATCGCTTTCTTAGCGATAGCATCCAGCGCCTCGTCACGGAATTCCAGATCCACGCCTTCCAGATTAAACAGCGCCTGATACTGCTTGGTCAGGGCGTTTTTCGGCTCTTTGAGGATCTGAATCAGAGCTTCTTCGCTCAGTTCATTCAACGTTGCGACAACCGGCAGACGACCAATAAACTCAGGGATAAGACCAAACTTGATCAGATCTTCCGGTTCAACCTGCGCCAGCAGCTCGCCTTCACTTGCTTTGTCGGACTTCGCTTTTACCGTCGCGCCAAAACCAATGCCGGAGCCGGTTTCTACACGATGGGAAATCACTTTATCCAGACCGGCAAACGCACCGCCACAAATAAACAGGATCTTAGAGGTATCAACCTGCAAGAATTCCTGCTGCGGATGTTTACGCCCACCTTGCGGTGGAACAGCAGCTACCGTACCTTCGATCAGTTTCAACAGTGCCTGCTGTACGCCTTCACCGGAAACGTCTCGGGTAATGGACGGGTTGTCTGACTTACGAGAAATCTTGTCGATTTCATCGATGTAGACAATCCCGCGCTGCGCTTTCTGTACGTCGTAATCGCACTTTTGCAACAGCTTCTGAATGATGTTTTCAACGTCTTCGCCCACATAACCGGCTTCGGTCAGCGTGGTTGCGTCGGCCATGGTGAACGGGACGTCCAGCAGGCGCGCCAGCGTTTCAGCCAGCAGCGTTTTACCGGAACCGGTCGGACCGATCAGCAGAATGTTACTTTTGCCCAACTCGACACCATTGCTGGTATCGCCGTTGCGCAGACGTTTGTAATGGTTGTATACCGCGACCGCCAGCACTTTTTTCGCCTGTTCCTGGCCGATAACGTAATCGTCCAGGTGGTTGCGAATTTCATGCGGCGTCGGTAGCGCACTGCGTTCACGATGCGGTGCAACTTCTTTAATCTCTTCGCGAATGATGTCGTTACATAAATCAACACATTCGTCGCAGATATACACGGATGGACCGGCAATCAGCTTGCGCACTTCATGCTGGCTTTTGCCGCAAAAAGAGCAGTACAGCAATTTGCCTGAGCCATCTTTGCGTTTATCTGTCATGGGTCAAAACCTCTTCTTTGTTCTTTGTGCCGCACACGACGACGCAAATGCCATTCTCAGGCGCAAGCCGCTTACAGCGTTGTGCCGCCCTGGATAAGTATAGCGGCACAGTTGCGCCTCAGGCATCAATTACGATGGGTCAGAATCGAATCGACCAGACCGTATTCCACCGCTTCAGGGGCGGAAAGGAAGCGATCGCGCTCGGTATCACGTTCAATCTGTTCTAATGATTGACCCGTATGAAGCGCCATAAGTTCATTCATGCGCCCTTTAACTTTCAGAATTTCACGGGCATGAATTTCGATATCGGTCGCCTGGCCCTGGTAGCCGCCCAACGGCTGGTGAATCATCACGCGCGAATTCGGCAGGCAAAAACGTTTACCTTTTGCCCCTGCGGTCAGCAAGAAAGCGCCCATCGAGGCCGCCTGGCCCATACAGATGGTGCTGACATCAGGCTTGATAAACTGCATGGTGTCATAGATAGACATCCCGGCAGTGATCACCCCGCCTGGGGAGTTAATGTACAGATAGATATCTTTTTCTGGGTTTTCCGCTTCCAGGAACAGCATCTGCGCCACAATCAGGTTAGCCATGTGGTCTTCAACCTGGCCAGTCAGAAAAATGACGCGTTCCTTAAGTAGACGAGAATAGATATCAAAAGAGCGCTCACCGCGTGAGGTCTGTTCAATGACCATCGGCACCAGCGCCATATGGGGTGCAAAGTTATCTCGTTCGCCGCTGTATGACATTTCCGTCTCCTGGATAAAATTGAAAAAACCTGCTGTACCGATTGTAACCTTATGGACGGATTATCAGCTAGTCCCTGTGTTATGGGTACGGCATCACCATATTTCAAGCATAACAATCTTTTGTTGTTACGCTAACACCGAAAGAGGCTTTTCGCACGGTTCCATGCAAAATTCATGACAAAAAAAAACCCACCACCTGGCGGTGACGGGCCTTTGTGCGAATTTAGCGCGTTATGCTGCGTAAATTACGCCTGCTGGTTCATCAGCTCGTTGAAAGTGGTTTCTTTTTCAGTCACTTTCGCTTTCGCCAGTACAGCTTCAACAGCCTGTTCTTCCAGAGCAACATTGCGCATGTTGTCCATCAGTTCTTTGTTTTTGCTGTAGAACTCGATAACTTCTTTCGGATCTTCATACGCAGAAGCCATCTCTTCGATCAGGCCTTTCACGCGCTCTTCGTCAGCTTTCAGCTCGTTGGTGCGGATAACTTCGCCCAGCAGCAGGCCAACAACTACGCGGCGTTTAGCCTGTTCTTCGAACAGTTCGCGCGGCAGTTCCAGAGCTTGTTTTTCGTTGCCACCGAAACGCTGTGCAGCCTGACGACGCAGAACGTCGATTTCGCTGTCGATCAGCGCAGCCGGTACGTCGATGTCGTTAGCTTTTACCAGACCTTCGATCGCCTGAGACTTAACGCGGTTACGGATGGCGCTCTTCAGCTCGCGCTCCATGTTTTTACGCACTTCAGCGCGCAGACCTTCTACGGAACCATCTTCAACGCCGAAACGTTTGATGAATTCTGCAGTCAGTTCCGGCAGTTCACGCTCTTCAACTTTCTTCAGGTTGATAACGAACTTAGCCGCTTTACCTTTCAGGTTTTCTGCGTGGTATTCTTCCGGGAAGGTCACGTCGATGGTGAACTCTTCGCCAGCTTTGTGGCCTTTGATACCGTCTTCAAAGCCCGGGATCATACGACCCTGGCCCATCGCCAGTACGAAATCAGACGCTTTACCGCCTTCGAACTCTTCGCCGTCTACAGAACCGGTGAAGTCGATGGTTACGCGGTCCTCTGCTTCAACAGCGCCGTCTTTTTCTTTCCAGGTCGCCTGCTGTTTACGCAGAGTATCCAGCATGCCGTCAACGTCAGCGTCGGTCACTTCAACGATCGGTTTTTCAACTTCGATCGCTTCCAGACCCTGCAGTTCAACTTCCGGATAAACTTCAAACTCTACAGAGTAGGTGAAGTCTTCACCCAGCTTGTATTCGCCCGGAACATAAGTCGGTGCGCCAGCCGGATTGATTTTTTCTTTAATGATGGCGTCAATGAAGTTACGGCTCATCAGGTCACCCAGAACGTCCTGGCGTACAGACGCGCCATAACGCTGAGCAACGATATTCATTGGCACTTTGCCTTTGCGGAAGCCGTCAATACGTACTTTTTTCGCAACGTTGACCAGCTCGCTTTTCACAGCGGTCTCGATGCTGTCAGCAGCGATAGTAATCGTTACACGGCGGCCAAGGCCTTGAGTGGTTTCAACTGAAACTTGCATCTTGTTACCTCAAAAAATCACAGTGCTCGGTCAACTCTTACCCCGCAAGCACAGGTTGTTGGCTTCGCGGAACCGGGATGTTCTTATAATCAATCACATTCCCTGTTACCAGAATCATCCCGAAAGCATTCAAATAGGACGCGGCATTATAGCGGCATCACTTTTATGAGTCGAGAACGGTTATTGCGCGCTGTCGCGTATTTTTTCACAATTCCCGGGCAATTTTCGTCTGAATGCTGGGCAAAAAGCGCAAAATCCAGACAAAACAAAACGGCCCGCAGGCCGTTTTTCATAAAATCTTTAGCAACATACTGGAAAAGCGCCGACAGTTGCAAATGCGTTTTTACGCGATGCTTCCTGCTCCACGACAGGGAGGAGAGGCAAAGACGGTGTCCTGCAACCCTTCCCACTCCTTAATAGTGTAAGTATGCAGAGCCAGCGCATGAACGGTAGTAGAGAGTTCCTCCGCTAAAGTACTGTAAATCATTCGATGACGATTCAGAAAACGTTCACCCGTAAAACGATCGCTGACCAGCACAACTTTAAAATGGCTTTCAGAGCCGGCTGGGACATTGTGACGATAGCTTTCATCCACTACTTCGAGGAATACGGGTTGGAACGCCGCCCTTAATTTTTCTTCTATCCGCTCACGTATCATCATGAAATATCTCCTCCGACAACGCTGAGATGTCATCCATCCCTTTAAATACTAGCCGCTTTTACCGTTTCCATTGCAGCTTAACAACAAATATTTAGGTTTCGTCCTGGTTTTTCCGTCAAGCGTATGAAGTTTACTGATTTAAAGATTGAAACACAGGCCTCGCATCAGCGTTTCTTTTACCAGGGGCGATTATTTCGTCAACATGATGAATTTACATGCCTTACCCACTTCCCCTCGCCGTTGGCAATGTTATGATGGCGAGAATTTTTACCAAACACGCTTAAGAGTCTCTGAGAGCCCGAACATGTTCAAAAAAATCCTCTTCCCGTTAGTTGCTCTGTTTATGCTTGCAGGATGCGCAAAACCGCCAACAACTATTGAAGTTTCCCCGACGATTACACTGCCACAGCAGGATCCAAGCCTGATGGGCGTCACCGTAAGCATTAATGGTGCCGATCAGCGTACCGATCAGGCGCTGGCAAAAGTCACCCGCGATAATCAAATCGTTACCCTGACCGCCTCCCGCGATCTGCGTTTCCTGCTGCAAGAAGTGCTGGAAAAACAGATGACCGCGCGTGGTTACATGGTTGGTCCGAATGGCCCGGTTAATCTGCAAATCATCGTTAGCCAACTGTATGCTGACGTGTCCCAGGGCAACGTGCGCTACAACATCGCGACCAAAGCGGATATCGCCATCATCGCTACCGCGCAGAATGGCAACAAAATGACCAAAAACTATCGTGCCAGCTACAACGTTGAAGGTGCGTTCCAGGCCTCCAACAAAAATATCGCCGATGCGGTTAACAGTGTGCTGACCGATACCATCGCTGATATGTCTCAGGACACCAGCATCCACGAATTCATCAAGCAGAACGCGCGTTAATTTCTGCCCTCTGGCCCGGTGCAAGCCGGGCCTGTAGACGCCCATGTCCAGTCAATATTTACGTATTTTTCAACAGCCGCGTTCAGCCATATTGCTGATCCTGGGTTTTGCTTCCGGGCTACCGCTCGCCCTGACATCCGGTACCTTACAGGCCTGGATGACGGTCGAGAATATTGATCTCAAAACCATTGGTTTCTTCTCTCTGGTAGGCCAGGCTTACGTTTTTAAATTCCTCTGGTCACCGCTGATGGACCGCTACACGCCCCCATTTTTTGGGCGGCGGCGCGGTTGGCTGCTCGCCACGCAAATCCTGTTATTAGTCGCCATTGCGGCGATGGGTTTTCTCGAACCTGGCACCCAACTCCGCTGGATGGCGGCACTGGCAGTGGTGATCGCTTTTTGCTCGGCCTCCCAGGATATTGTCTTCGATGCGTGGAAAACCGATGTGCTCCCGGCAGAAGAACGTGGTGCGGGCGCGGCAATCAGCGTGCTGGGTTACCGTTTAGGGATGCTGGTTTCCGGCGGCCTAGCCCTGTGGCTGGCAGATAAATGGCTGGGCTGGCAGGGCATGTACTGGTTGATGGCGGCGCTGTTGATCCCCTGTATTATCGCGACGTTGCTTGCACCAGAACCGACCGACACCATTCCTGTGCCAAAAACGCTGGAACAAGCGGTTGTTGCACCTCTGCGAGATTTCTTTGGTCGCAATAATGCCTGGCTTATTTTGCTTCTTATCGTGCTGTATAAGCTGGGCGACGCATTCGCCATGAGCCTGACAACCACGTTTTTGATTCGCGGCGTCGGGTTTGATGCGGGTGAAGTAGGCGTGGTTAACAAAACGCTTGGCTTACTAGCAACCATTGTTGGCGCATTGTACGGTGGGATTTTGATGCAGCGCCTGTCACTGTTCCGGGCACTGCTGATTTTCGGCATTTTACAAGGTGCGTCTAACGCTGGTTACTGGCTGCTGTCGATTACTGATAAGCATCTCTACAGCATGGGCGCAGCCGTCTTTTTCGAAAACCTCTGTGGCGGGATGGGCACATCAGCCTTTGTCGCGCTGTTAATGACGCTATGTAATAAGTCATTTTCCGCTACTCAATTTGCCCTGCTCTCAGCGCTTTCTGCTGTAGGGCGAGTTTATGTCGGCCCCGTGGCGGGTTGGTTTGTTGAAGCACACGGCTGGTCGACATTCTATCTATTCTCCGTCGCCGCTGCCGTACCGGGGCTTATTTTGCTGCTGGTTTGCCGCCAGACGCTTGAATATACACGAGTAAATGACAACTTTATCTCCCGTACCGAATATCCGGCAGGTTATGCCTTTGCCATGTGGACACTGGCGGCGGGCGTCAGCCTGTTGGCCGTGTGGTTACTGCTGTTGACGATGGACGCGCTGGATTTGACGCACTTCTCTTTCCTGCCTGCACTGTTGGAAGTCGGGGTTTTAGTCGCCCTTTCTGGCGTCGTGCTTGGTGGTTTACTGGATTATCTGGCGCTACGAAAAACGCATCTGACGTAATCTGTAAATATTATTTAGCCGTAGTAATCACTCGCCGTAATTATTACGGCTAAATAAACATCAGCATCGCTTATTAATATTTGTTCTTTTGTGCGGCTTAGCGTCTGGAAATTATTGACGCCATTTATGAATTCTATTTTTCTTACACGATTCAGCTAATGAGTCTTTATTTTCTCACCACCCGGTTGTCACCTTAATGATAATTTTTTGTTAAATAATTGTTTTATTTTTCTATTGGTTATACCAATTACCCGCCCAAACTCCTACTGCACTCCCCTTTCGTTATAACGCCCTTTTGCAACAGCTTCTTAAAATCAACCCAATATGTTTTGCAACATATGTGACCTGACAGCCAAATCCAAGTAACAGGAATTTAATCATGTTTACAGTAATGTAACCTTCCCGTAAAATGCCCACACACTTTAAACGCCACCAGATCCCGTGGAATTGAGGTCGTTAAATGAGACTCAGGAAATACAATAAAAGTTTGGGATGGTTGTCATTATTTGCAGGCACTGTATTGCTCAGTGGCTGTAATTCTGCGCTGTTAGATCCCAAAGGACAGATTGGTCTGGAGCAACGTTCACTGATACTGACGGCATTTGGCCTGATGTTGATTGTCGTTATTCCCGCAATCTTGATGGCTGTTGGTTTCGCCTGGAAGTACCGTGCGAGCAATAAAGATGCTAAGTACAGCCCGAACTGGTCACACTCCAATAAAGTGGAAGCTGTGGTCTGGACGGTACCTATCTTAATCATCATCTTCCTTGCGGTACTGACCTGGAAAACCACTCACGCTCTTGAGCCTAGCAAGCCGCTGGCACACGACGAGAAGCCCATTACCATCGAAGTGGTTTCCATGGACTGGAAATGGTTCTTCATCTACCCGGAACAGGGCATTGCTACCGTGAATGAAATCGCTTTCCCGGCGAACACTCCGGTGTACTTCAAAGTGACCTCCAACTCCGTGATGAACTCCTTCTTCATTCCGCGTCTGGGTAGCCAGATTTATGCCATGGCCGGTATGCAGACTCGCCTGCATCTGATCGCCAACGAACCCGGCACTTATGACGGTATCTCCGCCAGCTACAGCGGCCCGGGCTTCTCAGGCATGAAGTTCAAAGCTATTGCAACACCGGATCGCGCCGAATTCGACCAATGGGTCGCAAAAGCGAAACAGTCGCCGAACACCATGTCTGACATGGCTGCGTTCGAAAAACTGGCCGCGCCTAGCGAATACAACCAGGTGGAATATTTCTCCAACGTGAAACCAGACTTGTTTGCCGATGTGATTAACAAGTTTATGGCTCACGGTAAGAGCATGGACATGACCCAGCCAGAAGGTGAGCACAGCGCACACGAAGGTATGGAAGGCATGGACATGAGCCACGCGGAATCCGCCCATTAAAGGGGTTGAGGAAGAATAAAGATGTTCGGAAAATTATCACTTGATGCAGTCCCGTTCCATGAACCTATCGTCATGGTTACGATCGCTGGCATTATTTTGGGAGGTCTGGCGCTCGTTGGCCTGATCACTTACTTCGGTAAGTGGACCTACCTGTGGAAAGAGTGGCTGACCTCCGTCGACCATAAACGCCTCGGTATCATGTATATCATCGTGGCGATTGTGATGTTGCTGCGTGGTTTTGCTGACGCCATTATGATGCGTAGCCAGCAGGCCCTTGCCTCGGCGGGTGAAGCGGGCTTCCTGCCACCTCACCACTACGATCAGATCTTCACCGCGCACGGCGTGATTATGATCTTCTTCGTGGCGATGCCTTTCGTTATCGGTCTGATGAACCTGGTGGTTCCGCTGCAGATTGGCGCGCGTGACGTTGCGTTCCCGTTCCTCAACAACTTAAGCTTCTGGTTTACCGTTGTTGGTGTGATTCTGGTTAACGTTTCTCTCGGCGTGGGCGAATTTGCGCAGACCGGCTGGCTGGCCTATCCACCGCTATCGGGAATAGAGTACAGTCCGGGAGTCGGTGTTGATTACTGGATATGGAGTCTCCAGCTATCCGGTATAGGTACGACGCTTACCGGTATCAACTTCTTCGTTACCATTCTGAAGATGCGCGCACCGGGCATGACCATGTTCAAGATGCCAGTATTTACCTGGGCATCACTGTGCGCGAACGTACTGATTATTGCTTCCTTCCCAATTCTGACGGTTACCGTCGCGTTGTTGACCCTGGATCGCTATCTGGGCACCCATTTCTTTACCAACGATATGGGTGGCAACATGATGATGTATATCAACCTGATTTGGGCCTGGGGCCACCCGGAAGTTTACATCCTGATCCTGCCTGTATTCGGTGTGTTCTCCGAAATTGCGGCAACCTTCTCGCGTAAACGTCTGTTTGGTTATACCTCGCTGGTATGGGCAACCGTCTGTATCACCGTGCTGTCGTTCATCGTCTGGCTGCACCACTTCTTTACGATGGGTGCGGGCGCGAACGTAAACGCCTTCTTTGGTATCACCACAATGATTATCGCCATCCCGACCGGGGTGAAGATCTTCAACTGGCTGTTCACCATGTATCAGGGCCGCATCGTGTTCCATTCTGCGATGCTGTGGACTATCGGTTTTATCGTCACCTTCTCGGTGGGCGGGATGACTGGCGTGCTGCTGGCAGTACCGGGCGCGGACTTCGTTCTGCATAACAGCCTGTTCCTGATTGCGCACTTCCATAACGTTATCATCGGCGGCGTGGTCTTCGGCTGCTTCGCAGGGATGACCTACTGGTGGCCTAAAGCGTTCGGTTTCAAACTGAACGAAACCTGGGGTAAACGCGCGTTCTGGTTCTGGATCATCGGCTTCTTCGTTGCCTTTATGCCACTGTACGCGCTGGGCTTCATGGGCATGACCCGTCGTTTGAGCCAGCAGATTGACCCGCAGTTCCACACCATGCTGATGATTGCAGCCAGCGGTGCGGTACTGATTGCGCTGGGTATTCTCTGCCTCGTTATTCAGATGTACGTTTCTATTCGCGACCGCGACCAGAACCGTGACCTAACTGGCGACCCGTGGGGTGGCCGTACGCTGGAGTGGGCAACCTCTTCCCCGCCTCCGTTCTATAACTTTGCCGTAGTGCCACACGTTCACGAACGTGATGCATTCTGGGAAATGAAAGAGAAAGGCGAAGCGTATAAAAAGCCTGACCACTATGAAGAAATTCATATGCCGAAAAACAGCGGTGCAGGTATCGTCATTGCGGCTTTCTCCACCATCTTCGGTTTCGCCATGATCTGGCATATCTGGTGGCTGGCGATTGTTGGCTTCGCAGGCATGATCATCACCTGGATCGTGAAAAGCTTCGACGAGGACGTGGATTACTACGTGCCGGTGGCAGAAATCGAAAAACTGGAAAACCAGCATTTCGATGAGATTACTAAGGCAGGGCTGAAAAATGGCAACTGATACTTTGACGCACGCGACTGCCCACGCGCACGAACACGGGCACCACGATGCAGGCGGAACCAAAATCTTCGGATTTTGGATCTACCTGATGAGCGACTGCATTCTGTTCTCTATCTTGTTTGCTACCTATGCCGTTCTGGTGAACGGCACCGCCGGCGGCCCGACAGGTAAGGACATTTTCGAACTGCCGTTCGTTCTGGTTGAAACTTTCTTGCTGTTGTTCAGCTCCATCACCTACGGCATGGCGGCTATCGCCATGTACAAAAACAACAAAAGCCAGGTTATCTCCTGGCTGGCGTTGACCTGGTTGTTTGGTGCCGGATTTATCGGGATGGAAATCTACGAATTCCATCACCTGATTGTTAACGGCATGGGTCCGGATCGCAGCGGCTTCCTGTCAGCGTTCTTTGCGCTGGTCGGCACGCACGGTCTGCACGTCACTTCTGGTCTTATCTGGATGGCGGTGCTGATGGTGCAAATCGCCCGTCGCGGCCTGACCAGCACTAACCGTACCCGCATCATGTGCCTGAGCCTGTTCTGGCACTTCCTGGATGTGGTTTGGATCTGTGTGTTCACTGTTGTTTATCTGATGGGGGCGATGTAATGAGTCATTCTACCGATCACAGCGGCGCGTCCCATGGCAGCGTAAAAACCTACATGACAGGCTTTATCCTGTCGATCATTCTGACGGTGATTCCGTTCTGGATGGTGATGACAGGGGCTGCCTCTCCGGCCGTAATTCTGGGAACAATCCTGGCAATGGCAGTGGTACAGGTTCTGGTGCATCTGGTGTGCTTCCTGCACATGAATACCAAATCAGATGAAGGCTGGAACATGACGGCGTTTGTCTTCACCGTGCTAATCATCGCTATCCTGGTTGTAGGCTCCATCTGGATTATGTGGAACCTCAACTACAACATGATGATGCACTAAGAGCGGCGGTTATGATGTTTAAGCAATACCTGCAAGTAACGAAACCAGGCATCATCTTTGGCAACCTGATCTCGGTGATTGGGGGATTCCTGCTGGCCTCAAAGGGCAGCATTGATTATCCCCTGTTTATCTACACGCTGGTTGGGGTGTCACTGGTTGTGGCGTCGGGTTGTGTGTTTAACAACTACATCGACAGGGATATCGACAGAAAGATGGAAAGGACGAAGAATCGGGTGCTGGTTAAAGGCCTGATCTCTCCTGCTGTCTCGCTGGTGTACGCCACCTTGCTGGGTATTGCTGGCTTTATGCTGCTGTGGTTTGGCGCGAATCCGCTGGCCTGCTGGCTGGGGGTGATGGGCTTTGTGGTTTATGTCGGCGTTTATAGCCTGTACATGAAACGCCACTCAGTCTACGGCACATTGATTGGTTCGCTCTCCGGCGCTGCGCCGCCGGTGATTGGCTACTGTGCAGTAACCGGCGAGTTCGATAGCGGCGCAGCGATCCTGCTGGCTATCTTCAGCCTGTGGCAAATGCCTCACTCCTATGCCATCGCCATTTTCCGCTTTAAGGATTACCAGGCGGCAAACATTCCGGTATTGCCAGTGGTAAAAGGCATTTCGGTGGCGAAGAATCACATCACGCTGTATATCATCGCCTTTGCCGTTGCCACGCTGATGCTCTCTCTTGGCGGTTACGCTGGGTATAAATATCTGGTGGTCGCCGCGGCGGTTAGCGTCTGGTGGTTAGGTATGGCTCTGCGCGGTTATAAAGTTGCTGATGACAGAATCTGGGCGCGCAAGCTGTTCGGCTTCTCTATCATCGCCATCACTGCCCTCTCGGTGATGATGTCCGTTGATTTTATGGTGCCGGACTCGCATACGCTGCTGGCTGCTGTGTGGTAACACAACCTCTCAGTTAAAAAGGTGCTACGGCACCTTTTTTATTGTCTGAGATCAGAGATACGGCTAATAACCGTATGTCTTGACAGAGTGAGCAGATGAACATAAATTAATCATACGGTTGATAGCCGTATTATGTATGAGATCGACTCCCTACGATTTCATTCAGTTAATCAAAGAGGTCATAATGCCTGGAAAAACAGCCACTCTACCCGATGTCGATAAAACGCTGAAAAATGCGCGGGTCGAACTCAAAACTAGTCCCGACGCCAAAAACAAACTTCGTGAAGCTGCGCAAGCCGTTGGGGTAGATTTAAGCGCTTTTATTTTGAGCGCTGCTATGGAACGCGCCGAAAGTGTGCTTGATAACCAACGTCGCCGTGAGCTTTCGAATCAAAGCTGGGAACTGATGAACCAACTCATCGCTGAACCTGCTCAACCGACGCTCGCCCTCAAGGCGTTAATGAAAAGGAAAAACAGCGATGGTCGACAAGCATGAAGAGATTACTCTGCCCATAGTCCTCTCCTGTAATTATCAGTCTGATATTACTTATCCTGGGCAAAAACAGTTTGATTGCGGTAACCCTGTTATCGATAAATTTGTACGCGCATCGCTAAAGAAAAGTGTGCGTAATAGCGACTGTGCGGCTAAAGCACTTATTGACAGACAAAGTGGTGAACTGATCGGCATCTGTACTTTTACGGCATATTCGCTGGAAAAACAACGCGTTTCTGGCGTCCTTCAGGGTTCACAACCTTCAGAAATTGGTGTTGTCAGATTAGTCATGTTGGGGGTAGCACGGAAGTATCAAAAGCGGGGCTTTGGTCAGGACCTACTATGTGATTTTTTTGAACATGTAAAAATAATTCACCAGGCATTACCAATTAAAGGGGTTTATCTTGATGCTGACCCTGCCGCCATTAATTTTTATGCTCGTCTCGGCTTTGTTCAGCTTTCAGCGACACCAAATGCTTTTGGTGCTGTACCTATGTTTTTGGCGATTCAGCATATTCTCGCGGCTTAGATTATTATCGCCACCCGCCAGGGCAAGTTTTGCCTCAGCCGGGGGCTGAGCAGCGTTACCACTTTTGTTCAATTGCCCCCGCTTTCAGCAACTCCACATCCTTGCCGTTAATGGTTGCCGTTGCGGCAACGATTGTGGTCCTTACAGTTGCACAAGATTTTCGCTCAAATTCCGGTTTATAAAGAATAAGAGACGAATTACTGGTAAATGAACCAAATAGGTAATCAGTAAAGCTAATATTCAGCCGGTTTAAACCGAAAGGCGCGAAGCCAACCGTTTGGTTAATCTCCTTACCGGATGGGCGACGAATGCTGAATGTCACGCGAAGGTTGGCCACTTCGCCTAATTTATTGGTGGTGGCGAAGAGGCTATCCATGCAGGAAAAACCTTCATCTAAAAAATTATCCCGCATCCCAGAACGGGTAACCGTGATCACGGGTAACGTATCGTCAACCGTTTTTCTGTCAATCATGTCTTTTCGACAAGTAGCCAGAAAGTCTTCCGGGCCACCATAAATGTGGACACCTTTATCAAGATATTCCTTCGCTTTCTTACAATCTACCTCAACATACTGACCATTGGCGTACATCATGCCCAACCTGGACCATGCTAAATTCACACCGTATTGCGCGGCCTGATTAAATAGCGCATACGCTTTGGCATAATCCACCCGCACCTGCTCGCCGTCGTAGTAGATACTCCCCAGCGCTAACGGTGCTTCTCTGTCACCGTGTTTAGCGGCTAACTCGAACCATTTAATCGCTTCCTGAACATCAGGTTTGGTATCATAGCGAGGCTGATAATATTCCCAGCCTAACAGGCTCTGCGCGTCGGCACCCCCCGATTCAGCCATTTTATGCAGTGTATTTATAACATTGGGCGCAGGTTTACCACCGTATATGCTGTCATACAATTCATGTGCTTTCTCGCTTGCCACCACGCCTGGTGAAACTATTAGCATTAAAGAAAATAGTATTCTTTTAGTTAACATGTATACCTTTATGTTCTCTCTGTCATATATTTCCATAATAATTAACCACCAAACATCCATTTAATGAATAAATACAGTGCCATAAAGGCCCAAGTAATAAGCACACATTTAACCTGAAACATTATCATCGATGTCACCAAATCGTTTATTTAGTGAGATAAAAATAGCATGTTCGTAAGATAAAAAATGCACATAGCAATCAAGAAATAATATTATTACTTTTGATGCAAAACTATTTAGCTTTAAGATTCATTTTTTTCAACATATAGAGCATTCATTTTATGAATGCAAAATAAACATACCTGACACACAAACTATTCTCCTCTGTAATATTTTCTCATTAACACTCTGTTTACCCAACATGCGCTCCGCACTACACTATGTGGGCATTTTTTTAAGGGGTGGTAATGAACGATTATAAAATGACGCCAGGTGAGAGGCGCGCGACCTGGGGTTTAGGGACCGTATTCTCGTTGCGCATGCTGGGCATGTTTATGGTTCTGCCGGTTCTGACCACGTACGGCATGGCTCTGCAAGGTGCCAGCGAAGCATTAATCGGTATTGCCATTGGTATTTATGGTCTGACTCAGGCCGTTTTTCAGATTCCGTTTGGCCTGCTTTCCGACCGCATTGGTCGCAAACCATTAATTGTCGGTGGGCTGGCGGTGTTTGCCGCCGGTAGCGTTATCGCTGCGCTTTCCGACTCCATCTGGGGAATTATTCTGGGCCGGGCGCTACAAGGCTCTGGAGCAATTGCCGCCGCCGTTATGGCGCTGCTTTCCGATCTCACGCGCGAACAAAACCGCACCAAAGCGATGGCGTTTATCGGCGTGAGCTTTGGCATTACCTTTGCCATTGCGATGGTGCTTGGCCCGATCATCACTCACAAACTTGGGCTGCACGCGCTGTTCTGGATGATCGCTATTCTGGCAACAACCGGCATTGCGTTGACCATTTGGGTTGTGCCCAACAGTAGCACTCACGTACTTAATCGTGAATCCGGGATGGTGAAAGGCAGTTTCAGTAAAGTACTGGCGGAACCGCGACTGCTGAAACTCAACTTTGGCATTATGTGTCTGCATATTTTGCTGATGTCGACGTTTGTTGCCCTGCCAGGGCAACTGGCTGATGCGGGGTTCCCGGCGGCTGAACACTGGAAGGTCTACCTGGCAACGATGTTAATCGCCTTTGGCTCGGTCGTGCCTTTCATTATCTACGCTGAAGTTAAGCGCAAAATGAAGCAAGTCTTTGTCTTCTGCGTCGGGTTGATCGTGGTTGCGGAAATTGTGTTGTGGAACGCACAAACGCAGTTCTGGCAACTGGTGGTCGGCGTGCAGCTTTTCTTTGTGGCGTTTAATTTGATGGAAGCCCTTCTGCCCTCACTTATCAGTAAAGAGTCGCCAGCAGGTTACAAAGGTACGGCGATGGGTGTCTACTCCACCAGCCAGTTTCTTGGCGTGGCGATTGGCGGTTCGCTGGGCGGCTGGATTGACGGCATGTTTGACGGTCAGGGGGTATTTCTCGCTGGCGCAATGCTGGCCGCAGTGTGGCTGGCAGTCGCCAGTACCATGAAAGAACCGCCGTATGTCAGCAGTTTGCGCATTGAAATCCCGGCGGACATTGCCGCAAACGAAGCGTTAAAAGTGCGTTTGCTGGAAACTGAAGGTGTCAAAGAAGTGTTGATTGCAGAAGAAGAACATTCAGCTTACGTGAAAATCGACAGCAAAGTGACGAATCGCTTTGAGATAGAACAGGCAATTCGTCAGGCATAAAAAACGAGGCGAATTGCCTGCTGCGCTACGCTTACCAGGCCTACAAAGTTCTTGAGTTACAAACCGTTGTAGGCCGAATCAGGCGTTCATGCCGCATCTGACATGAACAAAACGCACATTGTCGCGATTAATCGCGGAAGTTTTTGAACTGGAACGGCTGGCCGAGATCGCCACCACGTACCATCGCCATGACAGCCTGCAAATCATCACGAGATTTGCCAGTCACACGGATCTCATCGCCCTGAATTTGCGCCTGCACTTTCAGTTTGCTGTCTTTAATCATCTTGACGATTTTCTTCTGGGTCGCGCTCTCAATGCCCTGTTTCAGTTTCGCTTCCACAAACCAGGTTTTACCGCTATGAACGATATTCTCCGGTACATCCAGTGAACTGCCTTCAATGCCGCGCTTCAGCAGCTTGGCACGCAGAATATCCAGCAACTGATTGACCTGGAAATCGGACTCGCTCAACACTTTGATGGTTTTGCTGGCGTCGTTCAGCTCAAATGAGGCTTCAACATTACGGAAGTCAAAACGGGACTCCACTTCGCGGCTCGCGTTATCGACCGCGTTACGTGCTTCCTGAAGATCAACTTCAGAGACAATATCGAAAGATGGCATCTTTTCCTCTCCCTTCATTTTTGATGCGAAGCATAATACCTGCAAAGTTAAATAACCAACAGTCCTGCACCAGGACGTATCCCTTAATTGTGCATAGTCGCAACAGCATGCACAATTAAGGGATAGCCTTATTGAACACCCGGAGTGGTTGCGGGTGAGGAGGAACAATGAAAATTACCGTATTGGGATGCGGTGCCTTAGGGCAATTATGGCTTACAGCACTTTGTAAACAGGGTCACGAGGTTCAGGGCTGGCTGCGCGTACCGCAACCTTATTGTAGTGTGAATCTGGTTGAGACAGATGGTTCGATATTTAACGAATCGCTGACCGCCAACGATCCCGATTTTCTCGCCACCAGCGATCTGCTCCTGGTGACGCTAAAAGCATGGCAGGTTTCCGATGCCGTCAAAAGCCTCGCGTCCACACTGCCTGTAACCACGCCAATACTGTTAATTCACAACGGCATGGGCACCATCGAAGAGTTGCAAAACATTCAGCAGCCATTACTGATGGGCACCACCACCCATGCCGCCCGCCGCGACGGCAATGTCATTATTCATGTGGCAAACGGTATCACGCATATTGGCCCGGCACGGCAACAGGACGGCGATTACAGTTATCTGGCGGATATTTTGCAAACCGTGTTGCCTGACGTTGCCTGGCATAACAATATTCGCGCCGAGCTGTGGCGCAAGCTGGCAGTCAACTGTGTGATTAATCCACTGACCGCCATCTGGAATTGCCCAAATGGTGAATTACGTCATCATCCGCAAGAAATTATGCAGATATGCGAAGAAGTCGCGGCAGTGATCGAGCGCGAAGGGCATCATACTTCAGCAGAAGATTTGCGTGATTACGTGATGCAGGTGATTGATGCCACAGCGGAAAATATCTCGTCGATGTTGCAGGATATCCGCGCGCTGCGCCACACTGAAATCGACTATATCAATGGTTTTCTCTTACGCCGCGCCCGCGCGCATGGGATTGCCGTACCGGAAAACACCCGCCTGTTTGAAATGGTAAAAAGAAAGGAGAGTGAATATGAGCGCATCGGCACTGGTTTGCCTCGCCCCTGGTAGTGAAGAGACTGAAGCCGTCACCACGATCGACCTCTTGGTTCGCGGCGGTATCAAAGTCACCACTGCCAGCGTAGCCAGCGATGGCAACCTGGCAATTACCTGCTCGCGCGGCGTGAAGCTGCTGGCGGATGCGCCGCTGGTCGAGGTGGCTGATGGCGAATATGACGTGATCGTACTGCCTGGTGGCATTAAAGGCGCAGAGTGTTTTCGCGATAGTACCCTGCTGGTTGAAACCGTTAAACAGTTCCACCGTTCCGGGCGTATCGTCGCGGCTATTTGCGCCGCGCCAGCCACCGTGCTGGTGCCGCACGATATCTTCCCGATTGGCAATATGACCGGCTTCCCGACGCTGAAAGACAAAATATTTTCTCCAGTTCTTCCAGGATTTTTTCCGCTTCTTCCACAAAATTCCCGCCGAACAATGGCAGGACAAGCGCGTCGTCTGGGATGCACGGGTAAAATTGCTGACCAGCCAGGGGCCGGGTACGGCTATTGATTTTGGTCTGAAAATTATCGACCTGCTGGTTGGGCGCGAGAAAGCCCATGAGGTGGCATCACAACTGGTGATGGCGGCAGGGATTTATAATTATTACGAGTAGTGTCGGATGCGGCAAACGTCGCATCTGACCAGATGCGACG
>OGXJ01000632.1_pt1 | contig 27915 bp, 24 predicted proteins | sample 1576231 | NCBI WGS metagenome assembly OGXJ01 (sample SAMEA3541539, study PRJEB24748) | human gut metagenome | biome: human gut; feature: human-associated habitat; material: faeces | place: China | collected 2012
CCGCGGTGTGCGGTGCGGGCTTCCCGACGCCTTCCGCCGCCGGGCGATCCCGCCCCTTTGCCGGGGAGCTTCCCTCGCTCGCGCTCGCGCGATCTCCCCGGCTGAACCTGCCGGTTCTCAGTCCGGGAACAGACCGACAACCCGGCTATCGCGGGAAGAGGAATTTCATCTGTGATATCTCGCTGAAAACGGCTTGCAAAGGCAAGCAGGGGGGAGTTGAAAAGACAGCTATCTCTTTCTAAGAAACCGCACGTGACAACACAAAAGTATGTATTATTGTTTAAAAAGTCAAATAAAATAAAGGGATTTTGATATAAAAAAATCCCCCCCCCTCGAAAAATCGGCTGAATATTAGCTTGTTGTATACAAAGCCGATTTCGTTGCATCCGGAGAAACAAATTCTCGTTTTCTTCATTCCGGGATAATCGCAGTGCATCATAAAAAGGCGACGAAATGAAAGTTGTCTGCAATAAAAAAAAGCTCGAATTGACGTATTGAGTTATCAATCAAGATTTTAACATCGTGTATGGTCTCTTAGAAAGAAACCGCATGCAGCAAACTCGTATTTCCGGATATGCGTCAAATTACCGAGCGAGGTAAATTTTCCGGAAATACGTTGGGCATATCCCTCAAATGACTAAGTATCAGAGCATTGCAAATGCGTCCTGACATGGCCTCGATGTGCCCGTACCAAAGACTCAATCCATTCGTAACGAGCGATGAAGGAGATCATGGAGGAGCGCACCGAGCCTCTTTTTGTATCCTCCCCTGAACAGTTTGCCAGTATGAAAAACAGCCATGCCATCAGATGGTATGTGCTGACGCTTCCCCTGTGCCATAAGGGGCAGGCCGTGGGGTTGCAGCGGGAATTGGATCGGCGAATCCGTAACGGTGAGCCGGCATTCGAATTCTTTGCCCCTTCGTACCGGGAGATAAGGCGTGAGGATGGCCGTCTTATCGACACTCGCCGGGCGTTGTTCTACAACTATGTCTTTATCCGCTCGTCGGAGAGCGAGATCTACCGCATGAAGCGGGTGTTGCCGCAGTACAATTTCCTGCCCCGCGTAAAGGATGGACAGCACAGTTATTATCCTTATCTGTCCGATGGGGCTATGCAGAACCTGCAATGGGTTGCCCGGGCTTATTCCAATGAACTTCCCGCCTATGTTCCCGAAACGGAGCGCCTGATGAAAGGCGACAAGGTGCGCATTACCGCAGGACGCTTCAAGGGCGTCGAAGCGTGTGTGGCCATCCAACCCGGCGCCGGACAGAAAGATTTGGTCGTGTGTGTCGAAAACTGGCTGTGGGTTCCTCTGCTGCATGTGCGTCCCGGGGAATACGAAGTCATTGCCCTGAACAACGAAGGCAAGCATCTGTATAACCGTCTGGATAACGAGCGTCTGCAGTCGGGACTGCACGAGGCCCTGAGGCGCTACCATAGTCCGGAGGGGGTGACGGACACGGATCGGGCTTTGGCCTGCGAAGCGTTGCGGCTGTATGGCAACCTGCAGATGGACAGCGACGTGCTGCGCTGCAAACTCTATGCGATGCTGCTCCCGGCCTACGCGATCCTCGGAGAGAAAGAGGCGTACGAGCGCCTTTGCGGTACGATCCGCAGCATCCTTCCGCTCATCAAGGCGGAGCAGTCCCGGGCGTTGCTGCTCGTTACGCTTTACGGCTGTACGGACAACCGGTTGTATCATGTCCGGGCCCACGAAATTATCGACCCGTGGCGAGGGGAAGCCGCCCCCTCCCTCCGGAAAAACAAGCTGCGGCTCCTGCAGCGGTTGGACGATTATGACCGCTGGCTGGGACATTGTTCCCCAAGCGGGGTGGTAGTGGCAAGCGGTTCATAGCATATCGAAACAATGTACGAAAGATCTCAGCAGACCCGACTGTCCGAACCGTCGGGTGTGAGGTTGATGTCCTTTCTTGCGGCTCACCAGCGGGAAATCCTCGCCCGGGAAAAAGATAACGGGACATTCATCCATCTGTATGATACCGGCGGGTATTGGATTGCGTTCGAGCATTCGGCCTGCCAGTTATGCCAGCTGTTTCCCCGGCATGAGACTGCCGTAATCAATTTCAGGGATTACCCTTTTCCGGTTGTAATGGCCTTCGTTACGGATGCAGACCTGCGGGCCTATTCCCGGAGGCATATCCTGCGGACAGCCGGCCCCGATTACAAGATACTGACGGTTCCGGCACTTGTTCCCGAACAATACAGATCGTGGTATCGGAACGAGATACGAGAATTTTTATAAGATAGTTTGTTTCTATTCAATGCATATTCTCTGCTTAAAATAATCAAAAGGAACAAAGTATAATGCCTCAATACCCTGTTTTCATCTCTTTGGTGATTTCGCTGTTGCTGGTAGGGTGGATCCATCCCCGGTTGGTGAAAATCGCACTCCTGAAAAATATCGTCGACAATCCGGATGCCCGTAAATTGCAACGCAGTCCGGTTCCCGTTCTGGGAGGTGTGGCTGTCTTTTTCGGTATCGTAATTGGTATCGGCAGCATCAGCACTACCATCAACTGCTCGGGCTTGCTGATCGTGATCGTGGCTCTGATGGCTATGCTCTACACAGGCACGATGGACGATATCCTGAATCTCTCCCCTGCATTGCGTTTCCTGATCGAGATCTTCGTTGTCCTGCTGCTGATTTACGGCGGTGGATACCGTATCGACGATTTTCATGGGTTATGGGGCATCGGGATACTTCCGGATTGGCTGACCGTCCCCCTGACAGTCTTCGCGGCAGTCGGTATCATCAATGCGATCAACCTGATCGACGGGGTCAACGGACTCTCGTCGGGCTACTGCATCATGTCGTGCATCATGTTCGGAACCTTATTCTATCTGTCCGGGGATTCCCTGATGACGGTGCTGGCGGCTGTTTCGGTCGGGGCTCTGATTCCTTTCTTTTTCCACAACGTATTCGGCAAGACCTCGAAAATGTTCATCGGCGACGGCGGTACGCTGGTCATGGGCGCCGTCATGTCGGTTTTTGTCATCCGCGTGCTGCACCACGATTCGTTGAGCGCGGCCTATGTCTCGCCCAACGTCGGGCTCGTCCCCTTCACGTTGTCGGTGCTTTGCGTGCCGGTTTTCGACACTCTTCGCGTGATGTCCACGCGTATCCTGAAAGGAACCTCTCCGTTCCATCCCGATAAAACGCACCTGCATCATATGTTTATCGGTCTGGGATGCTCCCATCCTGCTGCTGCGATGGCCATTCTGTTCCTGAACCTGTCGGTCGTGCTGTGCTGGTGGGGGCTGACCGCATTGGGTGCTTCGGTCGACGTGCAGCTCTATGCGGTCGTGGGCATGGGCATTTTAGCCACATTCGGACTTTATCATTTTATGGAGTGGCATCGGCGTCGCGATACTGCTTTCCTGCGGTCTGTACGTCGCTTGGGCTACCGTACCCATATTAGCCGGCGGGGAATCTTCCTGCGCATGCAGCACCTTTTGGATCGTCTTTAGCGAAGATAAATATAAACTCATCAAATAGATTGAACCATTTATGTACGGAATTTCCGGAAAGGGGCTTCTGCTCCTATTACTATTGTTGCTCGTCAGTCAGACTTCATATGCCCAGATGAGCGATGAAGCGGTTGTGAAATATGCTTTGGAGGGTAAGCAGTCCGGTAAGAGCGACCAGCAGATCGGAAAGGAGCTTCTGGCTCGGGGCGTCACTGCCGAGCAGGTGGAACGACTCAAACAAAAATACGAAGAGAGTCAGGGCAGTGAGGCGTCAGTGGCAGATCAGAGCGTCGCGGGGCAGCGCCGCGAGCGGACACGTTCATCGGCGGAAACGCTTACGGCGGGTAGCCTTGATGTCGCCAGTACGCAAGCCTCCGATTCCACGCAAGCCGCTACGAACTCTCGTGAGGTCTTTGGGCGCAATGTCTTCCGCAGCCGTACGCTGACCTTCGAGCCGAACGAAAATCAGGCTACGCCTGTAAATTATAAGTTGGGCCCGGGTGATGAGGTGATTATCGATATCTGGGGTGAGAATGAACGCAGCCTTCGTGAGGAGATCTCCCCGGAGGGCAATATCATGGTTTCCCAAATTGGCCCGGTTTATCTTACGGGTCTTACGATCCAAGAGGCTGATTCCCGGCTGCGCAGCGCTTTTAGCCAAATCTATGCGGGAGTTTCGGGTGATCTTCCCTCGTCGGAAATTCGCGTTACGCTGGGACGGTTGCGTACGATCCAAGTCAATGTAATGGGCGAGGTCGCGACACCGGGAACCTACCGGCTGTCGTCGTTTTCGACGGTGTTCCATGCATTGTACCGCGCAGGCGGAGTCACGGCCATCGGCGGTTTGCGGGATATCCGTGTGATGCGCGGAGGCCGCGAGGTTGCCCGTGTGGACGTGTATGCCTATCTGCTGGAGGGGCGTCAAAGCGATGACGTGCGTCTGGAAGAGGGCGACGTCATCGTCGTAGGGCCTTACGAGCTGCTGGTGGATATTACGGGGAACGTGAAGCGCCCGATGTGGTACGAGATGAAGCGCGGGGAAACGTTGGGGCGGCTCTTGGAGTACGCCGGTGGTTTCACGGGCGACGCCTATGCGAAGGAGTTGCGCGTGATCCGCGAAACGGGACGCGAATATCAGCTTTACAACGTCCGGGAACCGGACTTCGGCGGATGGACTCTGGAGGACGGAGATGCCGTCACAGTGGGTTCCGTACTGGATCGCTTCGCCAATCGCGTGGAGGTACGGGGTTCGGTGTACCGGGAGGGCATGTACGAGTTGGGCGGGGAGATGCACACGGTGCGTGCGTTGATCGAACGCGCCGAGGGACTCGAAGGCGATGCTTTCACGGGGCGTGTGCAACTGCTTCGGGAGCGGGACGACCTGTCGCTGGAACTCTTGTCGCTGGATCTTGAGAAGATCATGGCGGGGACGTCGGAGGACGTAGAACTGCGTCGTAACGACGTGCTGATTGTTCCGAGTATCCACGAGCTGGAGGAGCGCGGGGCTTTCACGATCGGGGGCGAGGTTGCGCGTCCGGGCGTGTACCCGTATGCGGCTCATACTACGATCGAAGATCTCGTCGTGCAGGCCGGAGGCCTTCTGGACGGAGCCTCCACGGTGAAGGTGGACGTTTCGCGTCGCGTGAAGAACCCGAAGAGCCTGAAACCTACGAGCGAATTAAGCCAGATCTATACATTCTCTCTTAAAGACGGATTGGTCGTGGATGGGAATGCAGGCTTTGAACTGGAGCCTTACGACATTGTGGAAGTCCGCCGCAGCCCGGGTTACCGGGAGCAGCACCGTGTGACACTCGAAGGCGAGGCTGTCTTCTCGGGGGGCTATACGTTGATTAAGAAGAACGAGCGGCTTTCGGATCTCGTACGGCGTGCCGGGGGCCTCACGCCGGATGCCTATGCGCATGGAGCACGTCTGATCCGCCGTATGAACGACGAGGAGCGTGCGGTTCGGGAAACGATGCTCCGGATGGCACAGCAGAACAGCCGCAGCGGGGGTGACTCGCTGTCGTTGGAGAAGTTGCAGCTGAGAGACTACTATTCGGTGGGTATCGAACTCGACAAGGCGCTGTCGGCTCCCGGTTCGGACTACGACATGGTGCTGCGCGAAGGGGATCGTCTTGTGATCCCGGAGTACGTTTCGACAGTCAGCATCTCGGGTGAGGTGATGTACCCCAATACGGTACTCTACATGGCAAGCAAACCGCTGAAATACTATATCGGTCAGGCAGGCGGCTACGGTCTTCGTGCAAAGAGGAGCAAGGCGTATGTGGTTTATATGAACGGTACGGTCGCGCGCGTGAAGGGGCGTCGTAGGGCACGTCTTGAACCGGGCTGTGCGATCGTCATCCCCTCGAAGCGTGAGCGTAAGGGGCTGAGTCTGCCGGCAATCATGAGCCTTGCAACGTCGGCGGCTTCGGTCGGCACGATGGCGGCTTCGATCGCGAACCTGTCGAAATAGGAAAACGAAAGGATATGGAAGATAAAAAAGAACAGGCACAGGGAGTGGGGGCAGAAGACGCGCAGCAGATCGACCTTGTGGAGTTGTTGCAGAAGCTCTGGGCGGGACGCAGGCTCATTGTTAAATGGTGTCTTGCAGGCGCTTTAGCGGGGCTTGTGATTGCCTTCAGTATTCCGAAAGAGTATACGGTGACGGTAAAACTCGCCCCGGAGGTTCAGGGTAATAAAACGTCGCTGGGAGGTTTGAGTTCGCTGGCGTCGATGGCCGGAATCAATGTGGGAAACATGAATTCCGCGGATGCGGTGTTCCCGGAGCTGTATCCCGACATCGTGCAGTCGGTGCCGTTCATGACGGAGCTGTTCGATGTGGAGGTCGCCGACGCAAAGAACCGGGCGGTCATGCCTCTTTATGATTATGTTTCCGAAGAGCTGCGGAGCCCGTGGTGGAGCGCGGTGCTTGCGGCGCCTTTCAAGGCGCTGGGGTGGTTCATGGGGCTGTTCCGTGCGGAGGAGCCGGCAGAGGAAGGTTCCGCAGACCCGTTCCGGTTGTCCAAAAAAGAGAACGAGGTGGTCAAATCGCTTCAAGAGCGTATCGCGACGAGTGTGGACAAGAAGACAATGGTGGTGTCGCTCTCGGTGACGATGCAGGATCCGCTGATTACGGCGACGCTGACCGATACGGTGATGCGGAACTTGCAGAACCACATCACGCAGTACCGCACGGACAAGGCAAAGCACGACTTGGAGTTCACGCAGCGGCTGTTCGACGAAGCGCAGGGGAAGTACTATGCGGCACAGCAGCGCTATGCACAGTATGTGGATCAGAATCAGGCGCTTTCGCGCCGGAGCTTCCGCACGGAGCAGGAGCGTCTGCAGAATGAGATGACGTTGGCTTACAACCTCTATAACCAGACGGCGCAGCAACTCCAGCTTGCCAGAGCGAAGGTGCAGGAATCGACTCCGGTTTACGCCGTGGTACAGCCTGCGACGGTGCCTTTGACGCCCTCAAAACCCTCGAAGATGATGATTCTCGTGGGGTGCGTGTTCCTCGCAGGAGTTGCAGCCGCAGCATGGATACTCTGGGGTAAAGAGTTTGTCAAGGGGCTTCGAAAGGAAGAGGCATAAAAAAGACTTAAATAAAATTATGAAAGGTATTGTTTTGGCAGGCGGTTCGGGTACTCGTCTGTACCCGATCACCAAAGGCGTCAGCAAACAGTTGCTGCCCGTCTACGACAAGCCGATGGTCTATTATCCGCTTTCAGTGTTGTTGTTGGCAGGTATCCGTGATATTCTGTTGATCTCCACGCCTGAGGATCTGCCGGGCTTCCGGCGTTTGTTGGGCGACGGTTCGGATTACGGTATCCGCCTCTCGTATGCCGAGCAGCCCTCTCCGGACGGTCTTGCACAGGCATTTTTAATCGGTGAAGAATTCATCGGCGACGACTCGGTGTGCCTCGTTCTGGGTGATAACATCTTCCACGGCGCAGGCTTTTCAACGATGCTCCGGGAGGCGGTTCGCACGGTTGAAGAGGAGCGCAAAGCCACGGTCTTCGGTTACTGGGTGGACGATCCGGAACGCTACGGGGTCGCCGAATTCGATAAGCAGGGCAACTGCCTTTCGATCGAAGAGAAGCCGCAGCATCCGAAATCGAACTACGCGGTGGTGGGCCTCTATTTTTATCCGAACAAGGTCGTGGAGGTGGCTAAGCACATAAAGCCTTCATCCCGCGGGGAATTGGAGATCACGACAGTGAACCGGCGCTTTCTCTCGGACGGGGAATTGAAGGTGCAGACATTGGGCAGGGGGTTCGCATGGCTGGATACGGGTACGCACGATTCGCTGAGCGAAGCCTCGACGTTCATCGAAGTTATCGAGAAACGTCAGGGATTGAAAATCGCTTGTCTGGAGGGTATCGCGTATCGTCAGGGGTGGATCGACGCGAATAAATTGCGTTCGGTGGCAACCCCGATGTTGAAGAACCAGTACGGGCAGTACCTGTTAAAAGTCATCGAGGAGGTCGAACGCACGGGAGAACCGAACCTTTAATTCGCAGAATACACAATGAATATCATACAAACAGCCATCGAAGGGGTGGTAATTCTGGAACCCCGTCTTTTCCGGGATCCGCGGGGCTACTTTTTTGAGAGTTTCTCACAGCGGGATTTCGAGGCCGCAGTGGGGCCCGTCCATTTTGTTCAGGACAATGAATCGCAGTCCACTTACGGCGTATTGCGGGGTTTACATTTCCAGTGTCCGCCGCATGCGCAGTCGAAACTGGTTCGTTGCGTGCGGGGTGCGGTGCTGGACGTCGCGGTGGACATCCGTCGCGGAAGCCCGACCTACGGACAGCATGTCGCCGTGGAGCTTACGGAGGATAACCACCGCCAACTGTTTATTCCGCGGGGTTTCGCGCACGGTTTCGCCGTGCTGAGCCCGGAGGCTGTTTTCCAGTACAAGTGCGACAGCTACTATGCACCCCAATCGGACGGGGGACTCTCGATTCAGGATACGTCGCTGGGTATCGACTGGCGTATCCCGGCCGACAAGGTCGTCTTGAGCGAAAAAGATACGCGCCATCCGATTCTGCGGGACTTTACGACGCCTTTCGATTATAACGAAGACCTCTATAAGCTATGAATATTTTAGTTACCGGTTCCAACGGGCAGTTGGGCAGGGCTTTGCGCCGGATGTCGGCAAATGGCTCGGATCGTTACCTTTTTACGGACGTTGCGGGCGAGGATACGTTGCGGTTGGACATCACCGACCGGAAGGCGGTCGAAACCTTCGTCCGGGATCATCAGATCGACGCCGTTGTGAATTGTGCAGCCTATACGAACGTGGATCGCGCGGAAGAGGATGCCGCGATGGCGGAACTTCTCAATGCTACGGCCGTGAGTTACCTTGCAGGGGCCATGCACAACGCAGGCGGGCTTTTGGTACATGTATCTACGGACTATGTTTTCGGCGGCGCTTCGGGCAATACGCCGCGTAATGAAGCGCAGCCGGTGAGCCCCACGGGGGTCTATGGAGCGACGAAGCTCCACGGGGAGGAAGCGGTACGCGCATCGGGTTGCCGCCACCTGATCTTCCGCACGGCATGGCTCTATTCGGAGGACGGTGCAAACTTCGTAAAAACGATGTTGCGGCTGACGGGCGAACGCCGGGAGTTGCAGGTCGTTTTCGATCAGGTGGGCACCCCGACCTATGCCGGAGACCTTGCCGGAGCGATCTTCGACATTGTGGAGCATCGCAAATACGAAGGTCACGAGGGAACCTACCACTATTCGAACGAAGGTGTCTGCTCGTGGTATGACTTCGCACAGACGATTGCCCGCTACGCAGGACATCGGGACTGCGCCATCGAGCCGTGCCATAGCTCCGAGTTCCCGTCGAAAGTGGTTCGACCGCCTTATTCGGTGCTGGACAAGACGAAGTTCAAGCACAGCTTCGGGATTCCGATTCCCTATTGGACGGACTCGCTTGAAAAATGCATTGCCAATCTGTCGAAAGCATAATTCATCATGTCATACTTTACACGCACCATTTTGATTACGGGCGGCGCAGGCTTTATCGGAAGCCATGTCGTGCGCCTTTTCGTCAACAAATATCCGGATTACCGGATCGTTAATGTCGATAAACTGACTTATGCGGGCAACCTCGCCAACCTGCGGGATGTGGAGGATGCCCCGAACTATGTCTTCGTCCGGGCGGACATCTGCGACCATGAACGCATGTCGGCCCTGATGCGGGAATACGCCGTGGACGGGGTGATCCATCTCGCAGCGGAGAGCCATGTGGATCGTTCGATCGAAGACCCGTTTACATTCGCGCGGACGAACGTGCTGGGAACGCTCTCTCTGCTGGAGGCGGCCCGGGTGTTCTGGGAATCCTGCAAGGAGGGATATGAGGGCAAACTCTTCTACCACATCTCGACGGACGAGGTATACGGGGCTTTGTCGCTGACATGCCCCGAAGGCCGTCAGGATGCGATCTCGGCACACGAGGTCTACGGGGAGGAGTTCTTCACCGAGGATACGAAATACAACCCGCATTCGCCCTACAGCGCGTCGAAAGCCTCGTCGGATCATTTCGTGCGGGCCTACCACGATACGTACGGCATGCCGACGCTGGTGACCAACTGTTCGAACAACTACGGGCCCTACCAGTTTCCGGAGAAACTGATTCCGCTGTTCATCAATAATATCCGTCACCGCAAGCCGCTTCCGGTGTACGGAAAGGGCGAGAATGTGCGCGACTGGCTCTATGTCGAGGATCATGCGCGGGCTATCGAGCTGATTTTCCACAAGGGAAAGGTTGCGGAAACGTATAATATCGGGGGCTTCAACGAGTGGAAGAACATCGACATCGTGCGGGTAATCATCCGGACAGTAGACCGGTTGCTGGGGAATCCCGAGGGGTATTCGGACGAACTGATTACCTATGTCACCGATCGCAAGGGACACGACCTGCGTTATGCGATCGACTCCCGGAAGTTGAAGCGCGAATTAGGATGGGAGCCCAGCCTGCAGTTCGAGGAGGGCATCGAGCGGACGGTGCAGTGGTATCTGGACAATCAGGCATGGCTGGATGATATCACATCGGGAGAGTATGAGAACTATTATGAGAATATGTACGGAAGCCGTTCGTAGGGCTTTCGGGATTATTATTTGATTTGTTGATTTCAATGGCGGCAGAGTCCCGTACGGTGAAGAGTTTGAAGAACAGCACGGTGGCGCTGGGATTCTATTTCGTGAATCTTATTCTTCAGTTCTTTTCGCGCAAGATCTTTCTCGACCATCTGGGGGCAGAGGTGTTGGGATTGAATACTACGGCGACGAACCTGTTGCAATTCCTGAATCTTGCGGAGCTGGGAATCGGAAGTGCTATCGCCTGTACGCTGTATAAGCCGCTGTTCGACCGGGATGCGGTTACGATCAACGAGATCGTATCGTTGCAGGGATGGATGTACCGCCGGATCGCTTGGATCGTGATCGCCGGAGCCGCAGTATTGATGTGTTTTTTTCCGTGGATTTTCGCCAAAATGCCACTGCCGTTGTGGTACGCCTATGCTTCGTTCGGTGTGCTGCTCGTGAGCGCACTGTTGAGTTATTTCGTCAATTACAAGCAAATTCTCCTGTCGGCGGATCAGAAGGAATACAAGATTCAATACAGCTACAAGGCGTCGATGTTGGTGAAGACATTGTGCCAGATCGTAGCGATCAAATACCTCGACAACGGATATGTCTGGTGGCTGGTGCTTGAAGCGGGCTTTGCCGTCGTGGCGTCTGCTGTGTTGAATGCGGTGATCCTGCGGACATATCCCGATCTGCGAACCGACTTGGCAGCAGGAAAGATGTTGAGCCGGAAATATCCTGACGTCATCACCAAGATCAAACAGTTGTTTTTCCATAAGATCGGAGGTTTTGCCTTGACGCAGACCAGCCCGATCATCATTTATGCCTATGCTTCGCTGACAGTGGTAGCCCTCTATGGAAATTACATGCTCATCGTCACTGGCGTGTCTTTACTTATGTCGGCTGTCTTCAATAGTATGAATGCCGGAGTGGGAAACCTTGTGGCCGAGGGGAATAAGGAACGTATTATGTCCGTATTCGAAGAATTGTTCTCTGTGCGTTTTCTGCTAAGCTGCACGGTGTGTTTCGGGGCCTACATGCTTACGCCAGCCTTCATCACGCTTTGGATCGGTTCAGAATACGTTTTGGATGACCTGACGTTGGTATTGATGGTCGCGACGCTTTACATCAACCTTACAAGATTGACGGTGGATGCCTATATCAACGCCTACGGCTTGTTCAGCGATATCTGGGCTCCCGTGGTCGAGGCGTCGGTCAATATCGGGATGTCGGTTCTGCTGGGCTGGTTCTTCGGCCTGCACGGGATTCTCGCAGGCGTATTGTTGAGCCTGCTGCTCGTGGTATTCTGCTGGAAACCCTATTTCCTGTTCAAAAGAGGGATGAAAGAGAAACTGCGGATATATGTGGGAATGTATGTGAAGCATATATCGGTATGCGTCGTTGCATTTTTCTCGGTTCGATTTATCACGGGCTGTATTGATGTTGTTCCGGACGGTTCTTTTCCGGACTTCATCTTGGCGGGGCTGTTCTATGTTTCGCTCTTCGCCCTGATGCTTTTTATCGGCTTGTATGTTACGATAAACGGGACGCGGCGAGTTGTTAAGCGGTTGCTCTCCGTGAACAGATAATCGAAGATAATTGTTGAATTCGAAGGTATTTCGATATTACATGAAACGTATTGTGTTTCTTTTGCCTTTTGAAGGCAGAGTGCCGGTCGGCGGATTTAAGGTGATTTATGAATATGCTAACAGGTTGGCCGAGAATGGATCGGAGCTACATCTCGTCTACCCCGTATTCAACTTTGTTTTCAGGGAGGGAATCATACACCGGTTTCTTCGCCAATGCAAGGGTTTGTTTCGTTATATATTTCTGAAAATAAGCGGTTCTTATCGCTGCGGTGCTTGGTTCTCGCTGAATGGAAAAATCCGGGAGCATTTGGTTTGGTCGCTTGACGAAAAGTACGTTCCCCGCGGTGACATATATATAGCTACGGCGTTGAAAACTTCTTTTTATTTGGCAAAATATAATAGGATTCCCTCCGCACGGAAGTATTATTTGATACAAGGTTACGAAAATTGGGGCGACGCTACCCATGAAGAAGTCATTGCGTCCTACCACTTTCCTCTGAATAAAATTGTAATTGCCGAATGGCTGGAGAAAGTCGTTCATGAATGCGGCGAGGATTGTACCCTAATACATAACGGATTCGATTTCGATTATTTTTCTAGGAGTGTGGCTTGTGGCAATAAAGATAAGTTTTGTGTTACGATGCTATATCATACCTCGGTCGGAAAGGGATGTTAGGACGGCTTCGAGGCATTGGACATCGTTAAGGGCAGATATCCCCAGTTGAAGGTCAATTTATTCGGAGTATCTCCCCGGCCGGAGAATTTACCCCAATGGTACCGTTATTACCAGCAACCCGATAGGCAGACCCATAATAGAATTTATAATGAAGCTGCTGTTTTTTTGGCTCCCAGCCATAGCGAAGGTTTTAGCCTGACGCCGCCCGAAGCGATGCAATGCGGTTGTGCTGTCGTCTGCACGGATATCGGCGGCTATACGGTCGTCTGTAAGGATAATCGGACAGCCTTGGTCTGTCCCGTTCGGAGGCCTGACCTGTTGGCCGAGAAAATCATCTATCTGATCGAAAACGACGATGAACGCTGCCGAATTGCGGAAAACGGATATGGATATATCCGGGAATTTACTTGGGAACGGGCTTACGCCAAGTTCATCGGCATCCTGAATATCGACAAATAATTCGCTGCACGTCCTATTTCAAAAATTCCATGAAGCTGTTCGTCGTACATGACAAGGTATTGTTTTACCGAGATTTTTGCAATAATGTAGATACCGGGATTATCTATCGTCCGTTACGCTCCCGGTTCATGAGGGCCTTGCGGCGCCTGCATCTGAGAAGTTCCTTGCCGCTGTTCTCCGTGTGGTACACAAATGATTTCCGGTCGGCGGGAATCCGGTCGGAGAGCATAATCCTGTTCGATTCCATCCTGACGATCCCCGCCGCCAATTATCTGAAGAAGAAATACCCCTCTATCCGGGTTATTTATTGGCATTGGAACCATATCGAGGATGAAAGGGTACAAAAAGACAAATTGGACGATACTGTCGAGCAGTGGTCGTTCGACCGGGCGGACTGCCGGAAATACGGATTGAAATTCAATACCCAGTTTTATTTTCCCGAGTTCGGAACTTCACGACACATTGTCGAACGTGATTTCTTTTTCATCGGGGTTGAAAAAAGACGGAAAGATCAAATCGAACGTTGCATCCGGCTAATCGATCAGGCCGGTTTGACCCGGCAGTTTATTACAATCGGGAATACACGCAAGGAGCAGTTGGAAAAAAGTCTTTCTTATTCACAGGTATTGGAATTGCTCCGGTCGAGCCGCTGCGTCGTGGATATTGTTTCGGATGTCCAGCAAGGATTGACCCTGCGTCCTCTGGAGGCCCTTTTCCTCCAGAAAAAACTGCTGACTAATTTTCCGCAGATCAAGGAGTACGATTTTTATCGTCCCGATAATATTTTCCTTATCGGAGAAGACGATCCTTCTTCCCTGCAGGAGTTTCTCCTTATGCCTTATGACAAGGCCGCAAATAAATATATACACCATTATTCATTCGCACAATGGCTGAAACGATTTCAGTAGCCGGGGAATCCCCGTTGCCCGTCCCGGATTTATCATTCGTCGTTCCCGTCTATAATGTGCAGCATTATATCCGGGAATGTATGGATTCGTTGATGCAGGTGGAAGGGCTCGATTTCGAGGTCATCGTCGTCAACGACGGCTCTACGGATTGTTCTGTCTACAATATCCGGGACTTATTGGCATTGCCCAATGTCCGCCTGATAAATCAGGAAAACAGGGGGCTGTCGGCGGCTCGCAATGTCGGGATACAGAATGCGCGGGGAAATTATATTGCCTTCGTAGACAGCGATGACAAAATAGTTCCGGGAGCTCTTAGTGAGTTGTATAGGGTCGGTGTGGGCCGTCATGACGCTCCCGATATCGTCATCGGCGATTATAATTGCTGGAGCGGCGATAAATCGGTAAGGGGCAGGCACCCTTCGTGCCGCAGTATGGTTATCTCCGGCCGGGAGTTGTTGCGGGGGTTCTATCCGGAAATATCGTCCGTTGTCTGGAGGAATATCTACAGGCGGGATTTTTTGCTGAAAAACGAACTCTTTTTTGCGGAAGGGATTTATTTCGAGGATGTGGAGTGGATGCCGAGGGCATTTTACTGCGCGGAGCATGTTTTTTATCGGAGTATTGTTTTCTACTGCTATCGCTGCCGTCCCGAGTCCATTACGACATCGGATTTTTCGAAGAAGAAATTCGAGGATTGCTTCGATATCGCATTCATGCAGTTGTCTTTTCTGGACAAAAGAGCCGATATGCCGGTTGCTTTGAAGGATGTCTTCCGGCGTAATATTTTATATTGTCTGTATAAGGGTATTTCCGGTTATCCGTATGCTGGCAAAGAGGGTGATAATGAAAAAGTGAAAAGATTGGTTCCCGCAGCAAGACAGAGCGGGAACCGGAAAATCAGGTTCCTTCTGTTCCTTTTCCGACATAATCCGTATGTGATTTCCGGATTCCTTCGAACCGTCAGAAGGTTGCATCAGAAATAGCGATAAGATCCATGCTTTCCTACCTGTCGGTATATTGTATCGCTTGTGTCTTTTTTGTTTTAGGGGAAAAATACCAGCGGTATTTCTGCTTTTTTATCGGGCTGTTCATACTCTGGTTGTTCGGCGGATTGCGTTATGGTGTCGGACTGGACTATAATGGATATTGGGACATTTTCTTATATACGGATTCGACCGGAGTAGAACCCGGATACCGGCAGTTATGTGTGTTTTTTAAAAGCATGGGGTTCGGGCCGCAGATCATGTGTTTAGTCGCGATGGCTCTTACTTTGGGTCTGATCTATAAGGCTGTTTTATTCTACAACAGATCACAGGCAGCCTTTGTCTTTGCAGTCTTCCTTTTTGCCGGTTTTTATACGGAAAGTTTTAATATATCCCGTCAATATATCGCGATCGGTTTTTTTATATATGCCACCCGTTATATCCTTTCGCATTCTTTTTATAAATACCTGCTTGTTATCCTGACCGGAGCCCTGTTCCATAGTTCCGTCTTATTCATGCTTCCGTTCTATTGGTTGCTCGATCTCAAATATTCCGACAGGGTGGTGCTCGTCGGTATATTGTTGTCGGTCGGGATCGCATATACGTTGCCGCTCGACGGGCTATATGAAAAAATACCGTTTTACGGGCGTTACCTGCTGGGAGATTCCCGGTTTAATGTGAATGCCGGATTGGGACTGGGCTATGTGTCGAAAATCCTGATTGCCTTGCTGCTTCTCAAATTACGACATTATATCATAGCATCCGACGATAAATACAATGTCGTGATCAACGGATTCTTTTTTTATATCCTGTTCATGGCCGTATTCAAAGATTTCATGGTGTTCCTGCGCATAGCATACTACTTCCATATTTTTTTAATTCTGTTGCTGCCCCGTATGGTTTCCTGCTTTAACAGAAGATCCCAAAAGATATTCGTTGCCGCTGTATATTTATACTTGGGTATGCTTTTCATAATACAGATGACGGACAAAACCTCGATGTTGGTGCCGTATCGGATAAACTTCGATCTTACGACTACTGTAAATTTAAATCAATGAATATCATCTTTGTAACTCCTTCTGTAAAAACAGGCGGCGGCAACCGGGTTTTTATAGAATTAGCTAATGTCCTGTGCCGGGAACACGATGTGGAAATCGTATATTCCAATAATTCGCAGGAGCATAACACGTTCTCTGCCGACCCGCGGGTCAGATATCGGGCCATCGGACGATATGCTTCATCGCGAGCCGGAAAATTGTTGAATGTACTCCGCCTTATCCGGTATATCAATCGTAAGTGCAGGGATTCTGTCGTTATTTTTACCGATCCGCTGTTTTCTGTTTTCAGCGGCTTGCTGCATGTCGAACATCTCTATCGTTTTGTACAAGTTGATGATTATCGTTTGTTTGATGACGGAATGCTTCTCGGAAAAGGTTTTCTTCTTCGCATGTATAAATACTTCTGTCGGCACTCTTATCGGCTTGGGCATATCCGTTTTATCTTCAATTCCCGTTTTACTTACGATCGTTTCTTGGAACAGAGCAAACGTATGGATGTTCCGTACCGACTTGTGTATCCAGCTTTAAATCATTCCTTGTTTTATGCATTGCCCGAACTGCATTCCGGTATTCGGATGTGTTTGGTGGCGCGGAAACACCCATGGAAAGGACTTTCGACTTTTATCGAAATGTACAGGAAGCTCCCCGATGACGTTTTGCGGCAAATCGATCGGGTCACATTGATCAGCCACGACGACCTTTCGGGATTCGACACGTCGGGAATGGTGATCTGCAAGCCTGAAAGCGATGCGGATATAGCCCGAATCTACCGGGAATCCGCCATTTTCATTTCGACTTCATGGATGGAAGGATTCGGGCTGCCGCCTTTGGAAGCGATGGCTTGCGGGTGTGCATGTATCGTCAGCCGTTCTGGAGGGGTTAACGAATTCGCTAAAGACAACGAAAACTGTTTGATGTTCACCCCCAAACACGAAGACGAATTACAGCATTGCCTGCTGACCCTGCTCCATGACGCGGACTTGCGGCAGCGGTTGTCCGAGGCCGGTAAACAAACAGCAGAGGGCTTTTCATGGGAATACACCGCAAAACAACTTTTAAACATCATAAATTAGCGATCATCGGTATATGCTTACGGCGTCTATAGTAACTTATCATAATCCGGCTTCTGAAATAAAGAAAATCATCGGTTGCGTTCTCCAAAGTACTGTCGAAAAATTATACATTGTCGATAATTCACGAAATGACGCTTTGCGCATTTTGGCAACCCTTTCGCCGCGAATCCGCTATATACACAATGCCAATGTCGGGTATGGCGGAGCCCATAATCTTGCGCTCCGGGAAGCGGTCGAGCTGGGAAGTGAATATCATATCATAATCAACCCGGATATTTATTTTGAACCCCGGATCGTCGAATCCCTCACAGCTTGTATGGATGCCGACCATTCCATAGGGTGGGTCATGCCGAAAGTGGTCTATCCGGACGGAAGGTTACAGTATCTATGCAAGTTGTTACCTACTCCGGCCGATCTGATATTGCGCAGGTTCCTGCCCGAAAAAATGTTCTCTCGGGCTCGGAGCCGGTTCGAAATGAGAGATACCGGGTACGGGCGGATAATGAACGTCCCGTATCTGTCCGGTTGTTTCATGTTCTTGCGTATCGACGCCATTCGGGAAGTCGGATTGTTCGACGAGCGGTTTTTCATGTACGGAGAGGATATCGACTTGTCGCGCAGAATGCATGCGAAATATAAAACAATCTATTATCCTGCAGTTTCCATCGTCCATGCGCACGAACGGGCTTCCTATAAGAATATAAAAATGCTATGGGTACATATCTTGAACCTTACCAGATATTTCAATAAATGGGGCTGGTTTTTCGATAAGGAACGCAAACGAATGAACAAACGCGCATTGGATGACCTGAAGAAAAAAGCGTTGCCTTGAGCTCGGCCTGTCTGCCTTTCCCGTCCCGGCCTATCTTCCCTCCTTTGCCGCGCGCCGGGCGTTGTGCCGTATCCGTTTCGTCGTCCGGGCTTACTTTTCCATACGTTTCGGACATTTCCGATATATATCTTGTAAATGACGGAAGCCGACTCCGGGTATCAGAATCCCGAAGTCGGCTTTCGTTCTTGCGGCGGAGCCATACCGCCGTCCGACGGCTAAATAAGCAGCCGGTGCATTCCGCGGATGTATCGGTCTGCAGGAGGACTGCCGGCAAAGGGTTGTTTTCTGTGAATCTTGTAGATGTTCATGCTTCGGGCGGACAACGTGACGCAACGTAATAAAGCAACGCGCATGATCTGATTCGTGCGCAGGAACAATACAGTCCGGGGAAATAGTTTTTCCCATGAAACAGAACATTTTTCAAGATCCGAATTACAGATGTGTGCGCAAAACCGTTCCTCGGAACTGCCGTTGTCGGGAAGCGAGAATGCATATGTTATGCTATGTATTTCTGTATCAGCAAATTCCCCCCCCCTGCTAAATTGAAAGACAAGCACGGCGTATATTGCTGTGAGATAAAGGAATAGTCTGTATAAGGAAATGAACATCGGATTTTTTAGGAATAAGTAAATATACGCTTTTTCCCGCCGTTTCCGCTATCTGAAACGAAAATACTTACAAAACGACCTCTCCGGACTATTTTTCCGTATATTTGTTAATGTTGGAGTGTTGTAAATCAGAGTTGATTAATATTCGATTGCAGGCTATTTTAAGCCTCTATGTAAATTGTGTGTAATTATTATTTGTATGTTACTGATAATAGTGCATAAACATGAAGGATGTAAAATACATATTTTGTTTTGTCTTTTGTTTTATAGCGATGAAGGATGCTAAGGCACAAAGCGGCAATGATTTGTTTGCTTTGGAAAAACAGCTTTGCTTTATTCAAGACACGCTATATACGTTACGGCAAAATTATTTCTACACGGATGATAATTACTGTGATTCTTTACAAAATAGATTCTCTATCCTGCTGGAAGAACTTTGTACAGCCGATAAAGGGATGAAATACGACTTTAGAGAATTGAGGAAAAAAGAACGGCAATTTACTATTGCGGTATCAACAGACGGGTATATGAGGGTATTTTCCCGAAACACTTATTGGGGCGGTACTATGCCCTTGTTCGCTTCTTATATGCAATATAAGGATAAAGAACAATCTTATTTCTTCGATATGAATGATGATAACGATATGGGGATATGTTATGATACTATTTATTCCATTCAAGCATTGGATAAAAGTTATTATCTGCTTTCTGGGACAAGCCAGATAGCGACCGCATATCCTTTAGCAGTAATGAAAGCTGTTAGTTGTACAAATGGTGAGTTGAAGCAAGATACAATATTCGTTTCCGGTAATCAGCAAAAGGATTATTTGTCTATCTCTTATCGTAATGCAGAGGATAATATAGACGCACGATTATTCATTGGTAATAATTTTACGTTTCCCCGTATCGTATATATTGGAAAACAAGAGGAGATTTTAAAGCCTATTATTGTAAAAGATAAAGACGATACCGAATATGTCAGTGGAGAAATTGAGGTATATAAACTTGTAAGAAATAAGAATGAAATAAAATTCATCAGTAACAACGAAAGATAACTTCTAAACAGCGTTCCTTTCCAAACCATTATATGAAGTAATACGTCTATTGTTTTCAGGTTGCCGGGAACCGAATGACCGAAGTTCCCGATAGTGCGGGTGTGCGCATCCATGATGTGTACGTAAGTCTGCCTCCTCTAAAATAACGCGAAACACACTCATCTCAGAACCTTGATCGCAGGTCGTCCCTGCCGGATACGCCGCCACGGGCTGCGATCGGCGGTGCGATGTGCGTATACTCCGGGGAGCCTCCCGCCTTACGGCGGCAAGGCTCCTTCGCTTTTGATGCCGCACGCCGAGATATGTCCCGGTGCGGGCGTGTGCCGGGGCTTGTCGGTTTTTGCCGCACGCCGCAGATACGGGGGCCGCCCTCAATGACATGGAATCCGAACAACTGTTCACCCGATAAAACCGATGACCATGAAAATGAACACCTGTAAAACCGATATTGCCATGTCACGAAATACCCGTACCCTTGAAAAGAACCGTTTTGTCCGCCTTGTCCGCCTCTCCCTTGTCCGGCCCTTGTCCGAGAGAGAACTCTGCGAGGCGGAAACCTCTTATGAACGCTATGTGGGCAGCGTACAGCGGCTGCTTGTGCCGGGGAGATTCTCTCCGGCAGATACGCTGCATACGCTGGCCCGTGGGAAGATGCGGCTGGTGCGTCTCCGGGACGCTGCGGCAAAGGTTCCGTCGCAACTCCTGCCGTTGCTCGATGCTGCCATAGAGCTGACGAAGTTCGAGATGCGGATGATACACCTGCGGGTCGTACATCCGGATATTATGAATGCTCCGGAGGAAATCCGGTGTCCCAAGTCTCCGATCTACCTCGCCGAAGGATTCACGCCGACGGACTTGATGGAACTCGTTGCCGGGATGCAGGGGCTCGGCGTAGGATGTCTTATCGACGGCTCCGGAGTAAGTGTAGAGACGTTCGCGGAAGCGATGGCATGGCTGTTTAACGTGCGGATCAGGAATCCGGATCAGGCCCGGTATGCGGTGGTGAACCGCAAACTGAAGCTGACCCGTTTTTTGGATCGGCTGCGCGGATACCTGATCGAGGAAAGCAGAAAATAATCCGCCGGCGCCCCTCTTTACGAGGGGCGCTTGGATAAGGGATAGCGGAGGTGCTTTGTCCAATGAATAATGCGTTTTCGCCAAAAACACTTCTTCGAAGATATGCTTTGAATGTCGTGGCGACAGCGAGCCGACATACGTCCTGACTGCCGAGTGAATTTTTGTCGGCTGTGTTTATCGGGACGGGCAGAACTCTTGGTGCGGACAGATACGGACAGGAGCGGACAGGAGGGCCTTTTCCGCGGTTTCGGATCTATTTTTGGGATTTCAAAATCCCGGTCATGCAGCAGGAAGATGATTTGCGAGCCCTTGAAAGTATCGTACAGTTCGCCCGTGGGCTGGGCGTGTTTTTCCTTATTCTCCATCTCTATTGGTTCTGCTACGAATGGTTGTCCGGCTGTGGCCTGACTTATGTCTTTGCAGACCGCCTCCTGCTCAATATCCAGCAGACGACCTTCCTGTTTTCCTCTCCCGTCATCACGAAACTCTGCGCCTTTCTGTTCCTCGCCCTCGGCTGCTACGGCACGAAAAGTGTTCGCAACGGCAGGGTCGGCAGGCAGCATATCGTCGCTGCCGCCGGTCTCGGATTCCCGCTGTTTTTTCTGAATGGCCCGCTGCTGGAGCTGCCTGCCGGAACCGACTTTCGGGCATGGAGCTATATTGCGACCCTTGCTGTGGGGTATCTCTGCCTGCTGGCTGCCGGCGTATGGCTGCGGCGGCAGATGAAACAGCCGCTTGTTGACGACCCCTTCAACGACGATAACGAAAGTTTTCTTCAGGAGGAGCGCTATCTGTGGAGCGATTGCTCGGTCAACCTTCCGACGCGCTATCGTTACAAAGGCGCATGGCGGCAGGGATGGATCAATGTCGTCAATCCTTTTCGGGCGACACAGATCCTCGGAACCCCGGGCAGCGGTAAGAGCTATGCCGTATTGAACAACTACATCAAGCAGCACATCGAAAAAGGCTTCTCGATGCTCATCTACGATTATAAGTTCGACGACCTGACCCGCATCGCCTACAACCATCTGCTGCATCATTTGGATAAATACACCGTCAAACCGAAGTTCTGCGTCATCAACTTCGACAATCCCCGCAAGTCGAACCGCTGCAATCCCATCGACGCCCGCTTCATGGACGACATTTCGGACGCCTACGAAAGTGCCTACGTCACGCTTCTGAACCTCAATAAAACGTGGGTCGACAAGCAGGGCGACTTCTTCACCGATTCGGCCGTCATCCTGCTGGCCGCGATTATCTGGTACCTGAAAATCTACGACGATGGACGTTACTGCACCTTTCCCCATGCCATCGAGTTCCTGTGCCAGCCCCTCGAGAAGATTTTCCCGATCCTTTCGTCCTACCCGGAGTTGGAAAACTACCTTTCGCCCTTTATGGACGCATGGAAAAGCAATGCGCAGGATCAGTTGCAGGGGCAGGTGGCATCGGTGAAAATCCCGCTCTCGAGGATGATCTCCCCACAGTTGTACTGGGTGCTGACGGGCAGCGACTTCACGTTGGATATCAACAACCCCGAAGAGCCGAAGATCCTCTGCATGGGCAATAATCCCGACCGGCAGAGTATCTACGGGGCTGCATTGGGACTCTATAACTCCCGCCTTATACGCCTTATCAATAAGAAAGGTAAGTTGAAATCGTCGCTCATCATCGACGAGCTCCCGACGATCTACATCCGGGGTCTGGATAACCTGATCGCTACGGCCCGCTCGAACAAGGTCTCCGTGTGTCTGGGCTTTCAGGACTTCTCGCAGCTGGAGCGCGACTATGGGGAGAAGGAGGCGAAGGTCATCATCAACACGGTCGGCAACATCTTCTCCGGACAAGTCGTCGGCGATACGGCTCGCACCTTGTCGGACCGCTTCGGAAAGATCGTGCAGCAGCGCGAGTCTCACTCCGTGTCCAGTGAAAGTGTCACGACCTCGACCAATACGCAGTTGGATACGTTGATTCCGGCGTCGAAAATCTCCAACCTCTCGCAGGGTATGTTCGTTGGGTCTGTGGCCGACAATTTCGACGAGTCCATCCCTCAAAAGATTTTCCATGCCGAAATCGTCATCGACACGGAGAAGGTCAAGGCCGAGACGGCGGCTTATGTTCCCATCCCGGATATCTCGTCGTTCATCGGAGAGGACGGCAAGGATCACATGGACGAGATCGTCAAAGCGAATTATTACCGGATCAAAGCCGATGTCGTGGAGATCGTCCGCAGGGAGATTCAGCGCATCGAGGCCGATCCCGAGCTCTCGAAGCTCTTGCCTAAGAAAAAGTAATATTTAGTCATCTTTGGACATGCCTTGCTCAAAACATTTTGGGCATAAGCCCAAATCTTCTGTTGGAATTTCATACAGACATCCACAACAAATACAATTGCAAGCCGAAATGCAGGCACAGCAGGCGGCAAAACCGGCGAAGAAAAAAAAGAGTGCCTGAAATTTTCAGGCACTCTTTTCGGTGATTTCGGCTGTCAGGATTTACTGAAGTGGAGTTGCACGACTCCCTTGGTTATCATGGTCTGTTCCGCGAGTTTGAATTTGACGGCTTTTCCGTCATTGATTCTCAGTGAACCGCCGTCGCCCGTTACAATGGGCAGGAGGCTGAAATAGATGTCCGTTACGAGGTCCGCCTCCAGAAAAGCGTTGTAGGTCTGCACCCCGCCTCCGATGAACGCGGTCTCAAAGCCTTTTCGGGAGAGGTGCTCGAGGGCTTGTTCGGGTGTGGAGACGACCGTGTAGTCCGCAGATTCGGGCTCGGTGCGGGAGAGCACGACGACCTCCAGCGAGGCCATCAGCTCTTTCGCTCCCGAAAAGTGCGACAGCATCCGGTAGGTGTTTTTGCCCAGAATTATATTCCCTGCTTCGGCGGCTTTCCGGAAAAAGGCTCCGAAAACGGCCTCAGGAGATTGGTGGTGTTTTTTGTCTGCCAGGGCGACCTGGCCGTTGATCGTTACCGCTGCAACTAAAATGGTTTTCATGATGTATCGGTTTTAAGTGAGTGAATGTCAGATTGTGCCGCCAATCTCCCACCAGAAGGCTCGTAGGCCTTGCTGAGGGGTGGCGGCGTCGAGTGCGGCAAGGCGTTCCAACAGCCGGTTGGCGGCCGTGTCGTCGGCGATTGTCAGCAGCGACGAGTTGAGCGTGGGCCACGTATGACTGCCCATGTGGGGTTCGCCGCTGCGGCTGCCGCGGCCCGTGACGGGATCCCAGGCTGTGAAGCCCCGGATACCGAGGCGGTCGAACGTTTCGACGATCTCGTCGTAGAATGCCTGATTGCAGGCGATGAATATTGCTTTCATAGTTATACGGTTTTAACTGATTCGTTGCGCTGGCGCCGGATGCCGCGTGCGGCGAAGGCGCAGTACATGGTCGGCACGAGCACGAGCGTGACGACGGTCGAGAACGAAAGTCCCCATGCCACGGAGATACCCAGCGATTTCCACATTTCGGAACCGACACCGTTGCTCACGGCCATCGGCACCATGCCTAGCACGGTGGTCATTGTGGTCATCAGTACCGGACGCAGACGCGAACGGCCCGAGGTAATGACGGCCTGAATGACGTTCATACCGCGGCCTCGGCACAAGCGGATGTAGTCGATCAGCACGATGCCGTTATTCACCACGATGCCGATCAGCATCAGGATGCCCAGCATGCCCATCACACCCAGCGGCGTGGAGGTGATCCACATGCCTAGGAACACGCCGACCAGTCCGAACGGAATGGCGAACATGATGACCAGCGGATAGGTCAGCGACTCGAACTGCGCGGCCATGATGATGTAGACTAGAATGACCATCAGCGCCATGAGCATAATCAGGTCGGAGAAGGTATCCTCCTGATCTTCGAACGTACCGCCGAACTGCCACGTGATACCCGATGGCAGGTCGATTTCGGCCATGCCCTGGCGTGCCGCTTCGACAAGGTCGCTCATCGCCGCGCCGGTGCCGACGATGCACGAAACGGTAATCAGGCGTTCGCGATCCTTGCGTTCGATCGTCGGTGGGGTCTGTGTTTCGACGATGCGCCCCAGATCGCGGATCTTGACGCCTTTGCCCTGCGAATTGTAGATGGTGATGTTCCCGATCTCTTCGACCGATTCGCGGAACGGACGGGCGTAACGCACACGGATGTCGTACTCATCGCCGTCTTCACGGAAATAGGAGGCTACCGAGCCGTTGACGCGGTTGCGCAGGTAGCTGCCGGCCGTCGAGACGTTCAGACCGTTGAGCGCCAGTTTTTCGCGGTCGAAATCGATCTGGTATTCGGGCGTGTACTGGTCGCGGCTGATATTGACCTGCGTACAGCCTTCGACCTGCTCCATGTAAGCGGCGATGGCGGCCGCCGCAGCATCGGTTTCGGCGAAGTCGTGTCCGTAGATCTCGATGTCGACCGCACTTTGGCCGCCCACGCCGCCCTGCTGTCCGCCTTCGATCACCTCGAAAGTCCGCAGAGAGGTGAATTCGCCCAGCACGGCGCGCATCCGGTCGGCAATCTCGGTCATGCCGCGTTTGCGGTCGGTCTTGCGCAAAAGTGTGATGTTGTAGGAGATGATGTAGGTGCCGTTGTCCTGAAGCGAAGCGAAAATATTGTCGGTGCTGGCCTGACCGAACGAGTAGTTGAGCACGTCGACCTCGGGGAACTCCTCGCGGAAACGTTCGGAAATGGACTGGGCCGTTTGGGCCGTAATTTCCTGCCGTGTGCCCACGGGGAGCTCGACGTTGACCGTCATGCGGGCGTTGTCCTGCGTAGGGAAATATTCGGTTTTGAGCCGGCTGCCTACGCCGAATATCACCACGAAGAACAACGCGAACGAAGCGATGATCGTCGTCCATCGGTGGCGCGTCGTCCAGTTCAGCACGGAGGCATAGGCGTCGTTGAGTTTCTCCATCCAGCGGTTGAACGGATCGGACACCCATTTCTGAAATTTATTTTGCTTGGTCGAAAGACGCAGCATCTGCGACGCGAGCATCGGCGTGAGCGTGAGCGCGGCGATGGTCGACACGGTGAGGATGATGGTTACCATCCATCCCAACTGCTTGAACAACACGCCGGCCATGCCTTCGATCATCGTCAGCGGCAGGAACACGGCTACGGTGGTCAGCGTGGAGGCGATTACCGACACCGAGACTTCGTTGGTGGCAAAGACGGATGCCTGCCGGGGTTTGCTGCCCCGTTCGATATGGGTGGTGATGTTCTCCAGCACCACGATGGCGTTGTCGACGACCATGCCGATTGCGATCGACAGGGCGCTCATTGAGATGATGTTGAGTGTTTCTCCTGTGACGAGCAGGTAGATCAGCGCCGCGAGCAGCGAAATGGGGATCGTCAGTACGATGACAAACGTCGCGCGCCAGCGCCCGAGGAACAGCAGTACGACCAGCATTACCACGACCAATACGGTCACGATCGTTTCGACGAGCGAGTCGATCGTGTCGTGGATATTCTCCGACGTGTCGATGATCGTGCCGATCGTTACGTCCGCAGGCAGGGTTTGCTGAATGGCAGGAAGCCGCTTCTGCACTTTCTCCGCAATCTCGACGGCATTGGCGCCCGATTGCTTCTGAATGACGATCATACCGCCCTTACGGTTGTCGGTATATGATTCCTGCGAGCGTTCCTCCTGCGTGTCGGTGACCGTCGCTACGTCGCGCAGGTAGACCGGAGCGTTGTCGGCCGAAGTGGCTACGACCAGCGCGAGCATCTCTTCCGCCGCGTCGAACTCCTTTTGCACGCGCACCGAGTAGGTGTGCGAACCTACGTCGATGGAGCCTGCCGGGATGTTTTTGTTTTCGTTGCCGATCACCGTGGCAATCTGCTCGATCGTGAGGCCGTAGGCTTCGAGTTTGTAGGGGTCGCAGTAAACCTGTAATTCGCGTTCGGCGATGCCCGAAATGGAGATTTGACCCACGCCGCTCACACGCGCCAGGGGTGTGGAAACGTTGTCGTCGAGGATTTTATAAAGTCCGGGCAGGCTCTCCTCGGCCGTTACCGAGAGAATCATGATCGGGATGTCGTCCGATCCGAATTTGAAGATTACGGGCGTTTCCGCTTCATCCGGGAGGCTGGAACCGACCATGTCGAGTTTGTCGCGCACGTCGTTCGTCGCCACGTCGATGTCGATGCCGTACTCGAATTCGAGCGAGATGACCGAAATGTTCTCTTTCGACTGCGAAGTCATGTGCTTGAGATCGCTCACGCCGTTGAGGGCATTTTCGAGGACTTTCGTGACGTTGGTTTCGATATCCTCGGCGCTGGCCCCCTGATAGGTAGTCATTACCATGATCTCATTGGTCTCGATATCCGGGAAGAGGTTCGTCGAGAGCCGCGTGAGCGAGAACAATCCGAAGATTGCGATCGCTGCGAAGACCAGGGCCGTGGTGACGGGCCTGTCTACCGCTGTTTTATAGATGCTCATTGTCCGGTCTATTTTTCAGATTCCACGATTTGCACGGCGTCGCCTTTGCGTAGCCGGTTCTGTCCAGTGACCACGACCACGTCGCCTGCAGTGACTCCCGAGAGAATCTCGAAGCGGTCGCCGACGCGCTGGCCGATCTCTACGGTAGTGTATTCGACCTGTCCGTTACGCACGATGAACACAAAGCGCTCGCCGGAACCGGTTTGTTTTACCACCGCACGGTCGGGAACGACCACCCGCTCCGCCTCGCCGAACGAAAGCGTCGCCCGGGCGAACATGCCAGGACGCACGCGCTCGTCGGCGTTGTCGATGCGGATCTCGACGGGGAATGTACGTGTCGACGGGTCGATCGAGGGATAGATCAGGTTCACATGCCCTTTGAACTGTTCATCGCCGTAGGATTCGGTGGTGATGCCGATCTCCATGCCCTTTTTTACCTGTGCGAAACGGCCCTCGGAAATATGGATCGTCAGTTTCACGGGGCGTATCTGCTCCACGACCACGACGGGGGTTCCGGCCGCGTACCCCAGCCCAGGCAACCTGCCTGGAGTTCAGTGACAGTCCT
>OGXJ01000641.1_pt1 | contig 27710 bp, 32 predicted proteins | sample 1576231 | NCBI WGS metagenome assembly OGXJ01 (sample SAMEA3541539, study PRJEB24748) | human gut metagenome | biome: human gut; feature: human-associated habitat; material: faeces | place: China | collected 2012
TGTATAGAATGCTCCCATAGGAATAGGCGAATACACACCGGGGATACGGTTCTGAAATTCCCGAAGCTAGAGTGGTTCTGCAAAATGGGCTTGAACCAGCTGGCAAAGGATGTGGTAAGAGGCTACAACTACAGCGGGAACATGACGGGGAAGGTCAATTATAAGGCTGACACCATCTACGAAATCTTAGGGCTGAATAAGGTCAATACGAGGACACTACAGGCAATAGACGGCAATCATTACGAACTCCGACTGTTGCAGGTGGCACAGCAGCTTGATATCCAGATGAAGCCGGAGCAGTTAAAGGAATTTTACGAAACCTTTGAATGCAACACAGATCTTCTGAAGGAGAAGAACAGAAGGGTATCGCTCCATAAGCTCTGCCGGTACATAGACAAGGAAAGCGAGAGATACCCGATCGGAGAAAAGAATGCTTGCATGTGGGGCTATTCCTACAACAGGTACAAAGAGAGAACAGATCCACGAATAGAGAGAAAACAGAATATGGCACATGACTGGCTTGAGTATATAGGATGGTGCCGAGAGCTGAAATACGATCTGGATAACAAGTTTATCTACATGCCAAACAATTTCAAAAAGGTACATGATAGAACTGCGGAAGAATATAAGGCATTGCAAGATAAAAAAGCTGCAGCTGAAAAGAAACGCAGAGAGAAACTTGCCGCCAAGAAAATGGCCGAGACAAAAAAAGCGATGGAAGAGATATTTAGCAGAAATGATGGGGTAGATGCTTTCCAGATAAAGGGAAAAGGCTTGATGCTGGTGGTACCTCAGAGCGGAGATGAAATCCGTAAGGAGGGCGAGGCTTTGCATCATTGTGTCGGAGGATATGTCGATAGAGTGGCAAGAGGAGAGACAAATATTTTCTTCATCAGAAAAGCAGATCATCCAGAGAAATCTTATTTCACTATGGAATGGAGAAATAACAAAATTATTCAGTGCAGAGGCTTTAAGAACTGCGGAATGCCGGCAGATGTTCAAGCCTTTGTAAAAGTATTTGAAAAGAAAATGAATGAAGCTATACAAGGTGACAACAAGAAGAATGCCAAAAGAAAGGTGGGATGATAAATGGCAGACAATCAGAGACACAGAATAAAGAATTTACTTCAGAAGCTCAATGACGAGGATAGAAATTCCCTCTGTTGCTTATTAGTGAAAGCTGGCTATGCGGTAAGGATTGGAAAAGAGCGGCCGGGAGGAAAAGGACAGACAATGTACTTTGTAGAGTATTGGGTGGAGGGAGATGATACAAATGCTGAAACAGGTAACTAGCTTGATAATACCGAAGTTTATTGCAAGGAAACCCAAAATCAAGCACGGAACATACAACAAGTATGGCTTTGTTATTACGCTTCATCAGTATTGTATCTGTCCTAGATGCAACCATATTCTCAATGCCGGTCCAGATTATCAGCCGGATTATTGTAGCAAGTGCGGACAGCATGTTAATTGTTCAGATATTCCATGGGAAGAGGAAGTCCAGCTTGGATATGTCAGAAAGGAGGAACGTTGTGAATAAATCAAAAATTGAGTGGTGTGATCACACATGGAATCCTATTACGGGATGCAATCATGGATGCCATTACTGCTATGCAAGAACTATGACAGCCAGATTTAGCGGAGACGTAAGGCTCAATAAGATGTGTAAGGCGGATTATTCGACGCAGACTGGACCGGACGGAAGCACTTTATATGTTTTGGATAAGCCGATGTTGAGTGAGACAGGGCATCCGCTGGTATATCCATTCGGATTCGAGCCGACCTTTCACAGATATCGCATGGATACGATCGGCAAACTGAAAATGGGTAACAACATTTTTGTGGGAGCTATGGCTGATGTATTCGGAGAGTGGGTGCCGGATGAATGGATAGAGGAAATCTTCAATGTGTGTCTGAAGCATGCCGAGCACAATTATCTGTTTCTGACAAAGAACCCGGAACGATACATGAAGCTGGCGAATGCCGGGAAGCTGCCACAGCAGGACAATTTCTGGTATGGCACGACAGTAACGAGACCAGATCAGGAATACGCATGGTTTGAATCCGGCACTTATAACTGGTTTTTGAGTATCGAACCGATACTTGAGGATTTCGGCAAGTTTGGGGCAATGGTGAAAACGGCACCGCCATGGATTATTGTCGGAGCACAGACAGGGCGGTCAAAGAATAAGGTCATTCCAGAGTTTGAGTGGATTAAGAATCTGGTGCTTACTGCAGATACGTTTGGAATACCAATTTTTATGAAAGACAGCCTGATTCCGATTGTTGGAGAAAAGAATATGCGGAGGGATTTTCCGAAGCAGCTCCTTGAAAAGTCGATCAGTGAGAAAATGCAGAACAAGCTCTATGAAGCGTGCTCTGAGTGCGGGAAAGTGCTTCGCAAGAACCAGATGGTTGCATTGATGGCAAGATCAAAAAGAGGTACACCAGCTAAACAGTATGCCTACCTGTGCAGGGCATGCTTTGAGAACAGTTGTAAAAATATGGGGGTTGAACTCCCAAAACTTGACTATATGGAGGATTAAAAGATGAGTAACAATGCAGAAAACAGATTTGAAAATAACGCAGTAGTATTAGCAGGAGAAGTTGCAGGAACACCGGTATACAGCCACGAGGTGTACGGAGAAGGATTTTATGTTTTTGACATGAACATTCCGAGAGAAAGCGGAAACATTGATACAGTGCCGGTTATGGTTTCAGAAAGAATGTGCAATATTGAAGACATTAAGGTGGGAAAATTGTATGAGGTTGTCGGTCAGTTCCGCTCTTATAACAGACATGAAGAGAAAAAGAACCGCCTGATACTCTCTGTGTTTGCCGTAGAATTGAATCCAGTAACTGAAGGTGAATTTATTGGAGAAAACCATATTGATCTTGATGGATACGTTTGCAAAGAACCAGTTTATAGAAAGACTCCACTTGGCAGGGAAATTGCAGATTTGCTCATTGCTGTGAACAGAGCTTATGGAAAGTCAGATTACATTCCTTGTATTACATGGGGCAGAAATGCGAGATTTGCATCAACATTAGAGGTTGGACAGAGAGTGCAGCTACAGGGAAGAATCCAGAGCCGTGAATATGTAAAGAAAATTAGTGAGGATAATTCGGAGCGACACACAGCTTATGAGTTATCAGCCAGTCGGATTGTACTGAGTATGTAATATGTGGTGCCGGAACAGCGAGGGCTATAAAGATTACACTGCTGGTATTGCAATATCGCATGCCAGCAGGAACGAACGAAAGGAGCATAAAATGGCGAAGAAAAGAAGCTGTCGCAGAACAGTTGATGAGGACAAGATTCATGAGAAAGCGGTCAAAATCCGCAAAATGACAGACGAACAGCTGGTACATTACGTGGAGGATAGAGTAGAGAAAGCAAGGAGTGAGGGCTTTCATCGTGGGAAAGAAGCTGCTCATGCCAAGCCTGCTGTAAATATTGTTGAGATTATCGGCGAGATTGGCAGCGTAAAAGGCATTGGAACCACAAAGCTTGCAGATATAAAGGCAATTCTGGAAAAGCACCTGGGAGCTTCGAATGGTTAGGGCATTTACAGTGCCGGGGGAGCCAAAAGGGAAAGGCCGTCCGAGGTTTAATCCCATGAATCCTGCGGCACATCCAAGGACACCGGAAGCCACGCTGGTGTATGAGAACTTGATCGGATGGGAGTACCGGAGGCAGTGCAAGGGCAGCTTTCCGGAAAAGGTTCCTGTGATGATGCAGATCAAGGCATATTACACCATTCCGGCCAGTGCAAGCAAGAAAAGAAAACAGATGATGGCAAACGGAGAGGAACGTCCAACCAAGAAACCGGATATCGATAATGTTGTCAAAGTATATGCAGATGCGCTGAACCATCTGGCATACCATGACGATTCGCAGGTAGTGAGCATTACCTGTGAGAAATATTATTCAGAGGAACCAAGGGTAGAAGTTATTTTGAGTGATACGGAGGAAGAACTATGAGGATTAATAAAAGTGAGCTGTCAAAGAAAATAGGACAGCTGAAAGGAATAGTACCATCAAGGACCACGATTGAGGCATTGAAAGGAGTCTTGTGTTCGGACGGGTATTTAATCGCCTCGGACACAAATCTGACCGTTAAGGCGAAATTAGAGGGCATGGAGGAGGAAACAGAACCATTCATCATCCCTGCGAAAGCCTTTGATTTCATCGGCAGTCTTCCGGATGGGGAGCTTGAAGTCAGCGTGAGCAAAGGAAACCTTGTTATCAAGACAGGAACGATCAAGAACCAGTTCAAGACGCTGGACGCAGAGCTGTTTGCCTACACAAAGAGCATTGATACAGACAAAGAGCCTGCAAAGATACCGGCATCGAAACTGAAAAAGGCAATTGACCATGTAATCTATGCGGTTGCGGCAAGCGGATCCAATCAGCAGATGCTTGGAATGTATCTTGAGTGTGTAGATGGAAAGCTGAATTTTGTCGGTTTGGACGGACACCGGATTGCCTGGGACTGTATCGATTACGAGGGAGAGTTTCAGATTATCGTGCCGAGAGCTGCTATGGAGAATGTAAAGAAAATGGACTTCGAGGGTGATGTCTCCATCTACCATGACGGAAACGGAGCATTGTTCAAGCAGGAGGAATATGAGGTCTACACCAGAATTATCCAGGGCGAGTATTTCAAGTACAAGAAGATGTTCATGAGCGGGGAAATGTTCACAATCATTGACCGCAGAGTGTTAATGGAAGCTATCAATCGTGCAAGGCTTTGCGGCTCGGCAGAAGACAAGGCGCCTGTAATCATGGACATGAGCGGAGACACCATTGGACTTACATACAGAAGCACCATGGCAGACTTTCACGAGGAGATTCCTGTAATCGAACCATTTGAGAAAGATTTGAAGATCGCCTTTGATCCGAGGCTGATGATGGACAGCCTCAAGGCTTTTGAATGTGACACAGTAACGTTGGAGCTTACCTCGGCCAAACAGCCTGCTCTTATTAAGGCAGATGATAGCGATATGACAGCCCTGGTACTTCCGGTAAATTTCAAGGAGGCATAAATGGCAGGATTTACAGATGCAATGGCAATAGACGGAAAAGCAGTGGTAAGAAAAATACGCAATGGAAAGAGCCTGCGGAAAGGCGGAGTAGTCGATCTGGAGCAGTGTGATATTAAAATCACATCAACTGTGCAGGGCGGTATCGTCACCTTGGAGATACCAGAGAAGAATCTGCTGATCACATGCAGATTACAGGATGTGCTGGCAGTCATATCAGCCGCCAATAAGGCATATCTGGAACAGCAATCAGGCACCAAGTTACCCTATGGTCAGGAATAATGTATATCACGAAATAAAACAGGGCGGTCGTGGTGCACCGCCCGGAAAGGAGAGTAATGGATCCGGAGGAAATGTGTGGAAGCTGCATTCATATGAATTACTGCATGGGTGCATACCGCAAAGACCATTGGTGCGGCAATCACACCGGCCATGAAAGAAAATATGAAGTGTCCGAAATGTGGAAGAGATACAGAATGGCTAAGAGCCTTGTCGAGAGTGGACAACAAGACGATGATTTGTGATGAGTGTGGAACAAAGGAGGCTCTGGACGCAATGGGGCTGACGGAGGGAAGCTCCGTAAGGAAATCCATACTCGCATGTGTCGGCAGAGGTTCTACACCACATGAAAGAACCGAGGCGAAGGTTCGCGCAACGGGAAACAGATGGGCTATGGAGAATTTTAGAGATACGCATAATTAGGAGGAAAATAGTATGGCAAATTTTGATGAAGATATTAAGAGAATCACAGATGAAATCCTATCGGATGGAACTGTTGACCAGATTATTAGAGAAAAGGTGACGGATGGAATAGAAAAAGCAATAGCTAGTTCATTTAATTATGGAAAGCTTGAAAAGGCGGTCAAAGAAAGAGTTGAGCAGGTTTTAGTTCCGTTTATTGAAAACTATGATATGTCTGCCTATATAGTAAAATTAGATACAGTTCTTACGGAAATAGTTAATAAATCTGTTCTTATGGATAATAAGCAAATGTTGGAAAATTTTCAGTATTTGATGAAAGAACCTAAGATAACGGAAATAAAATTAACGGACTTATTTAAGGAGTACAAAAAGTTTGTAGCTAGGAATATGGAGATTTCTGGAAGGGCAGTCGAATGGGATGAGTCACCAGAGTATGAGGCAATGACTGTTTTCTTTGAATTCGAAGAAGAGGGCGAGAGAAGCTGGAGTTCATTCAAATATGCCACTATTGATTTTACAATGGATGAAGAGGAACAGCAGGAGGAACTCAACAGAACAATACGTCTCTCTAAGTGGCATGGAGATAGAAAGGATGGATGGGAAATAAGAGTAGATACAAACCCGAATCTGAATTCCCTTAGAAATCTGGATAAGTTTGACTTATTACTCTTAAAGCTGCAGAGAGCAGATGCACGAATTATCATAGACGAGACTGCAGACGAGGATTTTGTTTATTCCGATACAAAGCCAGAGCCGACCTATGAATAGCCATGAACGGTCAGCTAACATTTGATAAATTTATGAATATAACAGAGGAAAAGCCACCGGAACATAAGCAAGAGAGAGTTCCGATGGTGGATCCATGTTACTACTGTTTATGCAGGTCGTGTATCAATAATGCAGAGAGCCTTACTGTTAATCCGGAAGAAGTACCATATGACTGGCACCCGTGCTTCTTTTGCGATATATGCAATAATTTTGATGGAGAGAGCCCAGAAAATATGGAAAGGGAAGAGTGCGAGGAGTATATGATAGACGATTATCACGCAAGGAAGAACAGAGAAAAACTAAGAGTTGTGAGGTGAAGTAAAATGCGAAAACCGATTCCAAAATCAGTGCGAAAGCTGGTGTACGCAAAGTATGACGGACATTGTGCGTACTGTGGCTGCAAAATTCCGGAAAAGGGATTCAATGTCGATCACCTGTATTGCCTGAGAAACTATGAGTACACAGAGGATTTTACAGGTATCGATGTGCATGATATTAAAAATTTCATGCCGGCCTGTGGCTCATGCAATCGTTATAAGGCAACCATGGATTTGGAAGAATTCCGGAAACAGCTCCAGAAGATACCGGACAGGCTGGCAAGGGATGTATGCACATATAATATTGCAGTCAGATATGGCATGGTACAGGAGAACAGAGAACCTATCAAATTCTATTTTGAGAAAATGGAGGAAACAGTGAATGAAGAGAGAAAAGCTTGAAACATACATAGGCAGACAGGTCAAGGTGCTGCTGTTTGATGGAAGAGCCTACGAGGGCTGTCTGCAGAAGACCAATACAGACGCAGTTAAGCATAATCCGAACCTATACTTGAAGCATAATTATTATGCATTGCTTGACAAGGGAGGGAACACTATGGGACCAATCTTCCGTTGCTCCCATGTTACGAGGGTTAAGGAGGTGGGCTGATGCAGGTACATAGGCTGGAAGACTACAGGATTCACAACAGACAAGGTAGGTCAAGAGGCACCGGAGGATATTACGTCAATCGCATGGGGCACAAGAAAGAAACAATGGTGTACTCGGTGTATTATGAGACCGATGCCGGAGAATTTTCTCCGGAGCAATGGCTTGAAATCATGAGAGAATGCGTAGCTGCATCCGGATCTGAGGCACTGTTACAGCGGATTATAGACCATGTAAAGGCAAGTTGCGTGTGGCTAAAGAAAGATGCTGAACGTGAAGAGTATGCTTTGGACATACTTGCCGGAAGAATTTACAGGCAAGGGCATGCGTGGAGCGACTTTTCGACAGAGGGTATCTCCGAAAACACAGCGTATGTCTTTGATTTCCAGGGAGAGAGTGCATGATATGCGAGAAATGCGGGCGAGCCTTAAAGGATGCCGAGAGCATCCTGAGAGGTTACGGACCGGTATGTTACAAGAAGATAATGCCACCTCAGCCAAAGAAAACCAGAACAGCCAAAGGAGAATGCAGTCCTGTGGATGACTGGGATTATGAGGTGCCGGGACAAATGGAGCTGAGTGATTTTATAGAAATGCCGGAAGGAGGGAATGACGATGATTAAGTATTTTTGCGATCGGTGCGGAGCGGAAATGACAAAGGAGAAAAGGCATGGTTTCGTGTCCGTAAACACCAGAGATAAAGCAGAGGGAGATCTGTTGGAGGAGAATGAGTTTGAAAGCTGGCTTTTCTGCAAGAAGTGTACGGAGGATATCCGGAGATATGTGCGTACATTGCCATTAAAACCGTCTCAAAACGAGGAAAAGCGTGATCAAAATGAGGAAAAATGCGATCAAAACGAGGAAAAGCGTAGCGAACCTGCTAAAAGTGAAGCAAAAGCGCAGGAAACCGTATCTGAGGCGGCGGAAGATGAAAGCACGACCGGAAAGAAAAAGTATGATGTAGGCAAGATTATGGCTCTGAAAAAGGCAGGATGGAAGGTTAAGGACATTGCAGATGAAATGAAAATGACACCGCAGCAGGTTTCCAACCAGATTTATCTTTACAACAAGAAGATGCAGGAGAACGGAGCTGAGACAGAGGTGCACATGAGCCGGATCGAGCCAACAAAGAGACCAAAACTTTAACAACGAATTGGAGGAATAATGCAAAATGTCAGAAATTAAATGTACAACGATAGAAAAAATTGGTATAATAAGACAAAGCACCAACGGGTGGAACAAAGAGCTCCGGTTGGTAAGCTGGAATGATGCTGATCCTAAGTATGATATCAGAGACTGGTCGCCTGATGATGAAAAAATGGGAAAAGGCATTACACTTACAGAGGAGGAAGCAAGAAACCTGTTAGGTCTTCTTGAAAAGCATTTCGGATAAAGCGGTACCAGGAACCGGAATATTTTTAGGGAGGTCTGATCAATGGATGGAAATGAAAACGCACACTCTACCCTCATAGCATTAAGTCCCGAAGATTTACACGATCTTCTTGAAAAGGCGGCTGAGGTAGGAGCAAACGCAGGCATAGATAAGTATGTCGAAGAATTGAAGAAATCGCAGAAGAAACGGGGAGATAGAAGGCTCCATAACACGAAGCTTCTGCTCCGTAATTTCCGCATGTTACAGGAGAATGCGGAAAACTCCGTATTCGGAAGGACACAGATGGAGGAGTCAGCTGCAGATATCCTCGAAAGCATGATGAACATTTACAATGATGTCCTGGTGGTGGAGAGTATTAAGAACAGTGCCACAAGAACCGGCATTATCGTAAGCCACGTCCGGACGATGTTGGAAATCTTTGAGGTATGCTGCGAGAAGTCTTCAAACGAGCTGGACAAACGGAGATATGATATCATATACGGATTATACATATCCGAGGACAAAATAAGTAGGAAAGAGCTTGCTGAGAAGTGGAATGTATCCAACGACACGACATACATTGACGAGAAAATTGCTCTCGAAAGACTGTCAGCTCTTATTTTTGGGGTGGATGGCTTGACATTACAATAAATCCCCCATTTCAAAAAAGTTTCGGTTGACGTTCAAATATATAAGTGGTAAAGTGGAATTCGTAAAATTCTAAATCGTAAAGCATCGGGCAAAAACTCGGTGCTTTTTTGTTGCTTCTTCGACTATAAAAAAACCGAAGGAGGTAACAAAAATGCAAGGGATAATCGTATTGATTGTCTACGCACTCTTGATGGTGGGTGCGACAAAAGCTTTTACGAAAAGAGAAGATGGAGGCGAGAGCTTCCATGTAGGACACAGAAATATGGGAATGGTAGTATCGGCAATGAGCATTGCAGCAACCTGGATATGGGCGCCGGCTTTATTCACGTCGGCAGAGAAAGCCTACTCGAATGGCATTGCAGGGCTGTTCTGGTTTTTAGTGCCGAATATTTTATGCTTGATCCTGTTCATTCCATTTGCAAGAAAAATCCGGCGGGATATGCCGGACGGAATCACGCTTTCCGGGTATATGCACAAGAAATACAAGTCCGAGCCGGTGAAGAGAGTATATCTCTTTCAGCTCACAGCGCTTACAATCCTGTCAACTGCAGTTCAACTGTTAGCAGGAGGCAAGATACTGAGTACGGCAACGGGCTTACCATTATGGGCTATGACTATCGTACTGGCAGTCATAGCTTTTTCTTATTCGCAGATTTCCGGAATCAAGGCTTCTGTCTTTACGGACGCAATTCAGATGGTGTTCCTGCTGTTGGCATGCGCAATCTTCGTTCCATGGGCATTGAAGCTTAATGGGGGAGCAGATGCCATTCAGATTGCAGGAGCAAGCGGAGATTACGGACACCTGTTTTCAGAGAAAGGTTTGGAAGTATTTCTGGGATTTGGACTGCCTACGGCAATCGGACTGTTTGCCGGACCTTTTGGAGACCAGTGCTTCTGGCAGAGAGCTTTTTCAATCAGGAAAGACAGAATCGGACGTTCATTCGGTCTTGGAGCTGTGATGTTTGCGGTCGTTCCACTTTCAATGGGAATTCTCGGATTTATCGCAGCCGGCACAGGATTTATTCCGACAGACACAGGAATGGTAAACTTTGAGTTGATCAAGGCGATATTCCCTGCATGGGTAATCATTCCATTCATGTTCATGCTGATTTCCGGACTGCTTTCCACGGTGGATAGTAACCTATGTGCAATCGCATCACTGACAACGGATCTGAAAGCCACAGCGAGATTGAAGGATGCAGACCAGATAAAAGTATCTAAGGCATCCATGATCACCCAGCTTATTGTTGGAATACTGATTGCAAATATTCCGGGACTGACAGTAACACACATGTTCTTGTTTTACTGCACGCTTAGAGCCACAACAATGTTGCCTACCATGCTTACTCTGATGAATGTGAGGCTTACGGCAAGCGGAGTTGTCGCAGGAGTGCTTACAGCGTTCCTTGTAGGGCTTCCTATTTTTGCCTACGGGACGATTTCCAACCTGTCAGCATATAAAACAGCTGGAAGCCTGATAACTGTCCTCTCGTCTGGAATAATCGCACTGGCTGTCTCAAAAATCCCAAAAAGAAGGGAGTGAGACGGGCATGGGAAATGAAAGACTTGGAAGAAAGCAGAAGATAAGCAATGATGCATGGCTGAATGCTATGAAGCACATAGAAGAGCTTGTCCCAAAATCAGAACTTGATGAAAGAGTGGGACAGACAGTAAAAGATATCATGGCTACAACAAATGGAAAAAAAGCTGCAGTTGCATGGAGTGGTGGCAAAGATTCCTTGGTGCTCGCAGATGTCTGCAGACAAGCAGGAATAGAGGATAGCGTCCTCGTAGTGAGTAATTTAGAGTATTCAGCATTTACAGAATGGGTGGATAGGAATAAGCCTCCTAAACTGGAGATTATAAACACAGGGCAGGATATTGAATGGCTTGTGAAACACCCGCAGATGCTGTTCCCACAGGATTCCAACACTGCGGCGCAATGGTTTCATATTGTTCAACACAGAGGACAGGCAAAGTATTATAAGGCTCATGAGCTTGATATGATCTTGCTTGGACGCAGAAGAGCTGATGGAAACTACATCGGAAAAGGGAGCAATATATATACGGACGGAAAAGGTGTCACACGTTTTAGTCCTCTGGCTGATTGGAGCCATGAAGAAGTATTGGCATATATCCATTATTACAATTTGGTAATGCCTCCAATTTATGATTGGAAAAACGGATATTTATGCGGCACCCATCCATGGGCGGCACGACAATGGACGGGATCCATCGAAAACGGATGGAAAGAGGTCTACGAGATTGAGCCGGATATAGTGAAAGAAGCTGCCAAGAAAATTCCAAGTGCAAAAGAATTTCTAAAGGGCTTGGAGTAACACACCATTTGCAGATGGTTTATACGTCACTCTCCTTCAAAATAATATTTTGGAGGAAAACATTATGAATAGCATTACTATGAAGCTTACCGATATGGTAAGACCTGAGAAAAATGTCCGCATCCATACAGAGCAACAGCTCAGAGAATTTGAGCGAAGCGTGAAGATGTTCGGGCAGATTAGACCGATTGTTGTTGATGAGAAGAATGTAATCCTCGCCGGCAACGGATTATATGAAACCCTGCTCCGTATGGGGTATGAGGAAGCATTGGTGTACCAGTACACTGATTTGACAGAGAACCAGAAGAAAAAACTTATGATTGCTGACAACAAGATATTCTCACTGGGTATCGAGAACCTTGACACGCTCAATTCTTTCTTGGAAGATCTGCAGGGGGACCTTGATATTCCTGGTTTCGATTCAGAGATACTGAAACAGATGGTATCGGATGCCGAAGAAGTGACCGAGAAACTATCGGAATATGGCACTCTTGATGAATCAGAGATACAGGCGATTAGAGACAGGACAGAGAGAAGCCAGAAGCCCACAGAACCAAATATGCCGGATTCTGGTTCTAGTACCAATGAAAATCCACAGAATACAGCTATTACAACCACAAGTGATGCTGTCCATGAGGAACAGGACGAAGAAACCGCCGAAGTAAAGAAATTCGTTATCTGTCCGAAGTGCGGTGAGAAGATATGGCTGTAAAGAGATGTGAGTCCAGCATCGATGTTGTAAAGGCTGCTGAAATACGGATCACAAACGTATTCAACAATGGACTGCCGGTATATATGTCCTTTTCCGGCGGGAAGGACAGCTTATGCATGGCACAGCTGATTTACAACCTTGTGCAGAGAGGAAAGATCAATCCAAGCCAACTTGTAGTGCAGTTCATAGATGAGGAAGCCATATTCCCATGCATTGAGGAGACTGTAAAGACTTGGAGAAAGAGATTTCTTCTCATGGGTGCCAGATTTGAATGGTATTGTCTGGAAGTAAAACATTACAACTGCTTCAACGAATTATCGAATGATGAAACCTTTATCTGCTGGGATCACACAAAAGAGAATGTGTGGGTAAGAAGACCGCCTGCATTTGCAATCAGGAATCATCCGCTCCTTAGACCGAGGATTGATGCGTACCAAGACTTCCTTCCGAGAACCTGTCAGAGTGGAATCACAATAACAGGAATACGGACAGCAGAATCGGTGCAGAGATTACAGAACATTGCATCCATGATAAAGGCAGGAAAGACAATGACGAATAAGCACCAGGTCTTTCCAATCTATGACTGGACAAACAATGACGTATGGCTTTACCTGCTGAATGAGCATGTTGACATTCCGGAGATTTACCTGTTCTTGTGGCAGGCAGGAACCCGAAAAGGTCAGCTGAGGGTATCACAGTTCTTTTCTGTGGATACTGCACGTAGCCTTGTGAAGATGAATGAGTATTACCCCGACCTTATGGAGAGGGTAACACGCAGAGAACCTAATGCATATCTCGCAGCACTGTATTGGGACAGCGAGATGTTTGGCAGGAGCACAGCCGCACGAAAGAACAATGAAAGCGGGCAGGGGCAGAAAGACTATAAGGCAGAGCTTATAGAGATGTTCAATAACATGGACATTTATTTTACAACAAAGCATAAACGGTATGTGGCTTCCAGATACCGAAATTTCTTCATATCTGTTGCGGCAATAGCAACGGATAAGGATTACAAAGCTATTTACGAGGGGCTTATCTCCGGAGATCCTAAGCTCCGTTCTTACAGGGCACTCTATCAGAGAATATATGGCCGATATATTACCGAGGCTAAAAGGGAGGAGGCGAAGAAGAATGGATAAGCTTATGGAACCCTCCTCTACTCTCCAATGGGTAGACAGAGCATTGGTAAAGCCGAATGATTATAACCCGAACAAGGTATCGAAGCAGAACCTTGAATTGCTTACACAATCTATCTTTACCAATGGATGGACGCTTCCGATTGTTGTAAGACCAGATTATACGATTATTGACGGATTCCACAGATGGACTGTTGCAGGTCCGGAATGGAAGTATGTGCCACCTTCAGAAAAGGACAAGAGAACGCTGTTTGAACGTCTTGGAGGTAAGGTGCTGGTCGTTATCGTTGATCACAAGGACAAGGCAGGTAATATTTAAGGCACTGTTACCCATAACAGGGCAAGAGGTACACACCTGCTCGAACCAATGAAGAAAATCGTCAAAGAGCTCATGGAAGAGGGCAAGTCGGTAGAAGAAATCGGCAAGCAGCTTGGCATGAGACCGGAGGAAATATTCCGTTTATCAGAGTTTTCCAAGGAGGACTTCTTGAAAATGATGGTACAGGAGAAGAAAAACTTTTCCAAAGCGGAATATATAACGAAGATATAATGATAAAACGAGAAATATTCGTAATTGCGGGGGAGTGTGAGTGCTTCCCCTTTTTCATGTACCCACGAAACAATATCAAAGCTGATGGGAGGGAGGTAAATGCCAACACCAAGAAGTCCAAATGTGGACAAGAGAAGTGATGAACGCAAGCAGGCTGAGAAAGTATATCTGGAAAGCAAAGGAAGCCTTAAACTTGTTGAAATTGCTGAAAAGCTAAAGGTTCCGGCCAACAAGGTACGGAAGTGGAAGTCCATGGACGGATGGGAGGCAAAGCTTAGCCCAACCAAAGCTGATAATGGCAAAAAAAAACAAGTGGAGCGTTCCACTTCGGATAAAGGGAGCGTTCCACGTAAGAGAGGTGCTCCGAAGGGCAACAAGAATGCAGTGGGAGGTAGAGGTAATCCGAATGCTAAGCCGCCAGATGCGACAAAGCATGGAGGGTACTCGGCTGTCTACTGGGATACGTTGGATGAAGACGAGAAGAATCTCATTGAAGATATGCCAAAGGATGAGGAAGAACTGCTGATAGAGCAGATACAGCTTTTCTCGGTCAGGGAACGACGGATTATGAAAGCAATCAACAAATACCGCAACAGCGAAAGCCCTGTGGCATTGGCATTTTCGCAAAGGTCGGAGCGGAAGCGGACATTTGAGAATGACGAGGATAAAGAGGAATATGCCAGAAGGATAGCAGAAAAGGTTGCCGCCGGAGAAAGACTTCCGGGCAATGAATATTCGGTATTTACCCAGACAGATAACAAAGACCAGATCATAGCAAGGCTGGAATCAGAGTTATCCAACGTACAGTCCAAGAAGACTAAGGCAATCGAGGCATTATCTAAGATGCACATTGAGCACCAGAAGCTTGATGGCGGCAATAAGGGCAATGACGTTGTAAGGATGTGGGCCGAGAAGGTGCTACAGAACAGGAGGGATTCGGATGGATGATAACCAATGGCTGAATGACTTCCTGGAGGACAGCATACCGAAATGGAAAGCTGATCCGGTAATGTTCATGAGAGAGGTTCTACTGTTTGAACCGGACGACTGGCAGATCGAGGTTGCACATGATCTGAGGGATTACCCGAGGGTATCGGTCAAGTCTGGCCAAGGTGTCGGAAAGACAGGTCTTGAGGCGGCACTGCTTCTGTGGTTCTTGGTATGTTATCCATATCCAAGAATAGTCGCGACAGCTCCGACGAAGCAGCAGCTCCATGATGTACTGTGGTCTGAGGTTGACAAGTGGATGAACAACTCTCCTTTGCTTCCTATGCTCCTTAAATGGACAAAGACCTATGTTTATATGATTGGCTATGAAAAGCGTTGGTTTGCTGTTGCTAGGACTGCTACAAAGCCAGAGAATATGCAGGGTTTCCATGAGGATAACATGCTATTCATTGTGGACGAGGCTTCCGGTGTTGCGGATCCTATCATGGAGGCAATCACAGGTACTCTTGCAGGAGAGAACAACAAGCTTCTGTTGATGGGGAACCCGACAAAGACCTCCGGAACATTCTACGACAGCCACACTGTAGACCGTTCGCTCTATAAGTGCCATACGGTCAATTCAGAACACAGCAAGCGTACCAACAAAGAGAATATCGAAGCCATGAAGCGGAAGTACGGAGCGGATAGCAATGTTGTTCGTGTTCGTGTTTATGGAGAGTTTCCACAGCAGGAAGATGATGTATTCATCCCCATTTCATGGTTAGAGCAGAGTTGTAAGACGGAGATATCCGAGAGGACAGCAAGGGCATTAGGCATATATACAGACGATAAAGGGCGGAAATATCCACAGGACCCGTCACTGATAGATAAGATTGAGATTGGTTGTGACGTTGCCAGATTTGGTGATGATAAGACATGCATAGGCTTCCGCATCAATGAGGTTGTGAAGATATTCAAGAAGTACAACGGGCAGGACACGACATGGACAGCCAGTAACATAGCAATCCTTTATAAACAGCTGAGGAGCAAATATAAATATACTGGTCCAATAGGTATTAAAGTGGACGATGGCGGTGTTGGCGGCGGTGTCGTTGACCAGCTTCGCAGTTATGCCAGAACAGAGCCTGCGGTATGGCAGGATTCACACCTGCTTCCAGTCAATTTCGGACAGCCTATCAGCCATCGGTATTACGTGGATTCCACAACGTACATGATGGGTGTGGTTAAGGACCTGATTGCTCCGTTTGATGAAGAGGGGCGACCGCATAAGCCGGAGATACTGCTTCCTGATGATAACGACCTCATAGGTCAGCTGTCGTGTAGGAAGTATTCTTTTACAAGCAACTCAAAACAGAAGGTTGAAAGCAAGAAAGATATGAAGGACAGAGGGCTCACGTCTCCGGATGAAGCCGACTGCATACTGCTTGTCTGCTTGCCTATGACGTACAAGAAGAAAGGAGGGAAAAAGTAATGTCTGAGGAAAAACCGGTCAGACAGGTTGGTGTCAAGATTGTGAAGGCAGATAACTTCGGGGAGACACCAACGGTTTTTGTTGAAAGCCAGAAACCGATTGAAAAGTCAGATAAAAGCGAACAGCTGAGCATGGTAAATGCTGTAAACGCATCTGAATGGATTACGCACCCTATCGACATGAGAGGGTTGAAGGAGCTGGTAGACAATTCCACCATCCTTCCGCAGTGCATAAGAGCATATAAGAGCAATATAGCAGGCTTTGGAATCAGCGTTGGATACTGCGAGGATTACGAGGAAGAAACCACAGAGATGCAGGCAGAATGGAATGCAATGGAGAGAGTCATCGACCTGCTGAACATGGACTGCATGTCGAAGGAAGTCTTCGAGAATGTGATCCGGGACAGGGAGACATTCGGAATATCCTATTGCGAGGTTATCCGGGATATGAAAGGGAATGTCGTACAGCTGGAGTTTATCATTGATACTCCGTCAATCGACATGACATATCCGTTAGAGCCTTATATCGAGACAGAGTTCTTCTATAAGGGCGAGAGAATGATGCGAAAGAAGAAGTTCAGAAAGTTCAGGCAGAACGTAGCCGGCAGGACAGTTTACTTTAAGGAGTTCGGAGATCCACGAATTATGGATAAGAGAACTGGAAAATACGTCACTGAGGAAGATACGGAGCCGGTCGATATTGACGATCAGGCGAATGAGATTATTGATTTCAGACTTGGCAGTATGCCTTATGGAGAAGTGCGGTGGATAGGACAGGTGCTCACTGTTGACGGAAACAGGAGAGCAGAGGTTCTGAATAATGCATATTTTCGCAAGGGCAGGCACACACCATTGATGATACTGGTTAAGGGCGGAACGCTCTCTGATGATGCATTCACGAAGCTCAAAGCATACATGAATGAGATCGAAGGGGAAAAGGGACAGCATTCGTTCCTAATCCTTGAAACAGAGAACAATGAGACAGGTGCAGCGTTCCAAGACCAGAAGCAACCTGAGGTCGAAATAAAAGACCTTGCCTCAATCCTACAGAAAGATGAATTGTTTCAAGAGTATCAGGAGAACGGCAGGAAGAAAACACAGTCAGCGTTCCTGCTTCCGGATCTGTATGTCGGATACACGACAGATTTTAACAGAGCTACTGCACAGACAGCTATGGAGGTTACTGAAAAGCAGGTATTCCAGCCGGAAAGAACATCTCTTGCGTGGGTAATCAACAACAAATTGCTGAATGGATATGGATTCAAGCACGTTGAAGCTAGGTTTGATGAACCGGATATAACCAATCCGGACGATATCCAGAAGATACTCAATATCACAGAGAGAGCCGGAGGATTAACACCGAACCTTGCCAAAGAGTACACCTATGAAGTCCTCGGTAAAGATGGATGTGCTGACTATGATGGAGAATGGGGAGATGTTCCTCTGGCATATTCCAGAACAGTCACCCAGAGCCAGCTACAGGCGAATTTAGGAGCGGGAGCAGGGGAACAACCGCAAACGACCGGAAACGAGCCTGCAGGTCAAAATACAAAGCCACAGGGCAATGAGAAAACGGTTACCGAGGAAGAACTTGCCATACTTGACGGACAGATAAAGAAAGCAGAGCTGAATGATGCAGAGCTGGTTCCAATTATGAAGGAAATCAGAAACGCATTGGGAGCATACCGAGAGAAAGCTGGTGATTGATATGGCTGACAAGTCGAAGTATTACCAGATGGTGGCGGAAGCAATTATCGCTCATGCTGATCCAATCTATGATGCTATAGACAGATACTTGGCAAAGGCTGATGAAGACCTTGAGGATCAGCTGAAAGAGGAGGGCTACGCAGAGCCGAAGGATACAGTGTCGGAGATGAACTCTTTAGAGGAGGAAATCGCCGACATTCTTCATTCCCAGACTACTGCCCTTGTCACTGCTCTTAAAGCTGCAGATGGAGATTGGGATACCGCACAGGAGAATGTCTCTGATATGATCGATGAAGACGACATAGCGGAACAGGTTACCGAAGCAGCCAATGCGATGTATGAGCTCAACATCCCGAAGCTGGCAACAGTATATATACAGGAATCAGATGGAGAGCTTGTAGTGGACACCTTACGGCAGAGAACATCTGAATGGTTCGCCTCATGGAGCGAACAGCTCGGCAATCTGATGAAAGTAAACACCCATAAGCAGATCACTGACCTTATCCAGGAAACGATAGCGAATGGGGATGATATTGCAACGCTGACACGTAAGATTATGTCCGGAGGCTGGCGAACGGAATACTACCAAGCGAAACGTGTTGCCGTAACTGAGGTACTCAGGGCACACAGTGTAGCGAAGGAGGAAGCCATTCAGCAAAGCCCGGTTGTTGATATGAAAGAGTGGCGGCATACAGGGGCGCATAAGATTAAGCCTCGCCCGAACCATGTTGCTATGGACGGACAGGTGGTGCCGAAAGACCAGCCTTTTGAAATGCAGGGAAAGGACGGCGGTGCATATTATCCTATGTTTCCTCGTGATCCGAACCTTCCGGCAGGAGAAAGCATAAACTGCCATTGTATTCATAGGGGAATCGTTAATCAGGAAACCTTGGGATTGTCTATTGACGAACGGAAGAAGATGCAGCAGGCATTCATTGACAATGACGATGGAAGCTGGGAGAAAGAGCAAAACGAGAAAGAAAAAGCTAAAGCAGGAATTGTTCCGTATGAAGCAACACAGAGCAGATCTGTTTCCCAGGCAAACACCAAAGCCGCAGACAAGTGGGCGAAAACTCACTTAGGTGTCAAGAAGACGAATTATACGAAACAGGACATCAAAGCTGTTAATAGGGTAAATCGTGCTATGCAGAGACTTTACAAGGAATATCCGCAATTAAATGGCTTCATTGACGAAATCCGTTTTGTTGATAACCTTGGAACAGATGCTGCCAGAGCTGCAATCAGTAAGAAGGGTTCAGAGATAAAAACAGTTCTGAAAATATCAAGCTCTCATTTTGCAGACCAGAAAGTTATCAATAATCTGATAAAATCACAGGTTGAGGAAGGAAATTGGACACCGAAGTCCGGTGCTTATGGAATTCTGAAACATGAGATGGTTCACATGGTTACATATAAGAAAACCATAAGTATGTATGACAATCTGGATGATACATGGAAAGCCATTGATGGAGATGTGTTCTGCAAATCCATTATGGAAGATGCTATGAGTGCTTGCAATTTAAAGGTTGATCGTAGTATAATTAAGCAGAAGTTAGGTATATACGCAGCAAAACGTCCAGATGAATTTGTTGCAGAAGCCGTATCTTCCACAAAGAACACTAAGTTGGAGAAAACGGTCAAGAAGCTGTTTAAGGAAAGGACTAGTGAATAATATGTTAATTTATCCTTCGGAACTTGCAGGAAAAATTGAATATGATGAATCTGGTACCTTGGTGCCGACGTGTGAGCTTACGGAAGAAGAACAGAAAATCTTTGATGAGTTTGCCGAGGTTGACAAACGAGAATCTGAGGAAAGATTTAATACAGATTAATTATTGCGAAATTAGCATCCGAGAGGGTGCTTTTTTATTGGTTCAAAACGAGAAAACGCAATCAAATACAGTTGCAAAGCATGATGGCAACCGTTTTTGGTTGCTTTTTTATTACCTTTTTTCAGAAGGGAGGTGGCATTGTGAGTTACAAGCAAAGGCATTCATACCTGATGCAAATGTTGTACATTTTCCGCTACTTGCTATGTGGAAGGAGGTGATCTATTATCTCGGAGCTGTCCGTTAAACAGTAAATAAACCAGAAGGAGGTTTGAGAGTATGCCTAAGATTGCGAAAGCATACGCAATTACAGATGCAAAAATCAGCTTCGTATCGTTGGTTGACAAGGCTGCGAATAAAAAGCAGTTCCTGATTACTAAATCAGAGGACGGTGCCGCAAATTTCGCCACGTTTGGACGAATTTTGAAGGCAGACGCAGACAGCCACTTTGTGACCGGTATCGTGTATGAGCCCATGGTAGAGGATACACAGGGCAATTACATGACGGAGGAGGAGATTACCAAGGCTGCTTATTGGTTCGCCAAGAACGGCAATCAGGTAGACCTTCAGCACTGCTTCAAGAAGTGTGACGGAGCAGAGGTGGTCGAATCCTATGTTGCAAAATGCGATATGGAGATTGAAGGAGAAACGATCAAGAAAGGCACATGGCTCATGACCATGGAGATTACGGACTCTGATGTATGGGATTCCATTCAGAAAGGGGATATCACAGGATTCTCTATGGGTGGTGTTGGTGTCTACTCTGAGGAAGATGTAGAACTTCCGGTAGAGAAGCAGGAAGAGCCGAAAGGGCTTTTTAGAAAGCTTGCAAAGGCTATGGGCTTCGATGTCGTTGAGAAAGGTGCTGTGAAGAACAATTTCAAACGACGTGTGAAAGAGGATAACTTCTACTCTGCATGGTATGCGCTTAGAAGCTGCCTGGAAGGCAATTTCTACAATCCCGATACTGGCTCCTGGGAATGGGGATATAACTCTGACGAGGAGACCATCAAAGACGCTCTCACAGATTTCAATGATATTGTCACGCAGCTTCTTACGAGTGATGGCAGTATCGTTAAGTCATTGGAGAAGGCGGCAAAGGAAGCTCCTGCGCCTGTTGAAAAAGCAGGAAAGAGTATCAGTACCAAGAATCTAAGTGCCCTCAAAGGCATTTATGATACGCTGGGTTCATTTTTGTCTGAGTTCACTGATAATTCAGAGGGCGAAGGCGGAGACACAGTAGCAAAAAATAACGTCAAAAAGGAGGACGACGAAATGAAGCGAGAAGAAGTTCAGCAGATGGTAGGGGATGCAGTGGCAAAAGCCATGGAACCTATCACAAAACAGCTCGAAGCCATCACAAAGGGCGAGGGCGGCGAAGGAGAAGGCACACCTGCAGAACCTGAGTCTGATGTAAATGCAGACGATGTAGCTAAGATGGTGGGTGAGGCAGTTTCCAAGGCCATGGAGCCTGTTACAAAGGCAATCGAGCCGCTCTTGAAGAGCAGAGCACTTCCGGGCAACCTCAATTCTGCCGCTGGCACTGTTGAGAAGCAGGAAGCAGAACCGCACTACATGACAGGCATGTTCTAAGCTAAAAAAGAAGGAGGAAAAAATATTATGCCTACAAATCAGCAGATCATTAACAAAGCCGGTACCGCAATTCAGACCGGCAGCCTTACTCATGGACTGTTACAGCCGGAGCAGGCAAGAAAATTTATTCAGCAGACATTCGAAGCAACCAACCTCGGACCTCTGGTAAGACACGTCATGAGAACATCAAAAAGCGGTGAGATCGATAAGATCGGTATCGCATCTAGAATTCTTCGTGGCAAGGTCGAGAATACAGATGATGGCTACAGAGCTGGTGTAAACACCAACGTGATCGAGTATGCCTGCAAGGCTGTTCGTTTACCATGGGAGATCACCGAGGAAACCCTCCGTGAGAATATTGAAGGTCAGCAGTTAGAGGCAATCATTACAAATCTCATGACTACACAGCTCGGTGTTGACCTTGAGGATCTGTATCTCAATGGAGACAGAAGCGGACCAGCAAACGAGGCGGCCTTCTTTTTTCGCTTTACGTGCGTCTTCATCGACTTTCGGCAAGAAGTAACCAAGGGCTTCCTTGGAGCTCATGCTTTCAATATCTACTGTTTTTTCTTCACTCATGATTTTGTTCTCTCCTTTGACTTATTTCTTGATTTTATCATAAGCAATCAAAGCAGCTCCGAGAGCACCCACCGCTTGGGGATGCAGAGCGACTCTGACAGGAATACCTAATTCTTTCGATACGGCATCGACGACGCCGGGATCGCGGGAGCCACCGCCGGTCATGGTCAGGTCTTCACCGACACCGACGCGGCGCACGAGAGCGCAGGCTTTGGCGGCGATGGACTGATGGACACCGGCTACGATATCTTCTTTCGGGACATTCTTGGAAAGAAGGGAAATGACTTCCGATTCAGCAAAAACCGTGCAGGTACTGCTGACGGCAGCGGGATGCTTCGATTTGAAGTACCAGTCCCCCATTTCAGACATGGGGATTTCCAGTACCTTCGACATGACGTCGAGGAAACGGCCCGTACCAGCGGCGCATTTGTCGTTCATGGCAAACAGCATGACCAGGCCCTGGCCATTCAATTTGATGGACTTGACGTCCTGACCGCCAATATCGAGGATAGTCGTCGTACCGGGGCATTCAAAGAGGGCCCCTTTGGCATGGCACGTGATTTCGCTGACTTCGCCTTTGGCGCAGTCTACATTGAAACGGCCATAGCCTGTGGCGATGATGTTCGCCATGTCTTCAATTTTTAAGTTGGTACCTTTGAAGACTTCGTCCAAGACGCGTTCCGGACCGGTCGAGCCGGTACCGATTTCAACGACGGCATGGGCGACGATCTTCTTGCCATCTTCCAGGATAACTGCCTTGGAAGAAGAAGAACCAACGTCGATTCCGAGAGTATACACGGTTTTCACCTTTCTTTATAAAGAATCAACTATCAAAGAATTTTATTTTTTCAAACCCATCGGGCCGTCCTGGAAGAGGCGGGCATCCATGAGTTTCGGATTATCAATGATCGGCTTGAAGTCCATGTGAGCGAGGATATCTTTTTCAATATCGATGCCCGGTGCGACTTCGATGAGTTTCAAGCCTTCTTTGGTCAGTTCAAATACGCAGCGTTCCGTGATGTAGAGAACGTGTTTGCCGTTGCGGGCTGCATAAGAACCGTTGAAAGTGATCTGGTCGACAGCTTTGATGAACTTCTTGGCTTTGCCTTCCTGGAGGATCTTGACTTTGCCGTCTTCGACAGCGATTTTCAAGCCGCCAGCCGTGAAGGTGCCGCAGAAGTAAACATTCGGTGTCTGCTGGGAAATGTTCGGGAAACCGCCGCAGCCGGCAACGTTAGTACCGAACTTGCTGACGTTGATGTTGCCCGAGCCATCGCACTGAGCCAGGCCGAGGTAAGCGATGTCCAGACCGCCGCCATCGTAGAAGTCGAACTGATAGGTGTGGTCGATGATGGCATCGGCATTGCGGGACGAACCGAAGCGGGCACCGCCCTGGGGTACACCGCCGATAGCGCCGCCTTCGACGGTCAGGGTAATGGTATCGGCGATACCTTCTTCACCGGCAACGGAAGCAACGTATTCCGGAGCACCGACGCCGAGGTTGACGACAGCGTTTTCGGTCAATTCCAAAGCGCCGCGGCGGCCGATGATTTTCTTAGCGCTCATGGGGAGAGCTGCGTCGGCAGCGCCTTCGGGAGCACGATGTTCGCCGCTGAGGGACGGATCGTATTCGCAGTCATACGTCTGCTGATGGTCTTCCGGAGCTGCTACGACGACGTAGTCGACATAGATGCCAGGGATTTTGACCATGCGCGGGTCGAGGCTGCCGTGAGCGACGACGTCTTTGACCTGGACGACGACTTTACCGCCACAGTTGTGGACGGCCTGGGCGACGGAAGTGCTTTCGAAAGGCCCGATTTCTTCATCCATGGTGATGTTGCCCGATTCATCGGCATAAGTGCCGCGGAGGAAAGCTACGTTGACCGGGAAGGTCGGATAGAAAAGCTGTTCGTGACCGTCGACTTCGATCAATTTGACCAAGTCTTCTTTGGTTACGTCATTGAGCTTGCCGCCGAGCTGACGGGGATCGAGGAAAGTTTCCAAACCGATGTCCGTGAAGACGCCGAGTTTGTGGCCTGCCAAAGCGCGGAACCAATGAACCAGCGTGCCCTGCGAGAAGTTGTATGCTTCGATTTTGTTTTCAACAGCCAGTTTACCGATAGCCGGTACTGTCTGCCAGTGACCGATGATGGCGCGTTTCAAAAGACCTGTGTGTGCCAGGTGTTCTGCAGCACGGCCATCGCGTTTACCCTGGGAACCTGCGTAGATATAAGTCAGGTTCTGCGGCGTGTTCGTATCCAAGAACCGTTTTTCCAAGGCTTTGGTCAGGGCTTCCGGATGGGCACTGCTGACAAAACCAATAGACGTAATCGTGTCGTTGTCTTTTACGAGCTGAGCTGCTTGTTCAGCTGTAATGATTTCTACTTTTCTCATTACCGTAACTTCCTCCTGCTATGTAGAATGTACCGACGCTGTCGTCGCTACTGTCGTACGCCTTTGTGAAAATTTTCCAAAGGTGAATTACTGACTAGAATGATATCATGGAAAATCAATAACGTCAATGAATAAATAGGGACAAATTAGTCACAAAGAATAGAAAATCTACAAATCTATTCCACTTTAGAATTATAAATTTTGATATTTATAATTATTTATTAAGTGATTCGCCCCAAGCAAATTTTAGCGATAAAGTGGCTTATATACTGGTATAAATGGGTTAATTCAACAACGTATAGTTTTTATTTTAAATGATATTATATATCATAAAGTCGGAAACCCCTGTAAAACAGCCATGACCAAAAGGTACTGTTAAAAACCAAGCATGATAATTCGTTATAGTATGTGAAAATCGGTACTTATTCTTTCGTTCTAGAATAGTTCGTAATAGGAAGTTTATGGACTAGGGATTAGTGGTTCGTGGCTAGGGGTTAGGGGTTGACTGCTAACTGCTAACTGCTGACTGCTGACTGCTGACTGCTAACTGCTGACTGCTGACTGCTAACTGCTGACTGCAAAAAAAAAGGACTGCCGCACGTGCGACAGTCCCTTTTTTCCCCTACCCTACCAGGACCTGTCCGAAGTAGACGATGGCCCCTAAGAGGATGATATATGGTACGTAGACTTTCATGATTGCTTGGAGGATTTCGTTATCCTTGCCGGTCAGGGAGATGGCCCCGACGGCGATGGCGATACTCTGCGGCGAAATCATCTTGCCCGCGCAGGTACCAGCCGAGTTGGCAGCGGCCAGCCAGGCTTTATTGGCATTGATGGCGGCAGCGGCATCGGTCTGGAGGTTGCCGAAGAGGACGTTACTGGACGTACCGGAACCGGTGATGAACGTGCCGACAGAGCCGATGAGCGGTGCAATGGCCGGATACATCATGCCCGTCGCTTCGACAGCCGTGCGGGCGATATCCGATGTCATGCCGCTGTAGCCCATGACTTTAGCCGTAGCGATGACGGCGATGATGGTGATGATCGTATTGCGCAGGCCTTTGATGGTGTTCAGCAAGACGATGAACATTTCACTGAAACGGGCCGACTGGGCTTTACCACTGATGAAGGCAGCCAACAAGATGAGGATACCCGGCGTATTGACCCAGACGAAAGTATAAGGTACGCCGCCCTGACCGGTATAGATGAGGACCGACGATTTAATAGCCATGAGCGGTGCATAGATGAAGGGAACGAGTTTCGACGTCAGCAATAAGAAGACGAAGATCAAGATGAAGGGCAGGCAAGCCAGCAGACCACCGCGGAGCGGTACGTGAGCCGGATTGATGTCCATGGCATATTCCGGATTGTCGACGGGACGGAAATGGGAATAAACGACGATGAGAGCCATGATGACGATAGACGCGCCCATGACAGCCAGTTCCGGACCGACGAAGGCCGAAACGATGAGTTCCGGTACAGCCAGGCCCAGGGCCGAGAGCAGGGTAATCATGAAAACGCCTTTGAGGGCCTTCAGCGAGCCGCCGACGATGGCGACGATGATGAACGGGCAAATAATATTGAGCGGCAGGAGCTGCAAGCTGATATACGTCGACAGCTGGACCGGGTCGAGGCCCGTCAGGTTAGCCAGGGTGCTGGCAGGGATACCGATGGAACCATACGTCGTCGGAACGGAGTTAGCAACCAGGCAGACCAGGATAGCCTTGATGGGGTCGAAGCCCAGGGCAACCAGCATCGACGCCGGGATAGCGATAGCCGTACCGAAGCCGGCCATGCCTTCCATGAAGGCGCCGAAGCCCCAGCCGATGAGCAGGGCCAGGACGCGGCGGTCCTTACTGACCGTCGTCAGCATGTGCTTGACGATATCCATGCTCTTAGTGTACAGCGTCAAATTATACGTGAAGATAGCGGCAATGATGACCAGTAAGATAGGCCAGCATGCCAGGGCCACGCCTTCCAGGGCGGCCGTAGCGGCATCCATGCCCGGCATATGATACCAGGCCAGGGCGACGGCAAAAGAAATGATCAAGGCAATGGGACATGCCTTGAAGCTCTGCATCTTCAGGAAGCCCAAAGAAACGATGAGCCACAAAATAGGTGACAACGCCAATAAAAATACCATAATACAAATACCCTCTTTCTTTGTTCACTTTTGAACTTATTATATGCTCAAAAACTATTAATAATTAAATAATTAATTCCTTAACAACATGATATTATTATATAATAGAAAAAGGGCATAAATCAACTGCTTAACAATGCTATTAAAGTATAGCTCAAGCCTTAGTTAGACGAAAAACGCAAGATTATTTTTCGATTTTGGCGAATATTCTTATTTCCCGTCTTTATTCTTTTTTTCACATACTATGGATAAGGTAGAAAAAAATCAGCTATTTCCTAAGAAATAGCTGAAAACATGTTCAAAAAGTAACGTTTTATTGTTCATTTTTTTGTATATAAATTACGCGCTGCGGATAAGGTATATCAATACCGTTGGCATCGAAGGTATCCTTTACCTTGGACATAGTATCGTAATAGACGGGGTAATAATTTTCCTTGGCAACCTTGGGAAAAGCGGCGATGCGCACGGAGCTTTCGGCAAATTCGCGGATGCCGATTTCCATCGTGTCGGCATTGAGGACCCGCTTGTCTTCCTGGAATATCTGCTTCAGCAGGGCAATGGCCTTGTGATGGTCGTTCTGGTAACCGATGTCGAAGAAAAAAGTAATGTATCTTTCCTGCTGGTAAGAGCTGTTGGTCACCTGGGACGAGGTGATGCTGGAATTGGGGATGAAAATCGTCTTGTTGTCTTTCGTCGTAATAGCCGTATTCATCATCTGAATCCCTTTGACACTGCCTTCTACGCCGCCGACGGCGATCCAGTCTCCGGCTTTGAAAGGCTTGAAGATCAGAATCAAAAGGCCGGAAGCGAAATTCGACAGATTGCTCTGCAAGGCCAGGCCGACAGCC
>OGXJ01000643.1_pt1 | contig 27600 bp, 33 predicted proteins | sample 1576231 | NCBI WGS metagenome assembly OGXJ01 (sample SAMEA3541539, study PRJEB24748) | human gut metagenome | biome: human gut; feature: human-associated habitat; material: faeces | place: China | collected 2012
CTTTCAGCTCTTCGATTTCCATCTGCAACAGAGTGATGGTATCAATCGCCTGCTGTACTTTTGCTTCCAGTTTCTCAAACACTTCTAATGACATTGTCATACCTCTCCTGAATTGCAAGGCGTTGATGGATAAAAATCCTCGTCCCGATTACCGGTGACGCCTTAATAAATACGAGCGCACTTTAGTTAGCTCCGATTGTATGAAGCCGCGCCATCGCTGTCCAGCGGCACGCCTTGCAGATTACGGTTTGCCACACTTTTCATCCTTCTCCTGGTGACATAATCCACACCAATCGAAAATGTTAATAAATTTGTTGCGCGAATGATCTAACAAACATGCATCATGTACAATCAGATGGAATAAATGGCGCGATAACGCTCATTTTATGACGAAGCACACACATTTTAAGTTCGATATTTCTCGTTTTTGCTCGTTAACGATAAGTTACAGCATGCCTACAAGCATCGTGGAGGTCCGTGACTTTCACGCATACAACAAACATTAACTCTTCAGGATCCGATTATGAGTCAAACATCAACCTTGAAAGGCCAGTGCATTGCTGAATTCCTCGGTACCGGGTTGTTGATTTTTTTCGGTGTGGGTTGCGTTGCAGCACTAAAAGTCGCTGGTGCGTCTTTTGGTCAGTGGGAAATCAGTGTCATTTGGGGACTGGGGGTGGCAATGGCTATCTACCTGACCGCAGGGGTTTCCGGCGCGCATCTTAATCCCGCTGTTACCATTGCATTGTGGCTGTTTGCCTGTTTCGACAAGCGCAAAGTTATTCCTTTTATCGTTTCACAAGTTGCCGGCGCTTTCTGTGCTGCGGCTTTAGTTTACGGGCTTTACTACAATTTATTTTTCGACTTCGAGCAGACTCATCACATTGTTCGCGGCAGCGTTGAAAGTGTTGATCTGGCAGGCACTTTCTCTACTTACCCTAATCCTCATATCAATTTTGTGCAGGCTTTCGCAGTTGAGATGGTGATTACCGCTATTCTGATGGGGCTGATCCTGGCGTTAACGGACGATGGCAACGGTGTACCACGCGGCCCTTTGGCTCCCTTGCTGATTGGTCTACTGATTGCGGTTATTGGCGCATCTATGGGCCCATTGACGGGCTTCGCCATGAACCCAGCGCGTGACTTCGGTCCGAAAGTCTTTGCCTGGCTGGCGGGCTGGGGCAATGTCGCCTTTACCGGCGGCAGAGACATTCCTTACTTCCTGGTGCCGTTTTTTGGCCCTATCGTTGGCGCGATTGTAGGTGCATTTGCCTACCGCAAACTGATTGGTCGCCATTTGCCTTGCGATATCTGTGTTGTGGAAGAAAAGGAGACCACAACTCCTTCAGAACAAAAAGCTTCGCTGTAATATGACTACGGGACAATTAAACATGACTGAAAAAAAATATATCGTTGCGCTCGACCAGGGCACCACCAGCTCCCGCGCGGTCGTAATGGATCACGATGCCAATATCATTAGCGTGTCGCAGCGCGAATTTGAGCAAATCTACCCAAAACCAGGTTGGGTAGAACACGACCCAATGGAAATCTGGGCCACCCAAAGCTCCACGCTGGTAGAAGTGCTGGCGAAAGCCGATATCAGTTCCGATCAAATTGCAGCTATCGGTATTACGAACCAGCGTGAAACCACTATTGTCTGGGAAAAAGAAACCGGCAAGCCTATCTATAACGCCATTGTCTGGCAGTGCCGTCGTACCGCAGAAATCTGCGAGCATTTAAAACGTGACGGTTTAGAAGATTATATCCGCAGCAATACCGGTCTGGTGATTGACCCGTACTTTTCTGGCACCAAAGTGAAGTGGATCCTCGACCATGTGGAAGGCTCTCGCGAGCGTGCACGTCGTGGTGAATTGCTGTTTGGTACGGTTGATACGTGGCTTATCTGGAAAATGACTCAGGGCCGTGTCCATGTGACCGATTACACCAACGCCTCTCGTACCATGTTGTTCAACATCCATACCCTGGACTGGGACGACAAAATGCTGGAGGTGCTGGATATTCCGCGTGAGATGCTGCCAGAAGTGCGTCGTTCTTCCGAAGTGTACGGTCAGACTAACATTGGCGGCAAAGGCGGCACGCGTATTCCAATCTCTGGGATCGCCGGTGACCAGCAGGCGGCGCTGTTTGGTCAGTTGTGCGTGAAAGAAGGGATGGCGAAGAATACCTACGGCACTGGCTGCTTTATGCTGATGAACACCGGCGAGAAAGCGGTGAAATCAGAAAACGGCCTGCTGACCACCATCGCCTGCGGCCCGACTGGCGAAGTGAACTATGCGCTGGAAGGTGCGGTGTTTATGGCAGGCGCATCCATTCAGTGGCTGCGCGATGAAATGAAGTTGATTAACGACGCCTACGATTCCGAATATTTCGCCACCAAAGTGCAAAACACCAATGGTGTGTATGTGGTTCCGGCATTTACCGGGCTGGGTGCGCCGTACTGGGACCCGTATGCGCGCGGGGCGATTTTCGGTCTGACTCGTGGGGTGAACGCTAACCACATTATACGCGCGACGCTGGAGTCTATTGCTTATCAGACGCGTGACGTGCTGGAAGCGATGCAGGCCGACTCTGGTATCCGTCTGCACGCCCTGCGCGTGGATGGTGGCGCAGTAGCAAACAATTTCCTGATGCAGTTCCAGTCCGATATTCTCGGCACCCGCGTTGAGCGCCCGGAAGTGCGCGAAGTCACCGCATTGGGTGCGGCCTATCTCGCAGGCCTGGCGGTTGGCTTCTGGCAGAACCTCGACGAGCTGCAAGAGAAAGCGGTGATTGAGCGCGAGTTCCGTCCAGGCATCGAAACCACTGAGCGTAATTACCGTTACGCAGGCTGGAAAAAAGCGGTTAAACGTGCGATGGCGTGGGAAGAACACGACGAATAATGTAAATGCCGAATGAAGCGTTTATGCCGCATCCGGTAGTCCCGAAACGTGCGGGGGCAACCCCGCACACATCAATAATCCCTCCCTTCCCCTGTGCTACACTTCGCGCCATTCCTTACTGCTTAGAGTTTGCTATGAGACGAGAACTTGCCATCGAATTTTCCCGCGTCACCGAATCAGCGGCGCTGGCTGGCTACAAATGGTTAGGACGCGGCGATAAAAACACCGCGGACGGCGCGGCGGTAAACGCCATGCGTATTATGCTCAACCAGGTCAACATTGACGGCACCATCGTCATTGGTGAAGGTGAAATCGACGAAGCACCGATGCTCTACATTGGTGAAAAAGTCGGTACTGGTCGCGGCGACGCGGTAGATATTGCTGTTGATCCGATTGAAGGCACGCGCATGACGGCGATGGGCCAGGCTAACGCGCTGGCGGTGCTGGCAGTAGGCGATAAAGGCTGCTTCCTCAATGCGCCGGATATGTATATGGAGAAGCTGATTGTCGGGCCGGGAGCCAAAGGCACCATTGATCTGAACCTGCCGCTGGCGGATAACCTGCGCAATGTAGCGGCGGCGCTCGGCAAACCGTTGAGCGAACTGACGGTAACGATTCTGGCTAAACCACGCCACGATGCCGTTATCGCTGAAATGCAGCAACTCGGCGTACGCGTATTTGCTATTCCGGACGGCGACGTTGCGGCCTCAATTCTCACCTGTATGCCAGACAGCGAAGTTGACGTGCTGTACGGTATTGGTGGCGCGCCGGAAGGCGTAGTTTCTGCGGCGGTGATCCGCGCATTAGATGGCGACATGAACGGTCGTCTGCTGGCGCGTCATGACGTCAAAGGCGACAACGAAGAGAATCGTCGCATTGGCGAGCAGGAGCTGGCACGCTGCAAAGCGATGGGCATCGAAGCCGGTAAAGTATTGCGCCTGGGCGATATGGCGCGCAGCGATAACGTCATCTTCTCTGCCACCGGTATTACCAAAGGCGATCTGCTGGAAGGCATTAGCCGCAAAGGCAATATCGCGACTACCGAAACGCTGCTGATCCGCGGCAAGTCACGCACCATTCGCCGCATTCAGTCCATCCACTATCTGGATCGCAAAGACCCGGAAATGCAGGTGCACATCCTCTGATTGATTTGATCGATTGAGCCTTCCAGTCCTTCGGGACTGGAATTTTTTTGTTCGGAGAACGAAGATAAGGCAAGTCAATCAAAACAGGAGAAAAACATGGCTGATTGGGTAACAGGCAAAGTCACTAAAGTGCAGAACTGGACCGACGCCCTGTTTAGTCTCACCGTTCACGCCCCCGTGCTTCCGTTTACCGCCGGGCAATTTACCAAGCTTGGCCTTGAAATCGACGGCGAACGCGTCCAGCGCGCCTACTCCTATGTAAACTCGCCCGATAATCCCGATCTGGAGTTTTACCTGGTCACCGTCCCCGATGGCAAATTAAGCCCACGACTGGCGGCACTGAAACCAGGCGATGAAGTGCAGGTGGTTAGCGAAGCAGCTGGCTTCTTTGTTCTGGATGAAGTACCAGATTGCGAAACGCTATGGATGCTGGCAACCGGTACAGCGATTGGCCCTTATTTATCGATTCTGCAACTAGGCAAAGATTTAGATCGCTTCAAAAATCTGGTCCTGGTTCACGCCGCACGTTATGCCGCCGACTTAAGCTATTTGCCACTGATGCAAGAACTGGAAACACGCTACGAAGGGAAACTGCGCATTCAGACGGTGGTCAGTCGGGAAACGGCAGCGGGGTCGCTCACCGGACGGATACCGGCATTAATTGAAAGTGGGGAACTGGAAAGCGCGATTGGCCTGCCGATGAATAAAGAAACCAGCCATGTGATGCTGTGCGGCAATCCACAGATGGTGCGCGATACACAACAGTTGCTGAAAGAGACCCGGCAGATGACGAAACATTTACGTCGCCGACCGGGCCATATGACAGCGGAGCATTACTGGTAAGCGGTTACTTATCGATAAACGGCACGATGAGCAAATCCGCACTCATCTTATTGATCATCCCGCGATATGCCGGCATCAAACGGTTGATAAATGAGTGATGATGACCACAGACAAGGAGGTCGCACTGCTCTTTTTGCATAATTTCCAGCAGTGTTTCCGGCATTTCTCCGCGTTCAATACGCAGTTTTGTCTTCGGCCATTGAATATTTTTCGTCAGTTTATACAGCTTGTTATCCGACTTATTCTTCAACAATTGAAGAATATCTTCTGTTGCAGGGAAGTAGATACCCGGATACAACTCGCTTAAGCCATCATCAATATGAATTAACGTCAGGTGAGCGTCATTATGTCTGGCGAGCTCCAGGGCTTTATTCACCAGTAAGGCATCTTCTTCATTCCCGGAAATTGCCACGCCAATGTGTTTATAAGCCATGTTTAACTCCTTCTAAAGCAACTCCATCAAGCTAACGAACGCAGTGATAACTCAAAAATAATCATCTCGGCCTGGCATGAGAAAGTGAAGGCCGCATCAAGCTCAACTTGCCCCTCCAAATCCTTAATCTTATAGGCCACGCTGGCCCCTTCATCTGCAGAGGATGCAGCGGCGGCAAGCTCTTTCAGTTTGGTCATAAAAGACTCTGCTTCTTCGCGGGTGGCAAAAAAGCGCGAAAACTTACTGGTACAGTTGTCGTTATCAATCACCGTACCGATATCAATCGCACATCCTTTAGTACTGCATTTATCTACGACATCTTTCATAGGGCACCTCTGTATATTCACCTCTCTGTCGATTACGACTTAAGAATAATGCGCCGTTAAGGGAAGAACAAACAAGTAATGATCTTATGGATTACCATTTTTTTTGATATTGCTTAAGGTGAAGAGTTCAGAAGGATTTTCCGGGCATTGTCATTTTCATCGTGGAAATAACAATCCCGGAAAAAAAATAGCAGTAAGAGATATATTAAAGGTTAATTACTTGATTTATTGTCGGCTTTATACTTCACATCCTGGGTATCTTTACCATATTTATTTTCGCCTTGTGTGCCAACAAACGCACCAAGATCGATAAGCATCATCACCAAAATCAACGTCGGGACAAAACGCCCCACCGCCCATTGCCAGACACCCGGTAAAATCGCCCAGTTACCCGCCAGCAGCATCCACGCCACAATCATCAAAAATGCCCATGCGCCGGAACGCCCGCGATCATGCAAGCGCTTAACGGTTACTGCCGCTGTTGGCCAAAGCAAGCACACCAGGCAAAACGCCGCGGTCTGAATATCGAGTAAATTTTTACCCGCCAGTGAGAAAAGCACCAGCATGCCTGCTAACCACAGGCCTATCCAAATCCAGAAATCACGGCGTCCAATACGCCCTTTAAATGAGAATAACCATTGCTGTATGGTCATGTAAGTTCCTTGATGGTTGTCTTTTCCAGGATTCTACCCTTTTGACAAGGGCGACAGATATCGTTTTAATCGGAGCCAGTCATAACAAAAGGTACTGTCAATGAAGCCAGGGTGTACGCTGTTTTTTCTCTTATGTTCTGCATTAACCGTTACAACAACGGCGCATGCACAAACACCAGATACGGCAACGACCGCGCCTTATCTGCTGGCTGGAGCCCCTACTTTCGATCTCTCCATCAGCCAGTTTCGAGAAGACTTTAACAGCCAGAATCCTAGCCTGCCACTGAACGAATTTCGTGCCATCGACAGCAGTCCCGACAAAGCCAATCTCACTCGTGCTGCAAGTAAAATTAACGAGAACTTGTATGCTTCTACAGCGCTGGAGCGCGGTACCTTAAAAATCAAAAGCATTCAAATGACCTGGCTACCCATCCAGGGGCCAGAGCAAAAAGCAGCGAAAGCGAAAGCTCAGGAATACATGGCAGCAGTGATCCGCACACTCACCCCATTAATGACCAAAACACAAAGCCAGAAAAAACTGCAGTCGCTGCTAACGGCGGGGAAAAACAAACGTTATTACACCGAGACAGAAGGTGCACTGCGTTATGTTGTCGCGGACAACGGCGAAAAGGGGCTGACCTTCGCTGTTGAACCGATTAAGCTGGCGCTATCTGAATCGCTTGAAGGTTTGAATAAATGACAAAAAGCAAAGCCTTTGTGCCGATGAATCTCTATACTGTTTCACAGACCTGCTGCCCTGCGGGGCGGCCATCTTCCTTTATTCGCTTATAAGCGTGGAGAATTAAAATGCGACATCCTTTAGTGATGGGTAACTGGAAACTGAACGGCAGCCGCCACATGGTTCACGAGCTGGTTTCTAACCTGCGTAAAGAGCTGGCAGGTGTTGCTGGCTGTGCGGTTGCAATCGCACCACCGGAAATGTACATCGATATGGCGAAGCGCGAAGCTGAAGGCAGCCACATCATGCTGGGTGCGCAAAACGTGGACCTGAACCTGTCCGGCGCATTCACCGGTGAAACTTCTGCCGCTATGCTGAAAGACATCGGCGCACAGTACATCATCATCGGCCACTCTGAACGTCGTACTTACCACAAAGAGTCTGACGAACTGATCGCGAAAAAATTCGCGGTGCTGAAAGAGCAGGGTCTGACTCCGGTTCTGTGCATCGGTGAAACCGAAGCTGAAAACGAAGCGGGAAAAACTGAAGAAGTTTGCGCACGTCAGATCGACGCGGTACTGAAAACTCAGGGTGCTGCGGCATTCGAAGGTGCGGTTATCGCTTACGAACCTGTATGGGCAATCGGTACTGGCAAATCTGCAACTCCGGCTCAGGCACAGGCTGTTCACAAATTCATCCGTGACCACATCGCTAAAGTTGACGCTAACATCGCTGAACAAGTGATCATTCAGTACGGCGGCTCTGTAAACGCGTCTAACGCTGCAGAACTGTTTGCTCAGCCAGATATCGACGGCGCGCTGGTTGGCGGTGCTTCTCTGAAAGCTGACGCTTTCGCAGTGATCGTTAAAGCTGCAGAAGCGGCTAAACAAGCTTAAGTCTGACAGGTGCCGGATTTCATATCCGGCACTTACTTTCCTTAACTCTTCGCCTTAACGCAAAATCTCACACTGATGATCCTGAATTTCCTCGGCTGAAGCACGGTTAAGCGTCTGTAGATTTCGTTGTGTCGCCAGCAATACAAATGAGTTATCACTCTGCCGTACCATCGCCAGCCCGTAGCTTCCCATATGTTCCCGCGCCTCAGGTACTTCTTCTGCCAGCATCATAAATGGGCTGCGTTGTACCAGTTCGCTTTCCGTTACCCGACGCGCCAGGTATTCATGCCCGCGCAAACCACCTGGCAGTGGCAACCAGCGGCTGCTGATGTTCGCCAGATTGTTATCCAGTTGTTCGCGCACATCAGGACGAATACAAGAGATATGAATATGAAAATGGTTTTGCGTACGCCCGGTGCGGGAGTTGATCGCCAAAGAAACCGCGCGATCGGGAACCGGCTGGCCGTATTTTTTGCTCATAAAATCACGCGCCTGCCAGGCCAACCAAAAGAAGTTCGGCGTTGAAGGATCGGTCAACAAAGGACTTTCAGTACCGTTAATACGATACGTTGGCATCAACAGATATTGCAGTGGACCATTAAGATCTTTTAAAACCACGTATCCGGCATTGGGTTTGACTTCCGCACATGGCGAAGGATTTTGATTTTGCTGCTGATTGGGCAAACATTCCTCAAGGACAATCTTACGTAATGTATCCGACTCTTCACCGGTTAATTTCCAGTAACCAATACCGGCAGCCACAACGGCGATAACTATCATCACCAAAAAAAGAAGACCCGCTTTTTTCATCTTTTTTTCCCTGTACCTCAAAGAGATGCAAGGGTAACGCAAAATCGTGACAAATAAAAAACCCGGTCGCGAGAAACCACCGGGTTTGATAATTATCCTGGGGAAATCAGCGTTTGCTGATCTGATCGAACGTACCGCCGTTAGCAAAATGCTCTTTTTGCGCTTTCGTCCAGCCGCCGAACTCTTCATCAATGGTGAATAACTTCAGCTTTGGAAACGCATTTTCGTACTTTTTCGCCACCTCAGCGTCGCGCGGACGGTAGTAGTTTTTCGCGGCAATTTCCTGACCTTCTGGCGAGTAGAGATATTTCAGGTAGGCTTCCGCCACCTCTTTAGTACCTTTTTTCTCGACCACTTTATCGACCACCGACACGGTTGGCTCTGCGAGGATAGACTCACTCGGCGTGACGATTTCGAATTTATCTTTCCCCAGTTCATTCGCTGCCAGCAGAGCTTCGTTTTCCCAGGCAATCAGTACATCGCCAATTCCGCGCTCGACAAAAGTGTTAGTGGAGCCACGCGCGCCAGAATCCAGAACTTCGACGTTTTTATACAGTGCCCGAACAAAATCCTGTGCTTTTGCCTGATCGTTGTTGTTGTGATGCAGCGCGTAGCCCCAGGCTGCCAGGTAGTTCCAGCGCGCGCCACCAGAGCTTTTCGGATTAGGCGTGATCACCGAAACACCCGGTTTAATCAGATCGTTCCAGTCATGGATCTGCTTCGGATTTCCCTTACGTACCAGGAAAACAATGGTGGAAGTGTACGGTGCGGAGTTATCCGGCAGACGTTTGATCCACTCTTTATCAATCCGCCCGCGTTCCGCAATTGCGTCCACGTCATAGGCCAGAGCCAGCGTGACAACATCAGCTTCAATACCGTTGATTACCGACGTCGCTTGTTTACCTGAGCCACCGTGTGACTGACGAATCACCACGTTATCACCAGTTTGCTGTTTCCAGTGGGCGATGAATGCCTTGTTGTACTGTTCGTACAATTCGCGCGTTGGATCATATGAAACGTTAAGAAGCTGAATATCCTTTGCCATAACGCTGGTTGCCGCCAGCAAAAATGTTAACCCTACGCCCCACTTGTTCATCGCCCGACTCTCTTATGTTGTGTTGTGATGAGCAAAGCGTGCCAGAAGGTTAACCAAACATTAAAGAATAAAAAAAGATTGGCTATAACTTGCGGGTATATGTTGGGGGATTAAAAAGGCGGAAGAAATCCGCCTCATATTGCTGACAAAGTGCGCTTTGTCCATGCCGGATGCGGCGCGAACGCCTTATCCGGCCTACAAAAGTTTGCAAATTCAATAAATTGCAGAATTCATGTAGACCTGATAAGCGAAGCGCATCAGGCCTTTTTGCTTCTGTCATCGGTTTCAGGCTAAAGGAATCTGCCTTTTTCCGAAATCATTAATACAGTTTTTTCGCGCAGTCCAGCCAGTCGCCTTTGAACGGACGCTTCATGTTTTCGATAGCGTCGATGATGTCGTGGTGAACCAACTGTTCGTTCTGGATACCTACGCAACGACCGCCGTAACCTGCCAGCAGCAGATCGATAGCGTAAGCGCCCATACGGGAAGCCAGAATACGGTCGTAAGGCACCGGAGAACCACCGCGCTGGATGTGGCCCAGCACAGTTGCGCGGGTTTCACGACCGGTTTCTTTCTCGATGAAATGCGCCAGTTCGTCAACATCACACATATGTTCGGTAATCGCCACGATCGCGTGTTTTTTACCTTTCGCGATACCCGCTTTGATTTCGTTTACCAGGTCTTCACGGCTGAATTCAACTTCCGGAACCACAACGAATTCACAGCCACCGGCAATGGCCGCAGCCAACGTCAGATCGCCACAATAACGGCCCATCACTTCCACCACGGAAATACGCTGGTGAGAAGAAGAGGTGTCACGCAGACGGTCGATCGCTTCTACAACGGTGCTCAGCGCAGTGAAGAAACCGATAGTGTAGTCAGTGCCTTTGATGTCGTTGTCGATAGTGCCCGGCAGACCGATGCACGGGAAGCCCATTTCGGTCAGACGCATTGCACCCATGTAGGAACCGTCACCGCCGATAACCACCAGCGCGTCGATACCACGTTTTTTCAGGTTTTCGATAGCCACGGCGCGGATGTTCTCGTCGCGGAATTCCGGGAAACGCGCAGAACCGAGGAACGTACCGCCACGGTTGATCATGTCAGACACGCTGTAACGGTCTAGCTGTACCATACGGTCTTCATACAGACCCAGATAGCCGTCATAAATACCCATTACTTCCAGACCTTCTGTCAGCGCAGAACGAACAACCCCGCGAATTGCGGCGTTCATGCCTGGCGCATCACCGCCGCTTGTCAACACACCGATTTTCTTAATCATGACTACCTCTGAACTTTGGAATGCAAAATGAAATCTGTTGCCGGAAGTCTTCTTGCACATCGAAGTGATCCAACGAATGTGCAAATAGTATAACAATCACTTCCTGCTGAATTGATTCAGGTCAGGCCAAATGGCGGTATTTTATACACAAAATGCGGGTCTGGCTCTCTTTTATACTGATTATGAAAGCATAGACCGTTTACCCTCCCTGGGTACGACGGAACAGGGGTCCTGATGGATAATCACATCCGATCCCGGAAAACGCCGTAAAATAGCCTGCTCTACCTGATCCGCCACCATATGTGCCTGAACCAAAGGCAGAGAGTCTTCCATTTCCAAATGAATCTGAATAAAGCGGGTCGGCCCTGACTGCCGCGTGCGAAGATCGTGAGCGCCGCTAACACCCGGCCAGGAAGTCACGATATCAATAATTTCTTGCCGTTCCTCATCAGGTAATGCGCGATCCAGTAATGACTGTACCGCCTCATATCCCATGCGTAACGCGCTATATAAAATATAGATGCCGATTCCCAATGCAAACAGAGCATCGGCGCGATGCCAGCCGTACCAGGACAACCCCAGCGCCAGCAGAATTGCGCCGTTCATCATAACATCAGACTGGTAATGTAGCATATCAGCCCGCACCGCCTGGCTTTGCGTCCGGCGCACCACCCAACGCTGAAACGAGACAAGGATAATCGTACAAATTAGCGCCACAATTGTCACGATAACCCCGACGCCTGGATCTGTCATCGGTGTTGGAGATATCAGATGTTGAATACCCGTCAAAAACAGGAATAGTGCTGAACCGGAGATAAACATACTTTGCGCCAGCGCCGCGAGGGACTCAGCTTTACCGTGACCAAACGAGTGATTATCGTCGGCAGGTTGCAGGGAATATCGCACCACCAATAAATTCGTCAACGACGCGCCTATATCCACCAGCGAATCCACCAGCGCGGCGAGAATACTCACCGACCCGGTATACCACCATGCAAAAATTTTAATCAGCAATAGCAGCGAAGCCATCGCCGTCGCAGCAATCGCCGCCCGACTGACCAGCCGTCCATAAGATTGATTCATAAATACTCCCGCTATCAACTGACGCTAGTATAACGGAAGCAAATCATCTGCAATGCATTAAGCAGCAGGCAAGTTGAGGATAAAAAAAACCCCCACATCATGTGGGGGAAGACAGGGATGGTGTCACAAAAAAGCACCTAACCTGATGATATAAATGGATTTATGTCAACCGCTGTCCACATAGCGTCCACATCGACCATAAATAAAGCCCCTCAACTGAGGGGCTATTTTTGTGATCACATCCACATAATTTGCTGCCCTGACGGCAACGGGTGCGGCCTTACGGCGTGGACTTCTCCCGGCTTCACGATGTATCTCTGTACCGACTCATAGGTGATGAACGTGGCGCTGCAATTCACGTTCTGACACTGGTGATAACGCTCTTTTGTCGTGTCAGTGATATAGCGGCTTGTACGCGCATGTGCGGCATGCTGGCATAAAGGACAATGAAACATCGCGAGCACCTCTTCCGGTTTTGTTGATAGTGCCATTTTAGTTAATTTATCCTTATAAAACAAACAGATAAACAAAAGACATCACTCATAATCTTCTGTTTCGTACTCCACATCAGAAAGCCTGACCTCAAGCTCTAAGGACGTCGTGAAGCCGCTATTATTCAGAAAATGTGTCACCTTAGTGATTGTCCAGTCCTGCTCGTCTATGACGCGCTTAAAGCCTGACACTCTGACCGGTGTTTCCGTGTAAATATCTGCACGACCGGTAGCCAGGATGATGGAGAACTCCGCAACGCCCCGTTGCAGTTTATCCCACTTCGCCTGAGCGGCACGCATGGCCTGCGCTTTTGTGGCATATACCGTGGTCAGGGCAAAAACGTTGTCAGCCTCACCTGCCATGTATTCACCTTCGCGCGCTTCCGGTACTTTTGGCGCTTTCTTCTGCGTGACTGGTTTCGCTTTCGGGTGCTCCAGTGCGCGCAGGTGTTTCTCTTTCTTTTTGCGTTTCAGTTTTACCTTCTGCTTTTGTGGCTTCGGGTCTTTGGTGTGTAACCACTTTGCCGTTACGCCGGTGTAAGCTCCACGGTCAGCAATCGCAAAATGATGACGGTCGCCGTCGCTGCGGGTGATGGTAATCTGCGGGATTTTTTTACCACTGGCCGTCACCCCCTGCCCCGCTTTGAGAAACAACAGTTTTCCCATTTTTACCGAGACCTCACCGCCGTTGCGTTCTGCAAGACGGGTCAGGAATTTCGCATCAGACTCCTGCGACTGGTCGATGTGCGGGATTTTAATTCCGGCCAGTGACGGAGCGACACTGGCTTCCAGCCTGTTACGGGAGGCTATCGCCTCAACAATCGCACCGAGCGTGGTGTCATGCCAGGAGCCTTCACGGCGGGAATTGAGCGTCCCGCGAAAATCTGCACTCCGGGCGCGGATGGTGACCACATCCGGTGCGCCCCGGTGTTCAACCTCATCAACGGTAAATTTCCCTTTGCATACCAGGGCAAAACCTTTCCAGCCGATATACACCGTCAGGACAGCGCCACGAATCGGTAGTCCGACCTGCCCGTCGGCATCGTTCAGTTCAATATCAAGCTGGTCAGCCTCAAAGCCCCGGTTATCCGTCAGGGTCATGCTCATCAGACGGTCGCTGATATTGCCGGTAATATCCCTGCTGTCGAGCATCAGCATGTAATCCGGCGTCAGCGTACTGCCTGCATCAAATGTCAGTGCATCCAGCATTATCCCGCCCCCGTCATACCCGTGAATTTAGTCGCCATACTGCCAGCCTTACCGATGAGCGATTCCGCCTGTTTACCGATATCGCCATAAAGCGCGGTCAGTGATTCATCAACGCGGGTGAGCGACAGCGTAAAATCAATTTTCCGGGGTGTGCCATCTGCAAAGAAAATACTCCCTGTTTCACTCACCTTGCTGATGACATACATGCCGTAAATCATGCCGGTGCCATCCAGCAACGGCCACGCCCGCCCCTCCTCTGCCATCAGCCTGAGCGTGGTCATCGTCAGCTTGCCGCCGGTCAGTTCGGGATAAAGCACACCGGCAAGCGTGATGTTTTCCTCACCCACACCGAGAAACTGAAAAGCGTCCCGTTTACCGATACGGGAATTTGACGGCCAGCGATAATCTGATTCACGCTGCATGGTCTGGTGTGGCAGCGTCTGGCGCATAAAAACAAACATACCTAACGCGAGCATCATTTTTCGTCACCTCCTTAACCGTCATGCATCATGCTGGCACGGGCGCGCGCACGTTTATCCCTCTCGTATTTTTCGAGCGCATCCTGTAACTGGCGGTCGAGCTGTGTCCCCGGCGCAGTACCACCCGTCAGGCTGATGTGATATTCGTTTTTACTCTGGTCTACATAAGAGCGGCCAGCCGGTGCCGTGACCGGCTGATAAGCCTGATAACCTGCATAAGAGCTGGTCGCCGGAATATAACCACCGCTGCCATACGTGGCGGCTTGAGTTCTGGCGGCGGTCTGGTCAAGTGTGTCTGACTCTTTGTTGATAACACCGAGTTTTTCCAGTACCCAGTCAATACCACTGCGCAGTTTGTTGAACGCATTAAGCGGCAGCATCAGCGCGTCAGCCAGTGCCTGCCCGAACATGACGCCCGTGTCACGGCAACGGTTCAGGGTGTCCTGGGTGGCTTTGACCGGGGCAATCAGGTTTTTAAACCACTGCCACGCGGCCTGTAACTTTTCACCCAGCCAGTCAAACACCGGTTTAAGTGGCGTGAACAGTTCCCCCACCGGCGCAAATGCCGCTTTCAGCCCTTCCACCACACCGCCAAAGAATGCGCTGACAGGCTCCCAGTATTTACGGATAAGTAACGCCCCGGCGACAATGGCGGCCACCACGGCCACTACCGGCCAGCTAATCGCCCCGATGGCCGTCATAACGGCACTGCCAACCGTCGTGAAAATTGCCCCCATTGCGCCTGCTGCCGCGATGATGGCATTGATGCCGGTGATAACCGGCCAGGCTACGAGGCCAATGGCACCGATGACGCCAGTCAGCGCCAGTGCGCCACCGACAATGAGGCCGATGGTTGACGCCAGTGATTTGTTTTTCTGGATCCAGCCGTCGAGTTTTAACACATACTTTGTGGCCGTCTGTGTGAGCTTACGCAGCGCGCCTTCCTGCTGGTCAAACAGGTCAGTCCCCACCGCCTCATAAGCGGACTGAAACTCCTTAAAGTCACCGCCGAGGTTGTCCTGCATGATATTTACCAGCTCTGCGGTCTTCCCGTCTGAGGCTTTAAACGCAGCGGTCAGTTTGTCCAGCTTTCCGGTTGAGGCGGCAGTCATCAGCACAGCAGCGGCTGAGCTGGCCTCCTCCCCGAAAATGGTTTTCATGTATTCAGCCTGCTGGGCAGTACCGAGCCGGTTTTTCTCAAAACTGGCCTGCATTTCTTTCAGAATGGTAAATACTGGCCGGGTGTTTCCCTTACTGTCTGAGGTTTTCACACCAAGCTCTTTGAGTGCATCCCATGCTTTTCCCGTCGGTGCCTGCAGGCGGCTTAACACGGCACGGCTTCCCGTCCCCGCCATTGAGCCTGTGATTTTTGCATCATGCAGCGCCCCGACCATTGCGGCGGTTTCTTCAATGCTGACACCGGCATTTTTTGCCACAGGTGCGGCATAGGTCAGCGCATCGCTCATGCCGTCAAAATCGGCGGCGGTTTTGTTCATCGTCATGGAGAGAACATCCCCGATATGAGCGACCTTATCGTTTGAAAGCTGAAAGGCGGATTTCATCCCCATCAGCAGGGCGGCGTTTTCTTCCATCGTGCGGCGGTTCGCCAGCGCCATGTTCAGCGTGACCGGCGTTGCCGCCTGAATGGCATCAACATCCCCACCGGCTTTCGCAATGATAATCTGCGCACCGGCCGCATCATCCGCCGAGGCGGCGGTATTGTCGCCGAGCTGGCGCGCCTGTTTGCGTAGCGCGGCCATTTCGGCGGAATCTTTTGCCACACCGAGCACGGCCTGCAATTCTGAGTTTTTCTGCGCAAACTCATAACCGGGCATCAGCAGCTTAACTCCGGCCATCGTTCCCGCCGCCGCAATCCCCACACCGGCAGCGCCCACCGAGGCCATATTTCCGGCCAGTTCCTTGCCTGCCTGATAACGCTGTTTGACTGCGTTAAGTTTTGCCTGTTGCGCACTGACACGCGCCAGCGCGTCGCGCTGACGGTTAAGCTGTGCGGTGGTTTCACTGATACGGTTTTTCAGTCCCTGCTCATCATGTGCAAGATTGCGGGTATTAATTCCCACAACGGCCAGTTCCCGCTGCTGGCGTTTAACGGAATCCGTCAGGCGGTTATATTTCGCCTGTAAGTCCTCCGCCGCACGCTTTGCGGATTCCAGCACTTTCGCCTGAGCACGGGTCGGACGTTCAGTGTTTTTAAACTGTGTGGCAAGGGCTTCGGCCTCCTGCCGTGCCTTTTCAAGTGCATGACCAGTCACGGCGAGCTGTGCACTGGTCTTGCGGAATCCCTCAATACGGGATGCCTGACCGTTCAGCTCGCGCAGTGATTTTTGTGTGTCCCGGATATCCCCCGACAGCGACCTGCTCGCTGTACGGATGGATTTAAACGGGCGGGATGCCTGGTCAACAGCCCTGAGCAATACCTGTAATTTTACATTGTCACTCATTCGTGTTTCCGCTTCGCCGGAGCGCCTTTTCGCGCCATGTGATGAGTTCGGTCAGGCTCATGGGATACAGTTCTGATGGCGGCCAGTGAAATATCACTGCCACATCCGCCATCAGGTCATCGACCGACAGATTTTTCGGAAACGTCACTGCACCGAGTTCGGCGACAAAAAACCGACCACCTTACCGGCCAGCGCCACAAGGTCAGGCAGTTCCAGCGCGGCGACTTCCTGCTCGGTCAGCATCGGTGCAGTCATGCGCGGCAGCACTTTAATCAGTGCATCGACTTCGGAGTTTGCGACCGCAGCCAGACTGACACCGCGCAGCGTCCCGGCACTGGGTTTCATCAGCGTGACCTGTTCGATAACCTGCTCACCACGCTTGACCGGATTGTCCAGGGTAATCACATTTTCTTTGTTCATGGTTTTCTCACTTATGAATCGGGGTTAACCGGTCAGCCAGGCTGACCGGATGAAAATCACAGGCCGATATTGCGGCGGTGTTGCTCCAGCCGGTCGACGCCGTTCACCTTCTCAATCATGTTGATGGTGTCAATTTCGACCAGCTCCTTACCGTCCATCGTCAGCCGGAAATAGGTACAGACCACGGAGATTTTCGACTCGGTGTCTTCTCCCTGTTTACCCTCGCCGGTGTCGATTTCTTTCTGACGGCCACGCATGACCACTTCGACGGCCACCGTTTCGCCGGTATCGTCACGCTGGTAAGAGCCAGCAAAACGAATCGGGACGGCATCCACGCCGGTTGAGGCGTAAAGCTCCCAGATAACCGAATCCGGGAAGCCCCCGAGCGACCACTCCATTGACAGCGCATCGTCATCAAGGCCGAGGTCTACCGGTGCGCTGCCGTTCATCCCCGCACCGCGATAGTTTTCGAGCTTACGGGTCAGTTTTGGCAGCGTGACGGACTTTGCAACGCCCTGATAGCTGTAGCCGTTCAGAAAGACGTTCATTAACTTGAGTTTGCGCGGCATTGCCATCGGTCAGGCTCCTTAATTGCTGTTAACCGAGGTGACCAGATTTGCCAGGTATTTATCGGTAATACGCTGGCGCAGGGTCAGGTTTTCAAGAGGAGGCACCGGGGTATAGTCATAGTCGATATACAGTTTTCCGGCCTTGAGGGTTTCCGCATCGTTGGATTCTTCGCTGAACCAGCAGGTCGCATCCACGATATAGCCGTTTGTTTTCAGCTCACGAAATTTGGCATTGATGCCGTCAACGATGTCGCGAATCAGCGTTGCGGTGATGGGCTTGTCCACCGCCCACATGTGCGCCTCAGCCATCGTGTCGGCCAGCACCTGCGCGGTGCGGGTATAGTTTTCAAAGAGGAACAGCGGGTCATCAGAGCAGGTACGGTTACCCCAGAAGCGGAAACCGTCGCGGCGAATCAGCGTTGTGACGCCTGACTCGTTAAGCAGGTCAGCATCGGTGCCGGACTCCTGCAAATCCCAGAATACAGATGCGCTGATGCCGGTAACACCATTCACCCCGACATTGGACAGCGTTTTATGCCAGCCCTGCTCCTGGTCGATTTTAGCGCGCAGACCCAGCGCACGGGCGGTGGCATACGCGGTGGCGGTGGTACTGGTGACCGTATCCCATGCGAGGAAATCCGGCCAGATGACCATCAGCTCACGCTGGCTGAAATTCTGGCGGTAGGCTTTCACCTCGGAAATGGTTTTACAGTCCCATGCGCTGATATACCCGAAAGCGCGCAGCTTCTGACAGACTGATGCCAGTGCAACAGCCACCTCTTTGGTGTCCAGTCCCGGCACGCCGAGAATACGCGGTTTAACACCGGTTACCGACTCTGCCGCCAGCAGGGCTTTCAGTCCGGTGTACTGACCGTTTTCGTCGGTGGTGCCGATGATATTGGAAACGGTCTGCGCGAGTTTCGTTTCTTCGTCGTCGCCGGTGCCGTCTTCCACACGCACGACTACGGTGACCGGTTTTGACTGGTCAGCGATGGCCTGCAACGACGCCGCCAGCGTGCCTTTTTTACCGGCCTTTGCAATTGCGCTCTGCACATTGGTAATCAGCACCGGTTTATTGAGGGGGAAGATTTCCGCATCCGCATCGCTGGCCGTGCAGACCATGCCGACAATGGCGGTGGATACGGTGGAAATGACGCGGGTGCCGTCGTTAATCTCCAGCACCTGCACGCCATGATGATAGTCGCTCATCCGTTTAACTCCGTGGTTAATGGGTGAGTGATATTTTCAGTTGTGCCGGAGATGTCAGGCTATTTGTCCCGGTTGGCTAAGGGATGACACAATTTATTCTTTGTCGCTGATGAGGGAAATTTTTTATAGAGCGTGGACAGACCAATATCAAAAATCAGTGCCACGCGTTGACGTGACTCCCCTGCAGCCAGCAAACGCCCGACCTGCTCCCACTCACTCGTGGTGAGTTTAGGACGTCTGCCACCAATACGACCTTTGGCTCTGGCCGCTTCCAGCCCGGCCCGAGTCCGCTCGACAATGAGTTCTCGTTCCATTTCAGCCAGGGCCCCCATCACATGAAAGAAAAAACGCCCCATCGGCGTGCTGGTATCAATAGCATCCGTCAGGCTGCGAAAATTAACGCCGCGTTCGCGCAGTTCCTCAACCAGAATGACCAGATGCCGCATACTACGCCCCAGCCGGTCCAGCTTCCAGACCACCAGTGTATCCCCCTCCGATAATGTCCTGAGCAGTTTTTTCAGTCCCGGTCGGTCGGACTTCGTGCCGCTGATTTTATCCTCAAAAATCAGCTCACATCCTGCGCACTCCAGCGCGTTACGCTGCAATGCCGTATTCTGGTCATTTGTTGACACGCGGACATAGCCAATAAGCATGATGGATCCCCTGAATAAAAACCGGGGATGATGCCAGTTAGCCGTAATCTCTGCATTTTCTTAAACGTTGGTTTGGGGGAATTGGCTCTGGCTGGCGCAACAACCGGCGCTATGTTGGTGAATGGGTATGTAGCTATTCCATTAATTATTTCTGGCGTTCGGAGACCACTTATTATCCAGTGGGGAGTGGGGCAGTTTGGGGGAAGTCTGGGGGATGATGCGGGATATTTAAACAATTTCCCTTTCGCTTTTCCGTCGGCGTGCTACGTGATGGTTGCCAGCCACGTGGGGCATACACCTTCGGGTGCCGGAATACTATCTGCTTCCGCAATCACAAAAAGCGGCTTTCGTGGTTTTTCCAGCGTAGTGACTGCCGCAAATCCTGTATCGGGCTGTTATGTTGCTATAGGAGGGTGATGTGTTTTTTAGTCCATCTTTAAATATTTTTGTGAATCCTGCGCTTAAGGATGACTACATCAATGTAAATTCATGGCCAGATGATGCTGTTGAAGTTGATGAGCAGGCGTATATTGAGTTTTCCGGATTACCGCCGAAAGGAAAAATCCGTATCGCTGGGGAAAATGGTTTTCCTGCATGGTCTGAAATTCCACCACCAACGCATGAGGAACAGATTGCCGCAGCCGAATTGAAAAAACAGCAATTGATTAATCAGTCCAACGAATATATGAATACCAAGCAATGGCCTGGTAAAGCGGCTATTGGTCGTCTGAAAGGTGAGGAACTGGCGCAATATAATTTGTGGCTGGATTATCTGGACGCACTGGAACTGGTTGATACCTCCAGTGCTCCAGATATTGAATGGCCTACGCCTCCGGCAGTTCAGGCCAGATGACATCCGGCGCGGTGCTCGTATCTGTTGCCGTCACCGCGTCAATGTAATCAAGCACGGCGTTAAGCCGGGTGGTTTCTGCCTGCGTCAGCTTCCGCCCGGCCTGTAATTTCAGCTGAATCAGACTGATGGAAGCCATTGCAGCATCAATCAGTGACTGGCGCTGTGCTTCTACCGCTTCTACTGCGGCACCGTGTTGTGCCTCAGTATCTGTCACCCATTTCTCACCATCCCATTTATCGTATGGCGTTAACGGTGAAAGCGTGACATAACCGTCTTTGATGGCACCGATATAATCCACTGTAACAGCTGCGCCATTTTCAGTTGAGTAAACGGTCTCATTGCGATGGTCTTCTTCATGGCTCCATCCCTTACCCGTAAATACTGCCACTTTTCCCGGAATGTTTTTGCCAGGGTCAATACCAGTGGAACAGGCGGGCATACTTACGCCAGTATTAATATATTCATCAGACCAGCCCGTATACTCAGATGTTTCAGCATCATAATAAAAACAACGCATATCGCCCGGCACTATAGCCAGCCCATTTTCATCAAAAACAGGTTTCATTATTTAGCCCTCACCACAAAGTTAAATGCAATATTTCGCGGTCTGACAGCAACAAAATTCACACCATCACCCACAGAGTTACTGGTGAAATTAAATCGTGAAAATCCTGGCTGATTTCCGGCGATGCCATCATGAAAGTTAATTGCGTGTCCCGCACCTCCGCCTATATTCCCGGTAAACTGAGAAAAGTTTGTAGCTTCCTGCCAGCTTAATAATTCGCGACCACCATCGGCACCTCGCCCGTCATCCCAGATACGAATGAAATCACCGCGGGCTTCAGGTAATACCAGTGAAGGAAACACTTTCGCCAGCACAGGGTAATCAGAGGCAGAAAATTTCGCCCCGTTGAACTTCAAAAACACCATACTGGACCAGCTGTCGATTACAGTATTTGGCATTGCAGCGGACGGCCAGAAGAACGGAACGCCAATAGCTGGAGCACCTTCTCCCAAACCAAGGTATGTGAGAAGACCAGCTACATCCTTTCCACTCAAATTGGTAAGCGTATTGTCCAGCGGTTGTTTACCTGCCAGCGCATTAAGCATTTTCGTGGCAAAGTTCGGATCATTCCCCAGTGCCGCCGCCAGTTCGTTCAGTGTATCCAGTGCAGCAGGTGCAGAACCCACCATTCCTGCAATCGCCGATTTCACAAAAGCCGTAGTGGCAATCTGTGTATTGTTGACCGACTGCGCCGCCGTGGGGGCTGTTGGCGTTCCGGTGAGTGCCGGACTCGACAACGGTGCTTTTAGTGCCAGCGCATTGTTAATGGTGGTACTGAAATTCGGATCATTGTTAATGGCTGCGGCTATTTCTTTCAGCGTGTCCAGCGTGGCTGGCGCACCATTAATAAGGTCCGTCAGTGCCGCCTGTACAAACGCAGTGGTCGCAACCTGCGTGGTATTATTCCCCGCCGCTGGCGTTGGCGCTTTGGGGGTTCCGGTAAATGTCGGGCTGGCTTTTGGCGCGTACTGTGAATGCGGGTCCGGTGCGGCAAGATGTTTTGCCATCTGATCATCCGCGTACACCTTCAGCTCCAGTGCCTTGTCATCCACATACTTGCGGGTTGCCAGCACTACAGCAGGGTCGATTTTCAGGGTGATATTGTCCGTACTGCTGGTAATCAGCACCATGCGCACGGTCTGAGTGCGCCCGCTACCTTCAGCCAGTTGCGGCTTATAGCTTTCCGGGCAGTTGCCCACGGCAATCAATGCCCCGGACTCATCAAACAAGCCCACTTCACGTATCCACCAACCGCCCTCGTTTTCAGGGATCACCTGTTCGGCAATAATCTGGCTGCTGTTCTGCGGGTCGATATAAAGCATATTCAGCGCAGCCCGGCGTTTCTCATTTACCAGTGCCGTCTGCTTTGCGTCCGGCGTTGGCAATACTCCACCGCCATCGCCCACCGCCATATGGGTAATTTTTAGCGGCACACCGAGCGCGGCGGCGCTGGCAAGTTTCGCCGCGCCAATATCCGTCAGCAGGGTATAAAATTTTGTGCTCATGGATTCACTCTCATTGTGTCAATAACATGGACCGCCCCGCCTTCATGCGCGGTGCCACCGGAAATAATCGTTTCGTTGATATACGGATAGATCGTGATTTCTTCGCCAAGATAGCTGGCGGCTCCCACCCAATGCGGGCCGCTGGTCTGCAGATTGATGGACATGCCGATCATGTGGCGGCTACATGGTTTGGCATCGCTTATCAGTCGCTCAAGTTCCAGATAGGTATCTCCAGTGATGCCCTGGTCCTGCACGCCGATATCCAGGCGAAACGTGCCCGGTGTTTCTCCGGTCTGCCACCACTCAATAATGCGGATCAGGAATCCGAACGGTTCCACCACCCGCCGCACGGCACTGGTGGTTCCTTTATGCTGATGAATATAAAAAGCATCCTTCACTACCTGGCGTTTGACGCTTTCTGTCCAGCCCTCGTCCCAGCGATCCACAGAGAACGCCCAGGCGAGATAAGGCAGGAAGCTGACCGGACAGGTAGCCGGATTCCACAAGTCACGCAGCGGCACCTGCAAATCAGAAATCCCGCTACAGGTTTGCGCCAGTCGGCGCTCCAGTGAAGTTGAACCCGGTGGCAGCAGACTATTCATCCGTTCCTCCGTTGGTTACGCTCCACTGCGTACATGATGCCGCCTGTGTTTTGTTCAGGACCACATCCGCCAGCGGAGAAGCCAGTTCCACACGTTGAACACCCTCAACATGCAGAGCAGCAAAGATGGCGCTACGGCGAATATCCCGACCAAGCCTCGTCTGGCTGGCAATGTACTTCTGCAGACTGGCTTTTGCCGCTGCCATTACCGGCTCTGCTTCCGGTCCCGGATAGAGAAAAATGGTGGCTTCCACGCGATACGGGATGATTTCTGCGCTGCGAACCGTAAGACGGTCAGCCACCGGGCGGACGTTCTCACTGTTCAGAGCTTTTTCCACCACGTCCAGCAGGTCTTTTTCTGCAGTTCCATCGCCTTCGCGGCTAAGGACAGTCAGCACCACCTCTGCAGGTGCCGGGCTGGTTGCACTGGCATCCGCCACCCGACCGTCGGCGCTTCGGGCATGAAATTCATAAGCTGCAGTTGGCCCCGCAACAGAAAGCCCTTCAAAGGCTGCAGGCACACGCAGGCGCAACGCTTCATCGCTTTCCATCACAGCTGCAACGGGCGGCACAGCATCATTATCAGCAGGCGTCACCGTCAGGCGTGTCACGTTGTAGTTGGCAGCGAGCTGGTCAAGATCGCCGCCCATCGCGTAAGCCACCATCACCGCCTGCGCGGCTTCGTTAATACGCTGGCGCAGAAGCAACTCACGGTAAGCGTTCTCCTGCAACAATTTAGTGGCGGGTTCAGATTCCAGTTCCAGCGTGCGGATCACTGCTTCCTGCTCATCTTTCGGATGAAGCGCCACAAATTCTGCCTTGCGTTCGGCAAGCAGCGTCTCAAAGTCCGGCACATCCACAATCTGCGGTGCAGGCAACTGCGAAAGGTCAATCACTGCCATTCTCTGCTCCTGTTGATACGGAAAGGGACACAGGCACACCGTTATTCCGCCGCCCGGTCAGCTCCACCACCATTGAACCGTCAAAATTGCTGTTGATGGTGATGGAATCCAGCGTCAACCGTGGCTCCCAGCGACTCAGCGCCACATACACTGCCGACATGACCTGCAGGCGTAATGCCGGATTTTGTGGCTGATCTATCAGTGCCGACAGCAGGGAACCATATTCCCGGCGGGCAATACGGCTACCCTGCGGTGTCAGCAGAATGTCCCGCACCGACTGGCGCAGATGATCAATATCAGTAATGACTTTGCCGCTGGTATTGTTCATCCCGCTATAAAGCGTCATACCGGGCCTCCGGTTGTATCGCCGCCTTTCAGGACGCCAGTATGCTGATGCGCATCAACCACGATCCCGTTAGAACTCATCGCTCCGCCGCCCTGGGTAACGCCACCATTGATCACCACTTCGCTGTTAATGCGCGTGCGGTCAGCCTCCAGTACAAACTCACTGGTTTTCATGGTGATGTTGTCAGCAGCCTCAATGACCATTGATTTGATGCCCCTGACATACCAGCGCCCGGTGGCGGGTTCGTATTCAAACCAGCCACCGTCAGGATGTTCTGTCACGCAGGCGTCCGCCGACGTCGACGGTGGTGCGAACTGATTCGAATAGACAGCGGGCAGCGCAAAGGCGGTTTCCAGATTGCCGCCCAGACTCAGCAGCACCACCTGCTCACCTTCCGATGGTCGCCACCATGTACGGGCATTCCCGGCACGCAGCGTCAGCCAGCTGATCCAGTTGGTTTCAAGCTCGCCCGTTTTCACCCGACAAAGCCAGTTTTCCCTGTCCACTTCGGTGACTACCCCTGTGCGGATCAGGTTGGTGATAAGGCGCATGATTTCGGTTAATTGTGCGTTCATAGGGAAAGGTTGCCATCAGGGGAAGAAAGGCGGCAGTGCTGCAACTTGTATCAGTGCTGATACAAAGATCACCCCGCCAGCCATTGCAGAATCATGTCGCGGGTCATTGCCTCAACATCATCATTTACACCCAGAAGGCGACGCTCTGCGTAACGCACCTCCGGTCCCTTACGACTGACGCGATCTCGCAGGCCGTAATGGTGAACGCGGGCAATGCGCTGCACCTTGCCTTCAAACTGCACGCTGGCAGAGTCGGTGCTGGCGGCAGTTTTCAGGTATTTTGTGGTGCGCAGCTTTGCAAACATCTGACGTTTGATACGGCCTTTTTTACTGCGTGCTGTTACCCGTCGCGGTTCATAGCTGCTGCCGTCAGGGTTGCGCTGCATCCTGATATTCTGCTGCTGTGTCCGGCGAAGTTCCTGCGCCAGCTGGCGCATCATGCGGCTTCTCGAGGCTGGTTCCAGATTCGCCAGCAAGGCACTCAGCCAGTCGTCCACCTTCTGCAGTTCAGCCACGTTTCACCGTCCACATTTCTTCAGGTGCATCAGGTTCCGCTATAGCTTCAACGCTCGACACACTGCCGTCAGTGCTGACCAGCACACGTTCCGTCAGTTGCAGGTTCAGGCTGATATCACAGACATCGTTGCGCAGAATATCCACCTCAAAGGTGAATAGCTTTTCCCGTAACGCCGGGTTATTGATGGCATCGGGCTGGTTATCCCTCAGCCACAGCAAAACCGGGGCCATCAGCAGATTCTGGTCGCCGCTGAAATCTTCAATCACCGCGTTCAGGGTGTAACGGTACTCCCACGACATGGAGCTGACCCCCGTGGCAACCAGCGAACCGTTATCCACAAACAGATGCAGTTTGTCCGGGTTATTGCGGACATAAGGCACCGCTTTATTGAGGGCGTGGCGCAGGGATTGTGGTTTGTTCACTGTTTCGCTCCTGACACGCAATAATCATGTCCACTTTGTCTGCACAGACCGCCCAGGCGGCCTCCATTTCATCCAGCAACGCATTCAGATCACCGTTAGTGCGCGGTGCTGCCTGCTCCAGCCGACACGGCGTCACTCGCGGACAACCACTGACGGTAAGCTGCACCTCCGGTGAGTGCCGGACGTTCCCGCAGCCAGATAATGTCAGCAGGCAAAGGAGTATCAGCCCAGTGGCGTAAATCCTCGTTCTCACGTTTCAGTTCCTCGATCCGGCGTTGTCGTTGTCTCAGCTGTGCGCTGGTCTGTTCTGCTTCGGCATAGAGCCGCGCCTGCTCCCGGTTATTGGTTTCAGTCAGAATGGACAGGCTGATAAGCTGGCTGTTGCTCTTTGCTAGTGCCTGGCTTTTGCTCTGCAGCTTGTTTGCCTGCGTGCTGATGGTCTGGCTGGCATCAGCCAGCCGCCACGTCTGCCAGCCCAGCGCCGCCAGTAATAACGCCAGCACAACCAGCAGCAACCGGTTCATGCTGCTACCTGTTGCGCCATCTGATTACGGGTGATCCAGAAGGCAATAACGGTCAGTAGATAAAAGACCAGGGTAATAGCCCACCCCGTCCATGCGAGACTTACAACAATCAGCAATCGCATCACCCAACAGATAAATACGTTTTCTTTTCGGGTAATTGTCTTCAGCAAAGATGCCCTTAACTCCTGCCAGAGCGGGCCATTCTGAATTAACGCAGCCAGTGCTACCGGAATTACCGCCCATGTCAGCAAACAGGCTACCCAAACGCCGGACGCTGCCAGTACCGGAAAGATCCCCTGCGGATACACCATTGCTGCGATTAACAGCGCCATCCATAACATCAGAAACAGCCCGCTGATTAATTTCTTTTTCATTTCAGTTTGCTCCCTGTAAACACCAGGCCATCTCCCGCGCACGGCGGTTATCCAGCCCCTGATTAAACACACCTTTTACATAAACCCAGCGCGGCAACTGTCGGCACGCATCCGCCCAGCGCCGCTGATTGAGCAATTTCACCAGCGTGGAACTACAGGCATTGCCCGTCCCCACGTTGAAGGCAAACGACACCGTAGCGTCATACACCTTCTGTGGTGGCTGTTGCTTCACACACCTTTCCAGTGCCCGCTCCACACGCAGCACGTTGGAGATCAGCCCTTCTGCTGCCTGTCGTTCCGTGATTGTTTTGCCGGGAATGACGCCCGATGTATTACCAATGCCGTCGGTCCAGACACCCGCGCTGCACTGATACGGCTGCAGACGACAGCCTTCGTAATCGGCAATCAGTTTCAGCCCCTCCACGGAGGTGTGAAGCTGCTGAAAACCCGGCAGCGTGGCAGCAATAGCCAGCACAGCCCCGACAAGGCAGCGTTTAACGATTGATGGATTCATAGTCCTCCCGCGAGATCTGCCCGTCGCGCAGAAGCTGATAGGCTTTGTGTTTGTAGTACCAGTTGATAGCCAGCATCAGCACACCGATCATCAGGCCGCCCAGCGTTGAGGCATCCTTGATGGACAAATCGCCCAGCCAGGCCAGCACGACGGCGATGCAATACGTGATAAAGGCGCTGATTCGCTCAAGCGTCATAATTCAGTCCCATAGCTGGACGGTCTGCACGGTGGTGGTTGTCGGAATGTCCGGCAGCTCCACCTGCA
>OGXJ01000662.1_pt1 | contig 27202 bp, 19 predicted proteins | sample 1576231 | NCBI WGS metagenome assembly OGXJ01 (sample SAMEA3541539, study PRJEB24748) | human gut metagenome | biome: human gut; feature: human-associated habitat; material: faeces | place: China | collected 2012
ACAGGCCTCCGCCGCCACCATGGCAATTACATTGATTATGTGCGCCAACGGCTGGATCAGTCTGGAACTGGGAGCAGCACTTGTTTTGGGAGAAAACATCGGAACCACTATCACGGCCAATCTTGCCGCACTTACAGCCAATACACAGGCTAAGCGGGCAGCATTGGCCCATTTTGTTTTTAACGTGTTCGGTGTTATCTGGGTCTTGATTGTCTTCCATCCTTTCATGGAACTGGTAAACTGGGTAGTAGATACCTTTTTCCAAAGTAACAATCCGGAAGTTGCCATCTCCTACAAGTTATCGGCTTTCCACTCAATTTTCAATATCTGTAACGTATGTATTCTGATATGGGCGGTTAAACTGATTGAACGTACCGTATGTGCTCTTATCCACCCCAAAGAAGAGGACGAAGAGCCCCGTTTGCGGTTTATCACCGGTGGTATGCTTTCTACCGCTGAACTTTCTATCCTTCAGGCACGCAAAGAAATCCATCTTTTTGCAGAACGTACACACCGGATGTTCGGCATGGTGCAGGATTTGCTACACACAGAAAAGGATGACGATTTCAACAAGCTGTTCAGCCGGATCGAGAAGTATGAAAATATCAGCGACAACATGGAACTTGAAATAGCCAACTACCTGAATCAAGTATCTGAAGGCCGGTTAAGTTCTGAAAGTAAACTACAGATACGTGCCATGTTGCGTGAAGTGACGGAAATTGAAAGTATCGGTGACAGCTGTTATAACCTGGCACGTACCATCAACCGGAAACGCCAAACCAACCAGGACTTTACCGAGAAACAATATGAACATATCCACCTCATGATGAAGCTGACCAACGACGCACTTGCTCAAATGATTGTGGTTGTAGAAAAACCGGAACATCAGAACATTGACATCAATAAGTCCTTCAACATCGAGAATGAAATTAACAACTACCGTAACCAACTGAAGAATCAGAACATTCTGGACGTAAACAACAAAGAATACGATTATCAGATGGGAGTTTATTACATGGATATTATCGCCGAATGTGAAAAACTAGGTGACTATGTGGTGAATGTAGTAGAAGCCAGTAGTGATGTAAAAGAGAAAAAAGCTTCTTGATAGAGCAAAATTGAATCCTAAAAAAGGAGAATCAGTCTATCATAGCATTACTGATTCTCCTTTTTAATTTAAATCATCCTCCAGAAAAACAAAAAAGACCGGGCATATATCTATACACCCGGCCATTCTCCTCTTAAATAATTCTCTCTCTCTTGGTTTTATCCTTCGTACGGTTCAAAATCTTCTTTGCCGACTCCGCATAACGGACAAGTCCAATCATCTGGAATGTCTTCAAAGGCTGTTCCTGGTTCAATTCCGCTTTCCGGATCTCCTTGTTCGGGGTCGTAAATATATTCACAGACCGTGCAAATGTACTTCTTCATAACGTTCGTATTTTTAATTGGTTTTCTAATTAATATAACACAAATAACAAGATATTTGTTCAACACTTTTTTATAGTGAAAGAAAAAAACTATCTTTGTAACCGTATTCAACAAGCTGAACCAACAATATTATGTCATGTTAATAGCACTTTTATCTACCCTCATAATTTTATGTGCAATCCTGTTAATCAGTTTTTTGTGGGAGCGCAGGAAATGCCTTCGAATGCAGAAACGGTTATTTCGGGAATCCAGAAAACTAGAACATACCAACCATGTTGCCAGTGCTATCTTGAAAAATGTACACGCCTTCATCCTGTTAATAAACAACGACTTCAAAGTGCTGAAAACGAATTACTACCAACAGACCGGAACACGAAAAGGACCGGAAGAAAAAAGAGTAGGTGATTTGTTGCAGTGCCGTAATGCATTATCGGCAGAGGGAGGTTGCGGTACACATGTTTATTGTGGCTCCTGTCCTATACGCCAGGCTATCCGTCAGGCTTTCGAACAAAGAAGAGGATTCACTAATCTGGAAGCCACTTTGAATATGGTTACTTCCGAAAATCAAACGGTAGCCTGTGAAGCCGTTATTTCCGGCTCTTATTTCCTCCTCAATGAAGAAGAAAATATGGTGCTTACCGTACATGATATTACCCATTTGAAACAAGTAGAAAGGGAATTAAAAGTGGCAAAAGAGAAAGCGGAAAATGCAGATATAGCAAAATCAGCCTTCCTGGCCAACATGAGCCATGAGATTCGTACTCCGCTGAATGCTATCACCGGGTTTGCAGAAGTAATGGGCAGCGCAAACACAGAAGAAGAAAAAACACAATACCAAGAAATTATCAAAATGAATGCCGATCTTCTGATGCAATTAGTAAATGATATTCTTGATATGTCAAAAATAGAAGCGGGCACTTTAGAATTTGTGTATTCAACGGTAGATATTAATTTGTTGCTATCCGATTTACAAAGACTTTTCCAAATGAGGATTAATGATGCCGGAGGAAAAGTACAGATAATAGCAGAGCCTTCACTTTCTTCCTGCTTTATACAGACCGACCGCAATCGGGTGGCACAGGTCATTTCCAATTTCGTGGGCAACGCTATTAAATTTACCCGGGAAGGAAATATCCGTATCGGTTATGAAGCTAAAGATACTGAACTATATTTCTACGTGAAAGACACGGGTACGGGCATACCGGCAGAAAAACTGTCGAATGTATTCGGGCGTTTTGTGAAACTGAATAAAGACCAAAAAGGTGCAGGACTGGGACTTTCGATTTCACAAACGATTGTAGGCAAATTGAGCGGCCAGATCGGAGCGGATTCCATTGAAGGAGAAGGTTCTACCTTCTGGTTTACCCTCCCTTATCTTTCATGCGGCAAACCTCAGTAAGAAATTCTACTTCATAAAAAGTTTTAATTAAACATTTTATCACAATTATATGTTGTATTTTTGCAGTCCAAACTAAACGCATGTATCTGCATGAGTACAAATAAAGATGATTACAATCATTTAGGCCTTACGGACAGTGAGGTCCTACAAAGCAGGGAAAAGAATGGTATAAACCTGTTAACACCCCCCAAGCGTCCTTCTTTATGGAAACTTTATCTTGAGAAATTTGAGGACCCGGTCGTACGCGTACTGCTAGTTGCAGCCGTCTTTTCGTTGATTATTTCCATTATCGAAAATGAGTACGCCGAAACGATCGGTATCATAGCCGCTATCTTGCTGGCTACGGGTATCGGTTTCTTTTTTGAATATGATGCCAACAAAAAATTCGACTTACTGAATGCCGTTAATGAGGAAACACTAGTTAAAGTGATTCGTAACGGCCGCGTACAGGAAGTTCCGCGCAAAGATATAGTTGTAGGCGACATCGTGATTTTGGAAACCGGAGAAGAAATCCCGGCTGACGGAGAATTGGTGGAAGCTATCTCTTTGCAAGTAAACGAATCCAACCTGACCGGAGAACCTGTTATCAATAAGACGATTATAGAAGCAGATTTTGACGAAGAAGCGACTTACGCCTCTAATTTGGTGATGCGTGGCACTACGGTAGTCGACGGTCATGGCACAATGCGCGTTCTGCACGTAGGAGATGCAACGGAAATAGGAAAAGTGGCCCGCCAAAGTACGGAAGAAAACCTTGAACCGACTCCACTAAATATACAGTTGACCAAATTAGCCAATCTAATCGGAAAAATTGGTTTTACTGTTGCCGGCCTGGCTTTCCTTATCTTCTTCGTAAAAGATGTATTGCTATATTTTGATTTCGGTGCATTAAACGGCTGGCACGAATGGCTTCCGGTATTTGAACGGACACTTAAATACTTTATGATGGCTGTTACGCTGATTGTTGTTGCTGTTCCCGAAGGATTGCCGATGAGTGTGACTCTTAGTCTGGCCCTAAATATGCGCCGTATGCTTTCTACCAACAACCTGGTTCGGAAAATGCACGCTTGCGAGACAATGGGTGCTATCACTGTCATCTGTACGGATAAAACCGGTACGCTGACGCAAAATCTGATGCAAGTGCACGAACCAAACTTCTATGGAATCAAAAACGGCAGTAACCTGTCCGATGATGATATCAGTGCATTGATTGCAGAGGGAATCAGCGCTAATTCAACCGCCTTCCTTGAGGAAACAGAAGCCGGGGAAAAGCCGAAAGGAGTAGGAAATCCGACGGAAGTGGCCTTACTATTATGGCTCAATAGTCAGGGAAGAAATTACCTGAAACTCCGTGAGAACGCCCGTATTCTCGACCAGCTCACCTTCTCTACGGAGCGCAAGTTCATGGCTACGCTTGTAGAATCACCATTAATCGGAAAGAAAATACTCTATATAAAAGGTGCTCCCGAAATTGTTCTGGGCAAATGTAAAGAAGTTGTCTTGGACGGAAGACGGGTGGATGCCGTGGAATACCGTTCAACAGTAGAAGCACAACTACTGAATTACCAGAATATGGCGATGCGCACACTGGGCTTCGCCTTCAAAATCGTAGAGGAGAATGAGCCGAATGATTGTGTAGAACTTGTTTCGACAAACGACTTGAACTTCTTGGGAGTGGTTGCTATCTCTGACCCGATTCGTCCGGATGTTCCTGCCGCCGTAGCCAAATGTCAGTCGGCAGGTATCGGTATCAAGATTGTGACCGGCGACACTCCGGGGACTGCAACCGAGATTGCTCGTCAGATAGGTCTTTGGAAGCCGGAAACCGACACCGACCGGAATCGTATCACTGGTGTTGCTTTTGCTGAATTGAGTGACGAAGAAGCACTTGACAGGGTAATGGATTTGAAAATTATGTCGCGTGCCCGTCCTACAGACAAACAACGCCTTGTGCAGTTGCTCCAGCAAAAAGGAGCGGTAGTAGCCGTAACCGGAGACGGAACAAATGATGCGCCTGCTCTGAACCATGCACAAGTCGGCTTATCAATGGGTACAGGAACTTCTGTAGCCAAAGAGGCCAGTGATATTACATTGCTTGATGATTCGTTCAACAGTATCGGAACCGCCGTCATGTGGGGACGTTCGCTTTATAAGAATATCCAGCGTTTCATCGTTTTCCAGTTAACGATCAACTTCGTTGCATTACTTATCGTTCTATTGGGTTCCGTTATCGGCACGGAACTTCCGTTGACTGTGACGCAGATGTTGTGGGTAAACTTGATTATGGATACTTTCGCAGCGCTGGCCCTGGCTTCTATTCCGCCCAGCGAAACTGTTATGCTCGAAAAGCCTCGTCGCAGTACTGATTTCATTATCAGCAAAGCAATGAGGTCTAACATATTAGGGGTAGGTTCTATCTTCCTCATCGTACTGCTCGGAATGATTTATTATTTCGACCACAGTGCAAAAGGTATGGATGTACACAACCTCACTATTTTCTTCACCTTCTTTGTCATGTTACAATTCTGGAACCTGTTTAATGCACGTGTGTTCGGCACTACCGACTCGGCATTCAAAGGACTTTCCAAATCGTATGGCATGGAATTAATTGTGCTTGCCATTCTTGTCGGACAATTCCTTATTGTACAGTTCGGTGGTGCTGTATTCCGCACGGAACCACTCGACTGGCAGACATGGCTTCTAATTATAGGCGTTTCGTCCATGGTGTTATGGGTTGGAGAACTTGTTCGCCTTGTTCAGCGTATTATTCACAAAAGAAAAAGAAATGAAAAGTAAAGGAATTAAAAACCTTCTTATTGATTTAGGCGGTGTACTTATCAATCTCGACCGTCAACGTTGTATCGAGAACTTCCAGAAATTAGGGCTCCGTAACGTGGAGGAACTATTGGACATCTCAAATCAGGACGGAATCCTGATGCAGCAGGAGAAAGGCTTGATTACTCCCGCAGAATTTCGTAATGGCGTTCGCGAAATGATAGGTAAAGTAGTTAGTGACAAACAAATTGATGCCGCCTGGAATAGTTTTCTGGTAGATATACCAACACACAAACTTGATTTATTGCTGAAGTTACGCGAAAAATATGTAGTCTATTTGTTGAGTAATACAAACGAGATTCATTGGAAATGGACTTGTAAGAATCTATTCCCCTACCGTACTTTCAAAGTAGAGGACTATTTTGAAAAAACATATCTCTCTTTTGAAATGAAAATGGCCAAACCCGAACCGGAAATTTTTAAAGCAATATTGGATGATGCCGGCATCGAACCGGAGGAGACTCTTTTTATTGATGATTCCGAAATCAACTGCAAAGCGGCACAGAACTTAGGAATCTCTACTTATACGGCAAAAGCCGGCGAAGACTGGAGTCATCTTTTCAACAGTAAATAATTTAATAGATATGCAGATTATACGTGACATATCGGCTATAAAACCAGAACCCTGTGTAGCTACCATAGGCTTCTTTGACGGAGTGCATGCAGGACATCGCTATCTGATTCAACAAGTGAAAGAGATAGCCGCAGCCAAAGGTCTACGTTCTGCATTGGTCACTTTCCCTGTTCATCCCCGTAAGGTAATGAATGCAACCTATCGGCCGGAACTCCTGACTACTCCGAAAGAGAAAATTAGTCTGCTTGCCGACATTGGTGTAGACTATTGCCTGATGCTCGATTTCACCCCGGACATTTCGCAGTTAACCGCCCGCGAATTTATGAACCGACTGTTAAAAGAGCGTTATCAGGTGAAATGTCTGGTTATCGGTTATGACCACCGTTTCGGACATAATCGCAGCGAAGGATTCGAGGACTATGTATGCTACGGGAAAGAAATTGGTATAGAGGTAATTCGTGCACAGGCATATACCAGTGACATAGAAATAGGAACTACCCGAAACATTCCGGTAAGTTCGTCTTTGATTCGTAAACTGTTACATGAAGGAGAAGTGGAAATCGCAGCCCGTTGCCTGAAATATGAATATTTTTTGGACGGGACTGTTGTAGGCGGTTACCAAGTAGGCAGAAAGATCGGCTTTCCGACTGCCAATTTAAGCGTAGATGATCCGGATAAACTTATTCCTGCCGATGGCGTATATGCCGTATGGGTAACGTTTGACGGGAAAACATACATGGGAATGCTAAATATAGGTGTCCGCCCGACGATTGACAATGGTCCGAATCGAACAATTGAAGTGAATATCCTTCACTTCCACTCGAATATATATGATAAATTCATCCGGCTCACTTTTGTAAAACGGACACGCCCCGAACTGAAGTTCTCCAGCATTGACGAGCTAATAGTCCAACTCCACAAAGATGCAGAAGAAACCGAAGCGATTCTTCTTGCCAGCAAAGCAAGAAGTAACCAACAGGAAGAACCAAGAAAATAATACATCAACCGAATAACAACTTAAAATAGATTCTTATGCAAAAGTCATTTATGAGTATTTCTCTGGTGGTAATAGCAATTTCTATGTTAGCTATGTTTATATGCAGCTTCTTCGCTACTAAATAAAAAAGTAAAATATGAAGACGGCTATCAAACTTGTATTAATAGACCTTGTCATTGCGCAAATTGTTGCCCCTGTCCTGATTATGATTCCTTGTACTATCTATTTGTTAGTAACCACAGGAAATTTAGATAAGGCTGTTCTGACACAAACAATTATGATTCCGGCGCAATTGGCCGGTCAGATAATGATGGGTATCTATCTGTGGAAGGCCGGCTACATCAGCACAAAGAAAGAGACCTGGTCACTTGTGTCCGCTCCTTATCTTTTAGGTAGTGCAGTGGCAATCCTTACCAGTGGATTTGTTGTTTCTTCATTAATGAGTTTGCTGGATTGGATACCTAATATCATGGAGCAATCTTTCGATATCCTCCAATCCGGCTGGGGAGGGATTCTTGCAATAGCAATCGTAGGCCCTGTACTTGAAGAATTATTGTTCCGGGGAGCAATCACCAAAGCTTTGCTCCAACAATATAATCCGACCAAAGCAATTCTTATTTCGGCACTTCTATTCGGTGCCTTTCATATAAATCCCGCACAGATACTTCCGGCATTTCTGATCGGTATCCTGTTGGCATGGACTTATTATAAAACGGGTAGTCTGATACCTTGTATATTCATGCATATATTAAATAACTCCTTATCAGTATATCTCAGTATCAAATATCCCGAAGCGGAGAATATGGATGACCTGATTAGCGGTACACCGTATCTTATTATTCTTATCGGTGCAATTGTCATACTGGCAGGAGTCATTCCATATATGCAACGCATGACCTCTAATAAGTAGAGGTCATATCTTCAGGAACACAAATATAAAAGTCTGCTCTTCCTTTATTTTCTTCATCTAATTGGTCTATACTTTCCTGACGGACTGAACAGACAGTTTTAATCGTTGTCCCCGGACGATATTGAAGCAGATAAGGAATTATTCCTCCTTTAAAATCAGAATGGTAGTTCCCGTTAAAATGCAGGAATTTATCCTTTATATTATGAGCTATAAACCAGCCCATTGTTGCATCTTTGATAGCTTGCGCCTGTGCCAAATATTCCTGATTGCCTTTACTCTTACCCATCATCTGCATTAATGCAAAAGCACCACCTTCTTCTTCCTTGTAGGTAAACTGAATAGGAAGAGGCGGCAAGTATCGCTTTGCTTCATTAGATAATGAATCCAAATACTGTAAGCCATTATCTTTTACAACATTAGCATAGCGTCGTGGTACGTTAGTTGCAATAAATGGAATTTTATTCTCTTTTGCGAAAAAGACAAATGGAGCATAATCCGTACTATAATTATCCCACAACCGGGCTTCTGCCTCAAATCTGTCATAAGAAATCGCGCGACTCATGTATTCATCCAAAATCAGCTGATTATCCGCCTCAAGCATTTCAGCTCCCAACATCAGTTTTTCCTTATGAATAGCATATAGCGAACGGGTTATTTCATATTCCAGCCAATGAGTAATACAACAATTATGAATCTCGCCTATAAACACGACATCCGGTTGTGCCAACGCTTCAATAAGCTCATCATAGCCTATCTCCTTGCCTTCGGCATTAAACAATGTATATGCTCTCTTGTATCCTTTCTGAGCAAAGGCCGCTACTCCTATAGAACACAAAAGCAATAACCCACAAAATCTTGAGAAAAATAAATTATTCATATTTTTGATGTTTTCCAATATATAACAATACAAATTTATCGGGATTCGTAAAATGCTTAAATGCTTTCTGAATATCCACAGTGGATATGCTATTGAGACATTGTTCATATCGCTCAAAATCAGCGACAGACTCACCATTCTTCAGCAAATTCACAAGATTAGTACGCCATTCGGCAGAAGCCTCATCCGAAAGCACTTTTCGTTTTGTAACCCAAAAAGACTTTTTCAAAGTTTCCAATTCCTCTTCGCTCACTTTACTTGTACGAAGCTCATTTATAATCTGCTTTATAAGCTCCTCCACCTTCTTCGTATTTACGAAATCAACAGAGGCCGACAAATCAAAATAAAAGACTTGTTGTGGCAGCCCATTATAAAATAAAGAAGCGTATGGAGAATAGACTATATTCTCTCCTTCACGCAAAACACTTAACAAGCGGTTTTGCAAGATATCACGCATCAATTTCAGTGTAAGGCTATTTTTCAAGGAAGGCTGATAATTTCCACAGAAAACATAATCAAAGATAGTCTGCGTATCATTATCATTCGGAAATTCTTCTATGTAAGTTTTCTTAGGGAGCTTAAACGCTTTGTTGGGATAAGACACTGTATTTACTTTCGGCATACGTCCGAACGTCGCAGTTAACAATTCTTTGATGCTATCCGTATCAAACTTTCCTGTTACTACGAATGTCATTTGCGACGGATTGCTGTATAATGAACAATAATAATCTGCAATCTTATCCAGATCCAATCTTTCCAGATCCATTTTTGTTAGAGCCGGACGAGGTACCGTATTTCCCATTAGAGAATCCAGGCGGTTTGTCAACATACGATCAGAAGCACGTTTCATCATTTGTTCCAATACACTTTCCTTCCCGAAACGCTCCATTTCATCTTTACGAATCTCATCAAAATCCTCATAGCAAAGCTCCGGACGACACATCTTCTCGTACATCAAATTAAAGAGTTCTCGTGCTTTGGCAGCAGGAGACATTCCCATAATATCATGCCAATAATTACTGATAGCAATATTCATAGATATTTCTTCCTGTTGCATAAAAGAAGATAGAGTATCATAAGGAATACAAGCTACCCCTCCCATTTCCATATAACCTCCTGTCCCTTCATATAAAGGATAATCTTTATCTGATAAATCTGCTGTCCCTCCTCTTCCAAAAGCTGTCACAAAAATGGATTGACTTTCATCATTTGTCGGACGGAGAAGAATACGTAAGTCATTTTTCAGAATTACTTCTGTTATGTTAAGGTCTGCGTATTTCTTCTCACTAACTATATCTGAGGCCTTAAAAGGATAACTCTCAACCAGGCAAGCAGGTGTCACTACTCTTTCTTCTTTCACATCTTTACGTACATACGTAAAATCTTTCAACGGGTTCTTAATACCTTCATCCCATGCCTGAACAACTTCTTCTTTTTTAAGAGAATTTTGTTTACCTGCATTATTACGATAAGCCACCAATAAGGTTTGATCTTTGTATGAAAGCCACTCACGCAAAAGTTGTTGCAAAGTAGCGCTATCAGTCGCCCGTATCTTGTCCGCCAACTGTTTCATTTCACTATCTGACTGAATATAACGGTCGTCGGATATCACATAATCAACAAAATCATCACACCATTTAGAAGATAATTGAGTTGAGTTATCTACTTTCAAACGCCTCAGATGCTCATTAATAGCATCCTCCACTTCTTCCTGCTTAAAGCCGTTTTTCTGAATAGACTCCATTTCATTAGACAGTTCGGATACTTGTTGCAAGAGATTTGCCTTATCTACCCCGGAAAAAGCAAAAACAAAATGATTCTTATCAGAAAGAAACCATGCATCAGAAACATTGCACCGGATATTCTGGTATTTCAACCGGTTACTGATAGCACGTATCAATAAAGATCCGAGTTCCTTCTGATAAATACTGCCGATTGTATTACCAATCACACAAGGATGAGGAATCATCAGCTCCAACTCTGAACTACGCTCCAGATCATCCCCAATTTCATATAACTCAACTCCCGGGTCATAAGTCAATGGATAAGTACGATAGCCTTTGACTTCTTTACGAGGAATAGATGAAAACATTTCCTTGATTTGTTTTTCAATAGATTCCGGATCTACATTACCAACCACAACTACGGTAGCCATCTGCGGAGAATACCATTTTTTATAGAATTCAATCAACGTCTTACGGTCAATACTACGAATATCCTCGGAACTTCCCAACGGCATACGCTCCGTGAAATGGTTCTTTCCGATTTTTAATGCATAAAAATCATCCCCCAAGTCATATCCGCGCAATTCTTCCAAAATAACGCCCCGTTCCTTCTTCGTCCGCTCTTCTTCGAAAGTGATTCCGCTCAGCCAATCTTTCAAAATCAATAAAGTTTTGCTACTAACTTTATGGTCAGTTTTATCCATAGGCACTGTCAACATAAAGATCGTACGATCATATCCGGTTACCGCATTTATATCACGTCCAAACTTCATGCCCAAAGTTTCCAGATAGTCTACCATTCCCCTGCCAGGAAAATGTTTACTACCGGCAAACGACATATGCTCCAGAAAATGGGCGGCTCCTTTTTGCTCTTCCGACTCTTGAACAGAACCGATACGCATCACTAACCGGAATTCTGTTGTGTGAATCGGCGCCTCGTTAGGAAGGATTAAATAATGTAACCCATTAGCCAAGGTCCCTTCAACTGTATTAGGAGGTAAATTTACTTTTTTCTCCAAATGAGAAGCTTTCTGTTGTGCAAGCATATTCACGGGAAGTCCTCCTAATAGAACTGCCAAGAATAGAAAAACTTTAAACTTTGTCTGCTTAAACATGAATGGTCGTTTTATATATTATATTTATTCATTTAATGTATAAGTCACGCGAATCTGAGTATACCCTAACGAATTAACATGATCCCAAGGGAATTGAAAACTAAAGGTTTTCTCATTAAACATTCCTTTCGGTTCAATCCAGTCTGAAGGTTCATTCTCCCAATTGTCTTCATCAATAGACGAATACACTAAACAAACTGGATTTAAAGTTATTCCTTCCTCTATCAAATCACTAACACTCGCTTCCACCATATTATCTCCCTCCTGAACTAAAATCGTACCACCTTCGTCAGCCATTTTCTTCCAACGCTCCCAAGCGGTAAAAGAATATTCAAAAGGCAATGATTCTATTTCTTCATCCCAAAGATTTAAAGTCGGGCCTACGAATGAAAAAGTACCTTCATCCGGCAATAATTCCAAATTATCAAGAACTACACTAAATACTTCCTTACTCATGTCATAGCCAATCGCCTCCATCATAGAGACATATTTACTTCCTTCAAAAATCCAAAATTCATTCTCCACCGTTTCTTTTCTGTATATTTCCCACAAAAATGAAGTTATTCCCATTGGATTATCAATCATCTTAAGTATCGGACGATCTGCAGTAGCATTCTCACTCAATGTTATCATACTCTTTCCTTCAAAGGAGCGAGTCTCCGTATCACTAAATACTCCAACCTCATCTGCTGGGAAAGTCACCTCTACGCGACAGCTTACTTCACCCATAAAGCGATTAAGATTAAGCCTGTACTTCTCCATATAGCCATGAACAAACTCAATCTGTTGTTCGGTCAAGTCCGGCAAGGTTGGATTTGGCCTTACAGTCAGTTTCAATTCATTCCATGGTTGCATACGTTCGTCTGTATAATCCTTTACCTTTAAAGTTATCATCCTTTGGTTATTCAGCAAACTCTGACGATTGGAAAGTACCTTGAAACGCGCCGTCTTCTCTCCCGCCTTTATTTGTACTGCCCCATTTTCCAAGCGCAAAATATCATCTGCATTATCCAACAATTCGAAATTAATTACAGCATCATTTTCTACGGAAGTAGCCAGAAGTACATCAACAGTAATTGCACGTTCATCACTTTCCGAAAGTGCAGGATCATCGGAAGTACTCATTTGTATATAATTGCGTCCCTTATAAGTATAATCAATGTTGTTACTACAAGCTATAACAATCCAGGACAGACAAATCAAAAATATGAATAAAGAATAATATTTGTATTTCATAATCTTCTTTGTTTTTAAGATAGAAAAATTATCTATTCAGAGGCCACCCCTCATTTTGAGTCATATTCTCATTATATTTATATTCAGAACGAGGAATAGGAAAACACCAGCGATAATCGCTACTCTCAATTTTTACATCTTCACTGCTCCCCCATTTCGCTAACCGGGAAAGGCTTCCAGAATGTAAACGTTTCAAATCAAAATACAGTATACCTTCACCCGCAAATTCTTTCATTTTTTCCAGATGAATAGCCTGCAGCAGTGCATTACCTGTCAGTCCCTCATCAAGAGTCGTGGCTTGACAAGCTGCCAAATATTCATTCAATTTCCGAATTGCGACATCTTCTTTACCCACCATCCGACTATAAGCCTCGGTAGCTATGAAATAAGCTCCGGCATAACGCATTATATTTATATATTGTATACTTTCTGAATCCTTATTTACTTTATTATATTTACCTAGCAAATTCCTTTGTTCTCCTTCCATTTCAAAAGGATAAACATTGTATGTCTTCCGTATATCTTCCTCCCCATAAACAATCTGAGGATTCAAAGCGAAATAATCACCACTTGTTTCATTAAACTGAATGTCCGCATAATAACTCTTTGCTGTATAAAACGCAAAGATACGCTCCTTGCAAGAAGCAGTTTCCCACAAACGTTTATATCCCGCAACAGTAAACATATCATCTGTTGCCTGCTCTAATATTTTCTCTGCATAAATCGCAGCCTGTCCATATTGTCCTGCATATAATTCCAGTTCAGCAAGCAAATAATAAACCGCTGTTTGAGATAACCACCCATTTCTTTCCGGATCATTCTCCGTATCGGCCGCCTCTGTCAACAATGTACGGATAGCAGATACACAATCTTCAATAGAAGAACGTTTTGGAAATTCAAGTCCCAAACGTTCTTTCAAAACAATGCCATCAGCTTGCGGATCTTTGTCATAAGCTGGTGCAAACAACCTTAGCAAATTGAAATAACAAAGAGCCTTCAATGCTTTGCACTCACTTATTATAGCTGCTTTTGCACTCTCCTCCGAAGCATTCTCCAATACGATATTATCCACCCGTTCAAGCAAAGTATTGCAAGAAGCAATTGTATTATAATATTCCAGCCAGATAGTCTCCGCAAAAGAAGTTATAGAGTTATCCTGCCACAAATAAAGATTCTTCTGACTCATATCCTTTCCTGTAATAGACGTTTGACAAAAGTCATCACCTAAGATAGAAAGTTCATATTCATAGTGCGGATATAGTAAATAAGCAGATGTCAGGAGCGAACGGGCCGTGGAAACATTAGTAATAGCATCAGGATCCGAATACTGGTCAGCAGGAGGAATATCAAGTGAACAAGACGATACTCCCGCTAAAATTCCTGATATGGCAGTAAATATATAGATGAATTTCTTTATCATAATCATTATTCTTTAAAAAGTCAGACTCATATTGAATGTATAAATAGGCTGCATACTACCCGCCAATGTACCACTTTCCGGATCCGATTCCTTATATGAGGTCCACGTAAACAAATTAGAACCCTGAAAAGCAAGCGTCGCATACTTTACAAACGGTAATGTCTTTCTTAAGAAATGAGGTGGCACTCGGTAACGAAGAGAAACCATAGAGAGCTTCAAATAATCACTCTTACCTACTGTCAACGAGTTCGGGTATTGGCTTAAATTGTCTTCTGCTACAGCAGATGTGTAAAAAGGAGTCGGATAAACTTTACCTTCATCTCCCGGTTTAAACCACATTTTATCTGTTTGTCCAGCAACAGCATTTTTATTTGAATCATCTTTATCACGCACATACGAATAGTTAAATTGGTGGATACCACCGTGTACATAATAGAAATCCATATCCAAATCGAATGATTTATAAGAAAGCGATAGTCCAAAACTTCCGCTATATGGAGGCGTAGAATGACCCAATGCTACCACATCTTCAGCAGTCAATGCTTCACTTGCTTGTTTTTCCTTATTACCTTTCACCAGAAAAACAGGATAACCAGTCAAAGGATTAATCCCCAGAGAAGAAGGTCCGTAAATCATATCATACGACTTACCCACCTCATAATCAGGAAGCAATGCTTCTTCAGAGGTATATATTCTATCAGCATAATAAAGATCAATAACTTTGTTACGGTTATAAGCTATATTCCCCCGCAAACTAAGCAACCAATCGTTTGTATCCAACACTTTCATATTCACTCCAAATTCGAAACCTCTATTCTCAAGTATTCCTATATTACGTTTCAATGTAGTATATCCAGTAGAAGACGGAATCGGAACATCCAACAACGCTTGTTCGGTACGACGGTTGTACCAACTCGCCTCTAAAGTGATACGATCAAACAGACCTATATTAATTCCTGCATCAATAGACTTAGTCTGTTCCGGTTTCAGATCTTTATTATAAAGCCCCATTAAGTCAAGTGGACGCTGGTCTTCATAACTGTTAGTAGAATAAGCAAAAGTGGCTACTGTTGAAGAGACAGAGACGCCATTCAAATTGGCAGTATATCCATAAGAAGCTTTTAGGTTCAGACGGGTTAAAACGGGGTTATCCGACAGAAATTCATAATAACTAGGAGTCCAACCAATCCCCACTGCCCAAGCACTGTTCCAGCGTTTGTCGGAAGGCAAAATAGAGGAAGCGTCAGTCTTATAAGTACCATAAAGGTCATAAATATTATCAAAAGTATACCCGACAACAGCACCAAATCCCAACTGGGCATTTTTATCTTTCAACGCCCCCACTTCAGCTTTACGCGTTCCTTGAATAGATTGATTGATAGCAGCCGCAGATTTTATAGTTCCAACCCCATAACCAGTAATAGAAACATTATCCAACTGCGTCAGGTAATAATCTATATTAGCACCTAACGTCAGATTATGTTTCCCTGCATATACATTATTATAAGTCACACGAACATTAGTAGAAACATTGGTTGTCGTATTCTTTGATTTTGAATAAATACCACGTTGAATCTCAGGAACTCCCGTTGTCATTTCCGAATATGCAGTAGAAGGAGTAAATTGTTCTGTCTCGTCCAGCAAAAAATCCAGGCCGGCCACTGCCGCCACATCCAGTCCAGGTAATGGGTTCAAAATCAAACTGCCACTAATACCGGCTGTCTTTGCCGCATCTTCCTGACTGTACTGATTCATCAAATCATTGTAGGTACGTCCCGGATAAGAAACTAATTCGCCACTATCTTTTGTTTCATAAGGATTCAGTTCATAAACCAGTTGAGTAGGGTCCGAGGTTGTACCATTCGGTGTATTTGTCTTAGCATATCCCCCATTTACACTTAGCAATGCATAACCGATATGTCCCAATTTCTGGTCCATATTCATGCGCAAACTCATACGCCGTTTATCATTACCCGGCAAACGCCCTCCCTGTTGAGTATAGTTAGCAGAAACATAATAGGTTGTCTCTTCACTTCCTCCACGAATACTGACATTATGTTTCTGATAAAGACTATTCCGGATAAGTTCATGGAACCAGTCGGTATTAATATTCTTCAATTCATCCAGTTTTTGTTGTCCTGCCGCTATCAGTTGTGGCAAATTCGGATCATCAGCATGATATTTATTATAATAATCTGCACTATATCGGTAACCGGGAGTTTCTACATTTTGCAAACGACGTTCCAGTTCCAGCTTTTCTACAGAATTCATCATAGAAATTCCCCGACGGCCACGAGTAGTTATACCCATATCCAAAGTATAGGTAACCATTGTTTGTCCGCTAATTCCACGCTGGGAAGTTATTTCCAGTACCCCATTAGCAGCTTTTATACCATATAAAGCACAAGCAGCCGCATCTTTAAGTACCTTGATTTCTTTAATATCTTGAGGGTTCAGATTATAAAAAGTTTCCGAGCTTATGACCTTTCCATCCATTACATACAGTGGCTCATTGGTTGTGTTTCCCCTTCGTAAAGAGGAATTTCCCCTGATGCGTATCTCAGGAGCAGAACCCAGTTCTCCTGTATTTGTTACAATCAGCCCCGGTACAGATCCCTGCAAAGCCAAGCCCATATCAATCATCGGCTTACTATTAATACGCCGCATATCGACTTCTTGCACTACACCGGAACGAGCACGAATATCTATCTCGTTAATATTGGCTTTAGCAGTCACAACAACCTCATCCATATTATTAGTGTCGTCCGCCAAAGTTACTTCCAGCTTAGTCTGACCTTTATAAGTGATAGTTTTACGCCGCATACCAATAAACGAAAATTCAATTGATACACCTTGCTCCCATTTACCTGCTAGCACAAACTCTCCTTTTTCATTGGAGACTGTCCCATAAGGAGTATTTTTTACTTTAATGTTTACACCAGCCAAAGGCAAGTTCTGAGAATCATATACGTGTCCGGTTATTCGGTTTTCCCTCACTTGAGCTTGTACTAACATATAGAAAACCATACAAAACCAGAACAGGATTACTCTTTTCACATAATTTTTCATAAGCTCGCGTTTTATTCACTTTTTTGCAAAAAAATAAATAAAAAAGCAAAGTATCAAACGAAACTTATTATATTATATATTTTTAAACATTGGTCAAATAGACAGATTTCTTACTTTTTTCTAAATAAAACAACAGAAAAACTAGCAAAAAACTTCCATAAACCTATGTACAAGCTTTCCTGAATAAAATCTATAATTTTATAAAATTTTCACAAGATCAACAAGCATATCATAAAAAAGGGAAGTTCTCACTTCCCCTCTTTTGCTTTGAATGCCAATGCATACATTCGTATTTGTTTGACCATGGACAACAACCCATTGCTACGTGTAGGTGACAGATGTTCTTTCAACCCTATCTTATCTATAAAATAAAGATCAGTATTCAAGATTTCATCAGGAGTGTGTCCTGAAAGGACTTTTATCAGCAAGGCAATAATTCCTTTTACAATCAAAGCATCACTTTCCGCCTTAAAAACAATCTTACCGTCTACCTCGTCCGCTTGAAGCCATACTCTGCTTTGACATCCTTCAATCAGATTCTGTTCCGTCTTATATTTTTCTTCAAGCGGTTCCTGCTCATTTCCCAAATCAATAAGTAGTTGATACCGATCCATCCAGTCATCGAAGTCACTGAACTCTGCAATCACTTCGTCTTGTAATTCATTAATTGACATATATATAATTGCTATTTACAAATTTCTAAATACTCTAAATAACAAGGAGATTATTTTTCATTGTAGATTACTTCCAATACAGTCTGCCCGACCGCCTTCAGTGTATTCCTGTCTATATGCTCCATATTATCATTGATAGTATGCCAGGTCGGGGTAAAACCACCTTCCGGATCGGAAGCAATAATATCGATCGTTTTAATACGTGCCAGGCGGTTGATAAACAAATGGTCATCCGTCACCCCTCCTCCGTCTTCATCAATGAACATTTTGCCATATCCCAATTTCTTGGCTGCTTTCCACACCTTTTTATTTATATCCGGCGCAAATCTCTCAGAATATGATTCTTTCAGGAAAACCGTATTTTCGCCACCTACCATATCAAGCAGGATACCAAAACGAGCATTATATCCCTGTACATGAGGGTTACGCGCCCAGTATTGTGCACCCAGACACCATGATTCTTCATTATCCTGGTCATGTGTACCATAATCTTCTGCATCAAGAAAAATAATGTCAATACCAAGTTCCGGCTGCCGTTGATTGACCAAACGGGCTATTTCCAACAGAGCTCCTACTCCGCTTGCACCATCATTCGCTCCCAGAATCGGAGTCTTGTGATTCTTTTCGTCAGGATCGTTATCGGCCCACGGACGTGTATCCCAGTGGGCAAATAAAGCGATTCTTTTTTTACTTTCCGGCTTATAAGAACCGATAATATTTCGCGCTTTCAACAAAGTACCGTTATAAGCAATCAGATCGGCATACTGATCGGTCACCTGCGCACCGAAATCTTTTAATTGCTTAGCCAGATAATTTCCACAAGCTACATGCCCCTTTGTATTAGGAACACGAGGACCAAAATCTACTTGATTCTTTACATACAGATAAGCACTATCTGCATCAAACTGTGGTACATTCACAACTATCTTTTCGTTTTGTTCACTTGTACTATTTGCCTTATTGCCACCTCCGCAGGAGAATGCTGATAATAACAAAAAGGCACTTACCAATACTATCATAATTTTCTTTTTCATCATCCTCTTTTCTATTAAAGTCTCAAAATTAGTCATTTTCATCACAGCATTGTTCAGATGAAATAGATTATTAACAAATAAACTTTAATTCTACATTTTTCTTTCCAACCGTAAACTCTACTTTTGCTCCGTTTATAAGCGGCAAATTATGAGTAACATGCCCTACAGGAAAATTAAAGCAAACGGGGTAATCATACTCTTTTACCAAATCCGCCAGAGCAGCATACAACTCTTTGCCCAGCGAACAATCTTCTTCATATTCCGTAAACTGTCCGACAATCAGTCCAGATAATTTTTCAAGTACACCGCCCAATTTTAGATTATACATCATGCGTTCAATGGCATGAGGTCGTTCGCTGACATCTTCGATAAACAGCACAGTTCCTTCTGCCGGAATATCATAAGGAGTACCGCGCAAACCGTAAGCTACCGCCATATTCCCCCCACGAAGAACCCCCTGCGTACTGCCCTGCTTATTCAACTTATGTTTCTCACAAGTATAAGAAGGCAAGTTTCCGAACAGGATATCTTTCAAATAGTTTGTACACGGATCATCCTCCGGCTCTACCGCAAGATGACGTGCCATTAACGAATGCAACGAAGCATATCCGTTTTTCTGAAACAGATTGTGCAATGCAGTAATATCACTGAAGCCCAACAACCATTTCGGATATTCACGAAATGCCGTAAAATCAATCTTATCTATCAGATGTACAGCTCCATATCCTCCACGACTACTAAGGATAGCTTTCACTTTCGGATCATCCATTGCATCCTGCAAATCTTTCAGACGTTGGCTGATCGTGCCGGCATATCGCCCGGATGAACCTCCGGCGTGCTTTCCCATAACAACTTTCACCCCCCATGATTCAATCCGTTTCTTGGCACCTTTCAGGAATTGTTTGTCTATCTTACTGGAGGGCGATACGATAACTACTTTATCACCTTTCTGCAAAAAAGGAGGAAATTGAATATCCATATATGTTCTTATTTTTTTGACTTCCGTTGATAAAAATGTACCCAGTCCACTTCCATTTCTACCGGAAGATCTTCAGGACCGACCGCTCCGACCCACGAGCCTCCCAATTGCATATCAATCAGCAGGTAAAAAGGCTGGTTAAAAGGGTATTGCCCTTCTTCTTTTGTTTGTATACGAGGATAGGTAAACGTATGCATATCATTGATATAAAATGAAAGGCTGTCCGGATACATTTCTACTGCGTAAACATTGTACCGGTCAGGATAAATAGGTCCCGTGGAATGAGACTTGGGATTTTCTGTGATGCCCAATGTGTAGGTATAATGAGAATGAACAGTCTGATAAGCAATTGAATCGTTATTCAAACGTTCCATAATATCAATTTCGCCACCGGACGGCCATGCCGCTTTTTCGGGTAACATCCAGATAGCCGGCCATGCCCCTTTCGCAGCATTCAACTTGGCACAAATTTCAATACGCCCGTTTATAAAAGCCTTCTTGCCTTTTGTATAAACACCGCCCGTCAAATAAGGAGCCGTGTCATTGGGCTGAACCTGATTGACGATACCTCTCAACACCAGTTTGCCTTCACGCATTGCATAACAAGAATCAAAGTCAGTCATGTAATTATTCCAATCCGACTTTCCTCGTGGAATCTTACTCCACACCTTTGAATCAAAATTCTTTTTTTGATTAAAGTTTTCTTTCCAGACCAAGGACCAACCTTCAGGAACCTTCGTCGTCTTGCACGAAATGAACAGCCAACAAAGGAGGATTAAGCTAACAAAAAATAGATTTTTAAACTGTTTCATGTCTTTTTTATTTCATTGGGGGATTCATTTGCAAAAATACAGGAAAAAACGATTCCATGCATATCTATCGACCAAAACAAATAAAATATAGCAAAATGTTACATAATGGATGTAATTTTTCGGATTGCAATCGCTATTTTCTCAATCCTTTTTCTGATATTTGCTAAAAATCTAACGTTATGGAACCTATTCAAAGTTTTGCCCAATTGACGGCTCATCTCAAAAAACTAAATCATAGAAAACGGATTGCCGTAGTCTGTGCCAATGATCCTAACACGGAATATGCTATTACCCGCGCATTGGAAGAAGGAATTGCGGAGTTTCTGATGATCGGAGATTCGGCTATTCTGGAAAAATATCCTACACTCAAACAATATCCCGAATACATAAAAATCATCCATATAGAAGATTCGGACGAGGCAGCACGCGAAGCGGTACGCATTGTCCGTGAGGGAGGAGCAGATATTCTGATGAAAGGAATTATTAATACGGACAACCTGTTGCACGCTATACTTGACAAAGAAAAAGGATTGCTTCCGAAAGGGAAAATTCTTACGCATCTGGCGGTAATGGAAATTCCAACGTATCACAAATTACTTTTCTTCTCGGATGCTGCCGTTATTCCGCGTCCCACTTTGCAACAACGTATAGAAATGATCTGGTATGCTATATGCACGTGCCGCCACTTCGGTATTGAACAACCACGTATCGCCTTAATCCACTGTACGGAAAAAGTAAGCGCCAAGTTTCCCCACTCACTGGATTATGTAAATATCGTGGAACTTGCCGAAGCCGGAGAGTTCGGAAATGTAATTATTGACGGCCCGCTGGATGTACGTACCGCCTGCGAGCAGGCAAGCGGCGATATTAAAGGTATTGTATCTCCTATCAACGGACAAGCGGATGTGCTGATATTCCCCAATATAGAATCGGGTAATGCATTCTACAAATCTGTGTCCCTGTTTGCACAGGCAGAAATGGCGGGTTTATTGCAAGGACCGATCTGCCCAGTGGTACTTCCGTCTCGTAGTGACTCCGGCTTGTCCAAATATTATAGCATGGCAATGGCTTGCCTGCAAGTCTCAGGAGACTGTGAATGCAGAAAACAAATAAATCAAGTCCCCAATAATTCATAATTCAAAAATCAATATTGATGAAAATTCTAGTTATCAATCCCGGCTCCACTTCGACGAAGATTGCAGTATATGAAAATGAAACTCCGCTACTGGTCCGTAATATCAGCCATACAGTAGAAGAATTATCCGTTTATTCACAAGTGGTAGACCAGTTTGAATTTCGGAAGAATCTGGTACTCCAGGAGTTGGAAGCCAATAAGATACCTTTTGACTTTGATGCAGTCATCGGACGCGGAGGACTGGTAAAACCGATACCGGGTGGAGTATATGAGGTAAATGAAGCCATGAAACGTGATACGGTACACGCCATGCGCACTCATGCCTGTAACCTTGGAGGATTAATTGCAGACAAACTTGCTTCTTCCTTACCCAATTGTCGTGCTTTCATTGCCGATCCGGGAGTAGTGGATGAACTGGAAGATATAGCCCGTATCACAGGCTCACCGTTAATGCCCAAAATTACAATTTGGCATGCCTTGAACCAGAAAGCAATAGCACGCCGCTTCGCCAGAGAGCAGGGAACACAATACGAAGACCTTGATTTAATCATCTGCCATTTGGGAGGTGGTATTTCTATTGCAGTTCACCGCCATGGACGGGCTATTGATGCAAACAATGCGTTGGACGGCGAAGGCCCTTTCTCGCCGGAACGTGCAGGTACACTGCCTGCCGGTCAACTCATCGACCTTTGTTTTAGCGGACAGTTCACCAAAGATGAATTGAAGAAGCGTATTTCCGGACGTGCGGGACTGACAGCTCACTTGGGTACTACCGATGTACCTGTGATTATCAAATCCATAGAAGAAGGAGACAAAAAAGCGGAGTTCGTATTGGACGCCATGATTTATAACGTAGCAAAAGCAATAGGTGGCGCCGCTACTGTACTTTGTGGGAAGATAGATGCTATTCTCCTGACAGGAGGGATTGCTTACTCCGATTATGTCATTTCACGACTCAAAAAACGTATTTCTTTTTTAGCTCCGATCCATATTTATCCCGGAGAAAACGAAATGGAATCATTGGCTTTCAATGCGCTAGGGGCATTGAAAGGAGAACTTCCGATACAAATTTATAAATAACACAAACTTCCCATTCTTGAGTTTCACCGTTTTTATCGTATTGATAAAACGCTGATAATCAACACAAATCAATATGCTTCTATCACCCTCAAAGCAAATATATGGAAAAAAACACCTCAACTATTTTTTGCCTTAACGCCCTCTTTCTTTTAAAGGAGGGAGTATTTTTAATAAAAGGGAGCGAAGCCCCCTCGACTTCACCCCCTCACAATCTTTCTCCTCTCATTTCCTAATACACGGAGAAACACGTTTGAATCAAAAAAAGTTACACCTATAATTATAAACTATTCATCCACCTTTAAAGCTCCGGCAGGTCTTTATTTCCGGTCTTATTCACCGGCGAACCGTCAGCGTTTACTTGAATAGAACCATCGCCATTGCAAACAAAAGCATTTCCATAAATATCTCCTAGCTTGCCACCTTCTTTAATACACATCCAATAGGCTATTGAGAATTCCTCCTGCCCGTAAGAGAACTGGGTATGGGATGCAGAGAATATTGCCTTCCATTACATAATGAATACCTGTGCCTTCAAAAGCTCGGTCCAAAATTTCGGATACCGACTGATTGTTGGCAGCTACATTAACTACCCGTTTTACATCTACTGTTTTTTTGTTGTAGACAAACAAATAGTTGGTCTGTGACTCTATTTTAGAGAGTAACTCACTTACTTTCAGCGTTGAGTGGGGAATGCTGATTTTTACACTCTGAGAGTATCCATTCTCACAATAAGCTTGAAATGTTACGAACAGAAGAAGGAATAAAGTGATCTTCATAGTTAGTATTATTTGCTTAGATTCTAAACTTTTTGGGCAAAAAAGCCCTTTCAAAGAAATTTTTCTCATATCTTTGCAACGTGTTAAGTTAATAAATTGATTAAGGTCGATTTTTGACTGTTTCGAATCGGAAAGTATGGGGGTACTTTCCGATTCTCTTTTAATGAGATGCTATTGACTGTTATTCATAATTGTTATGCTTTTAAGGGTTAGTACTAATTTAAGGTATATATTTAGCGTGAGCTCATTTCTTTATTTTATAAAGATACTGTCTTTTTCGGCACTTATGGAGTAAATAAACGAATGATCTTTCTGAATTACTTTCAGTACGTGTTCCACCCCATCCTGATCTTTAAACTTACCCGTGCAACGATAATTCAGTACTTTCGGATTCTCCACAACGATCTTCACTTTATAATATTTCTCCAGTTTACCAAGCAACAGGTTAAAAGGAGTATCATCAAAACAGTATAAACCATCTTTCCAACGGAGATAATCAAAATCAGTAAAACGCTCCTTTCTGAACTTTCCGTCCCAGAAAATAAAAACCTCGTTCACCCCCAGACGTGTAAGCGAATGTTCGCTGCCTTTCGCATAGATATCGACAATACCTTCAAGCAAAGTAGTTGTAAATTCATTGCTACCCCGGTAAGCACACACATTAAAATGTGTTTCCACTACTCTCACCTGATTAGTTTCCGTATTTACATAGAATGGGATTTCTTTATTTTTCGCCACCTCGAAGTAAGCTCCTCCGTCTAGTTCCACATTCCTCTCATTCCGTCCGAAATCATGGGAGTATGTTAATGTAGGCTGTGCATTCAGCCATACTTTCGTACCGTCTGCCAAAGTAATCTGTGCTCGCTGGCCAGCAGGCACTGTCACTGTCTGCAGATGCGCTGTATTACCATAATGATACTCCTTGAATAAAAAAGCACAACTGATTGCTACTACTATAACGGCAGCTATACGGGCACTCTTACCTTAACATAGGTAAGATATGAGTACCCACAGCCACTTTCTCTCCCTTATTGTTTATTTTGGTATTGGTGAAAAGGGCAATATCGAACAACATATGTTCTTTCTGCAATGTCCGACGGTTTTCCTCCGATTCATTCACCCAGTTAAGAATACATTTTTCTTCCTCAACAGTAGTGTTACCCTTAAAATATTTATGTAATAACTCAACGGAAACTTTTGCAGAAAAGCAAAAGTTTAGACAAAAAAATAACCCGACTTCTAGTAATCGGGTTATTCTATATTATATTAAAACTGTCACTTTTTTACTTCTTTTCCGGTCTTGGCAACAAAACCTTTCTAGAAAGTTTGAATTTACCGGTTTTAGGATCAATATCAATCAATTTTACATCAATTTCGTCACCCTCTTTAATTCCGGCTTCTTCCACTGTTTCCAAACGTTTCCAGTCTATTTCAGAAATGTGCAGCAAACCGTCCTTACCCGGCAAAAATTCGATGAACGCACCGTAAGGCATGATAGAACGAACCTTACCTTTGTACACTTCACCCACTTCGGGAACAGCAACAATTGCCTTGATCATGCGCATTGCATCGTCAATACATTTCTTATTAGTACCTGAAACTTCGATACGTCCCACACCTTCTGTTTCTTCGATAGTGATGACAGCACCGGTCTCTTCCTGCATACCTTGAATTATTTTACCACCAGGACCAATCACAGCACCGATAAATTCTTTAGGAATTGTCATGGTTTCAATGCGGGGAGCATGTTCTTTCAAGTCTGCACGCGGTTCAGCGATTGTTTCAGCAATCTTATCCAAGATGTGCATACGCCCTTCCTTAGCCTGGTTCAATGCACGTTCCAAGATTTCATAAGACAGACCGTCTACCTTAATATCCATTTGCGTAGCAGTAATACCATCTCTTGTTCCAGTCACCTTGAAGTCCATATCTCCGAGGTGGTCTTCATCACCGAGGATATCAGACAATACTGCATATTTATCTTCACCTGCATTCTTAATCAGTCCCATTGCAATACCTGATACCGGCTTCTTGATCTTCACACCTGCATCCATTAATGCCAATGTTCCGGCACATACGGTAGCCATAGAAGAAGAACCATTAGATTCGAGAATTTCTGAAACAACACGTACTACGTACGGATAGTCAGCAGGAATCTGTCCTTTCAAAGCGCGCCAAGCCAAGTGGCCATGACCAATTTCACGACGACCTACGCCGCGTTGTGCTTTTGCCTCACCAGTGGAAAAAGGAGGGAAATTATAATGTAACAGGAAACGTTCTTTTCCGTGTTCCAATACATTGTCAATAATCTTTTCATCGAGTTTTGTACCCAGTGTGACAGAAGTCAGTGATTGAGTTTCACCACGAGTAAAGATAGCAGATCCGTGAGGACCGGGTAGGTAACCTACTTCACACCAAATCGGGCGAATTTCGGTAGTTTTACGACCATCCAGGCGTTTGCCTTCATCAAGAATAGAACGGCGCATTGCTTCTTTTTCTACATCGTGATAATAGCGGTCGATCAAAGCCGCTTTTTCTTCCAGTTCCTCTTCTGAGAACTGAGCCTTAAACTCTTCACAAATAGCTTCGAAAGCAGCAAAACGTTCATGTTTATTGTTATTTCCGGAAGCAGCAACAGCATAAGCCTTGTCATAACAAGCTTCACGAACTGCCTTACGCAAGTCTTCGTCGTTTACCTCATGGTCATATTCACGTTTTACGGTTTTGCCAACTTCTTCAGTCAACTCCATCTGAGCTTTGCAATGTACCTTAATTGCTTCGTGAGCCACTTTCATAGCCTCTAGCAATTCTGCTTCGGATACTTCGTGCATTTCGCCTTCTACCATCATGATATTTTCATAAGTAGCAGCCACCATAAGGTCCATATCAGCTTTTTCCAGTTGCTCAAAAGTCGGATTGATTACAAACTGACCGTCAATACGCGCTACACGCACTTCGGAAATCGGTCCGTTAAATGGAATATCTGAAACAGCAAGTGCTGCAGAAGCTGCAAGTCCTGCCAATGCGTCCGGCATATCTACACCATCTGCTGAGAAGAGGATGATATTTACACGCTTTCATGGCTCAACGGCACTGCCACACTCCGCGTCTGGCATCCGCGCGGC
>OGXJ01000663.1_pt1 | contig 27171 bp, 16 predicted proteins | sample 1576231 | NCBI WGS metagenome assembly OGXJ01 (sample SAMEA3541539, study PRJEB24748) | human gut metagenome | biome: human gut; feature: human-associated habitat; material: faeces | place: China | collected 2012
AGCTGCCGTGCCTCGCTCGCCGTATCGGCACTTAGAATTATGCGGTATTGCCTTAAAGTGTAACGGATGACCGCCCCTGTAGGCAAAGGAGTGTATTGTATTATGACCTGCCGCGTTCTGCGCATTGATGAACAGCTGTATGGCTGTGAGGAGCTGCCTGCCGGGCAGCCGGTGCTGTGTGATGTTCTGCTGGCCGATGCCGCCGGTACCCAGCGGGTGCTTCCCTACCCCGATGAAGCCCTGACTGCCCAGAGCATCCAGGAGGGCGATACCGTTGCCCTGCTGCCGGACGGCACGCTGAAAAAACTAAGGTGTATCTGACACCCTAGGGTAAGCCCGCACTTTGCAAAAGATTCACCGTAACTTTACATCGGTATGGTTGCAGCCCGCAGTCAAATGGCCTATGATTCTGCCGGAACAAACGGCAATTCAATGTTTTCCTCGTCCACAGGCGGGGTTTGGGTTGCGCTGGGGGGCGGGGTTTCTGTCGGTTCCTTCGTGTTGTCCGCCGGTTCGCCGTCACCTTTTTCTGCGGGCGCGGCACTGGCGGTGGGCTGACCGGCGGCGTTCAGCACCGGTGTTTTTTTCGTTGCGGGCTTCTGGGTCGGCTTGGGGGCAGTTGTCTGCTGCGGGACAGTAGTTGCCGTGGGCTGCGGTTCAGCCGTCGCGGCGGGCTGCGGCGTGGGCTCTGCCGGGACGGCATCATTCGTTTCCGCCTGCCGGGTCGGCTCCGGGGTTGGCTGGGTACCTGCCTGCGGCCGGTGCAGTGCAAAGGCAGCGGCAAGCACCACGGCAGCCACCACAACGGCCAGGACTATTTTTTTCTTCATTGCTGTTTTCCTTTTTATATTTGGGGGCGTTGCGGCATCAACCTGCCACGCTGTAACGCTGTGCGGCGGTGGTCAGGTCATCCAGCGCGCGGAGCAGGTTCAGCAGCGGCAGCTGGCTTTCATCCACCGCTGCCAGCGCGCGGACCATATCGCCATAGCTGAACACCCCATAGCGCAGGATGCACAGGTCCGCCCCGTTTTGCCGCATGGCAACCACCGGCATGGCATCCGCGCGGCGGAATGCAATGGCCGGTGTAACGACATAATATACCTTTTTGCCGTCAAAGCGGGTGTTGGTATCCACGGGCTGCAATTCGGTTTCGGGCTCACCTGCATTCCAGGCAAAAGCAAACGTGCATTCCGCGCCGTCCGGCACCATAAAATAGTGGCGGATCTGGATAACGGGCTCCAGCAGCAGGCTGCTGCCGTAATAATCATCGGTCTGGGTGCCGCTGCTTTCAAACTGGTAGCTGCCCCAGTTGGCCGTGGAGTTTGGCTCCGCGGTGCCGGCTAACGCATCGGTCCGGTAGCCAAAGTACAGCTGCGCTTTGCCGCCATACACCAGCAGGGTGCCGGCCAGCTCCTTTGCCTGTTGGGGATAATCGTGTTCCAGCAGGTAGTTCAGGTAATCCTTTACGGTGTAAGTATAAACCGGGCCATATTTACCGTTTACCACCATCCGGGCTTCAATATCATCCGTCAGCTGTTTGGCGGCCACCTGGCAAGGGAAAGCGGTGCAGCTTTTGCCGTTTACTTCCACCTGCTTTGCATCTGCCATTGCCACCTGTGTTACGGTGGAATCCGGCAGGGTAAACTGCATGGCGGCATCCTGCGGGGTATCTTCCGGCAGGGTAACGTAAAAATAAATTGTGATTGTCTCCCCCAGGCTCAGGCTGTAGCCTTCCAGATGCTCGCCGGTCTGGGCAGTTTCCGGGGTGGCGGGATCCTGCGGCGGCGGAGTTGGCACGGCAGGGTCAGGCCGGCCGGTTTCGGGGGTGCTCTGCGGCGGATCCGCCCAGGGGATATCCTCATCCGTTTCGCTCACCTGCGTCTGGATGCTGGCCGTATTTTCCTCTGCCAGCGCGGCGGCAGGCAGCGCGGCACACAGCACCACCGCCGCCAGCAAAGCCAGCAGGCGCTGGGGCCAGCTTTTTTGTTTTGTATGGTTCAAACTCAAGGTGTTTCCTTCCTGTTTTTTGTTTTATCTTCTCTTTTTTATCCCGCTAAAGGCATCATCCCTGGTTTTTGGCCAGCAGCGCTGCTCCAATCACCCCGGCGCGGTAGCCGAGGGTGCAGGTGGTAATGCGGGTGTGCTTTTGGGCGTAAGCATTGCCAAAAACCATTGGTCCCACCGCGGCGCGCAGGGGAGCCAGCAGGTTCTCCCCCTGGTTGGCCACCCCGCCGGACAGACCGATCACTTCCGGGAAGAAGATGTTGATCATGTTGGCAACGCCCACCGCAAGATAATGAATGTACTGTTCCACCACGGCTTTGCCTGCGGCATCGCCCTGGGCGGCGGCATCAAAGGCGGTGCAGCCATTTACCCCGCCGCTTTGGGCGGCTATGCCATGCAGGGCGCTTTCGGGGTGGGCTGCCATGGCTTCTTTGGTCATGCGGATCAGGGCGGTGGCACTGGCCAGGCTTTCCAGGCAGCCGGGGCGGCCACAGGTGCAGCGCGGGGCATCCGGGGTGTCCAGAATCACCATGTGCCCCGGCTCCGCCGCTGCGCCGGTGTAACCGGTCAGCAGTTTGCCGCCCAGCACCACACCGCCTCCCACGCCGGTACCCAGCGTAATGATCACCGCGCTTTCGGCTCCTTTGGCGCAGCCCGCCAGTGCTTCGCCCAAAGCGGCGGCGTTGGCATCATTGGCAAGAGCAACCGGCAGGCCGGTTTTGGCGCGCAGATAATCCCCCATGGCAAAATCATGCCAGCCCAGATTGTTGGAGTAGCGCACGAGGCCGCCATCCACCGTGCCGGGGCAGCCAACGCCAATGCCCGCTACCTGCTGGCCCTGTGCCAGCTGATTGCAGAGGGCTGCAATATCATCGCACACGGCCTCGGCCGGGCGCGGCAGTTTGGTGGGGGTGCTCGCTTCCTTTATAATAGCACCGTCTGCATCCACAAGCGCAGCTTTGATATTGGTTCCCCCAAGGTCCACACCCAGATAATACATGATTGCAGCCTCCTGTACATAACATTTTTTTCAGTGTAGCAGATTGCCCGCCCCGGCGCAAGAACCTGTAGACAAAAAAGCATCCAAAAGTAAACCTGGCACTACCCACTACTCTTTGTCGGGTCGTGCCGGTTGGATTTCATTTTTTAGGCAATACCGCATAATTCTAAGTGCCGATACGGTGAGCGAGGTGCGGCAGCTGCTAAGCCAAAAGCGCAGATAATACTTTGTGTATTATCGAGCATTTTGGCAACGCAGATGCCGTGCCGCAGCCGCCGGAGCGGTGCTTAAGCCGCAAGGCGGGAATTGTGCGGTGTTGCCTTTATTAGCGGCTGCTCATCCGTTCAGTTTGGCGTACTCTTCGTCGGTAACGGGCTCACACCATTCGTTGCTGCAATCTTCGCCGGGAACTTCCACAGCAATGTGGCTGAACCAGCTGTCGGCCTTGGCACCGTGCCAGTGCTTGACGTTGGCCGGGATGGTGATCACGGTGCCGGGGGTCAGGCTGACGGCAGGTTTGCCCTCTTCCTGGAATTGATAACGCCTTCTATATTTTCATATGAATACCACAGCAATAGCACAACACAAGCAGGATTTAAGGCAAAGAGCTGCAGGCAGTATGATGCGGGAATAATCAACCAGCAGGGTTCCGGCTGCTCCGGCTCGATGAGTGCCTCGCGCCCTACAATCGGTCCAATGCCTTATCGCAGTATGTTAAGCATGTGGCTGCTATATTTTTTCAAAATTCCTTATCGAAAAAACTGCCCGCACAACGGCTTATCATACCGTGTACGGGCAGTTGATTTATCATTATCTACTTTTCTCTCAGGTCTGGGTCGATAAACGCAACCCCACCTGGTACCCCAGCAGGGTGCGGGTTTCCACCGGCTGATGGCGGATGAGGGAAAGCAGCTGCTGTGCGGTACGGCGGCCCAGCTGTTCGGCATCAAAAGAGACCGCCGTGATCTGTGGCGTACACCCCTGCAGCGCTTCGTCGTCATACAGGGAGGCAAGACAGATATCCTGCGGCACGCGCAGGTTCAGCTGTCTCAGGGTGCTCAAAGCCAGCAGGGCAACCTGGTCATCCATGCACAGGATGCAGTCCGCCCCACGCTGTACCGCGAGCTCCACAGCGCTGGTGCGTAGATCATCGCTTTCCAGCTCCAAAAACAGCAGGCTCTCATCAATCTTGCAGCAGGCGCGGTCATGCGCCTGCTTATAGCCTTCCAGGCGGGACTGGTTGACGGTGTACAGCATGGATCCGCCCAGCAAAGCAATGCGGCGCAGGCCCTTCATCAGCAGCAGGCTGACCAGCTCGCGGCAGCCGCCCACCTGATCATGGTCCACCGAGATGACATCCTGGTCAGCCGGGCGGCCAATGGCAACAAAGGGGATGCCGCTTTTTTGCAGCATGGGGATCAGCGGATCACGCTCCAGCGTGCGGGCCAGAATCACGCCATCAATCTTGCGGTTGACCAGCAGACGCTGCATCGGGCTTGTTTCCTGCTCGCCCACCATCGTCATCAGCACATCATAATCATTGCGGGTGGCAATATCGTACACGGCGCTGACGGTTTTGCGCAAAAATGGTGCGGCAAGGTTGCCGAACTGGCGCGAGAACACCAGTGAGATATTATAAGACTGCTGGGTTACCAACCCGCGTGCCAGCATATTGGGCACATAGTTTTTCTCTTTGGCGTACTGGACCACGCGGGCGCGGGTCGCTTCGCTGACACGGCCATTGCCCGAAAGGGCACGGGATACCGTGGTCTTGGACACGCCAAGGTCTTCAGCCATCTGGCTGATGTCAATTTTTTTTTCTCCTTCTGTCTGTTTACGGCGCGGCATGGGTTTACTCCTGTTAACGTTTGCTTCTATAAGATCTTCTTTCTGTCCTTGCCGGTTTTCCGCCCCACGGGCAGTTCCCAGGGTACTGTTCCAGAAACCAGTCCCCCACCCCGGCCATTCCCTACTTGGTCAATGGGCTTAACATATTATACCACATTTTCCTGGATCATGGTAGCCCCCTGTGCAAAGAAAGCAAAGAACACGCTACCCCAATACGGGGTCATTATATCATTCCTGACTCTGTTTTTCAACCGATTTCTGGCTCTGTTTCCGCTTTCCAGTGTGTTTTATAACCTGGTAAAGTTTTCTCATTTTGTCCGTATCCTGCTCAGTCATCGTACCTGCGCCAAATTGGGCGGCTTGGGCCAATGCCAGCAGAGCTTCGGCATCCTGGGGTTCAAGGGCGGGGACACAACTTTGCAAAAATGCGGCAAACTCCGGCGCATCGGATGGTGTATCCGGCGGCAGGCCGCGACGCACCAAAAGGCGGTAGATGCTGCCAAACACGGCCAGCACCCGCGCGTTGCAGCTGCCCCGGCCATACCCCATGGCATGGCGGCGGGCCAGCACCAGCAGCACCGCAGCAGCCAACAGGCACCCCCCCAGCAACGCCGCCAAAACCAGCCTGCTGCGGGGCACGATGGTGGCTGCGGGTTCGTTTGTGCTGCTCTCCCCTGCTGCGGGGGCGGTGTCTTGACCTTGAGTTTCGGGCAGCGGGTCGGTGCGCAGGTCGGCCTGTTGGGCGCTGACCAGCACGCCGGGGGTCATCTCCATGGGGGTCCAGCCCTGGCCGGAAATGTACACCTCCGCCCAGGCGTGGGCGTTATCGTCCTGCAAAATGGCGTGCCAGCTGCCGTCCTCCTGTTGGGTAAACAGGCTTTGCGGCGCGGCATAGCCCACCACATAGCGCGCAGGCAGCCCGAACATGCGGAACATAACCACCGCCGCCGAAGCAAACTGCACACTGTACCCCTGTTTGGATTCCGTTAAAAAGTAACGGATGGGGTCGGCCCCCTCCGGCGGCTGGGGAGCGCTGGCGTTATACTGGTAGTTGGTGTTTAGATAGGCGCGGATGTAATCGCCAATGTCCGCAGCTTCGGTCAGCTTCCGGTCCTTTTTGGCTTCATCGCACAGGGTTTGCAGCTCGTCATAGCCGTCCGGCACGGCGGTGTAGCGGCTGGCGGCGTAAGCGGCATAGGATGCTTCCATCCGGTCCAGCACGCTGGGGTCGGCATCGGCGCGGGCTTCCAGCTGGGTTTGGGCGGTATCCCGCGGGTAATACAGGAACACATCGTCCTGCGCGGTCTGGCCCGCGGCGGCGCCATCGCCCTGGATGGTGTAATAATCACCCCAGTAGGCGTTGTACGGTGCATAGGTGTACTGGGTATCGGCGTGGATGCGCTCCACCGTCAGCGTCTGGGGCTGGGCGGTGCCGTCATAGGCGGTGCGCAAAAACGGCAGGCTTGCAATGGTCAGCCGGGCGTTATCCTCGGTTTTCCAGTTCATAGCGGCGCTGTCAAAGGCATCGGCATCAGGGGCCTGCCAGGTGGTGCCGTCATAACTGCCGCCGATAAATCCCCGCAGGTATACGGTTTCTTCGGGTTTGTCGCTGGCGGTCAGGGCCAGATCCGTCACTCCGCTGACCTGGATACCCCCGCCCTGGCTCAAGGCGCCATCCGCCACACCACCGGCAGCGGCTTCTACTTGAATGTTCAGCCTGCCGCCGCTGACCCGCGGCAGCCAGGTAATGGCGGTGCTCAGCGCGGCGGATTCCACCCGCTGGGCCGCGGGCTGCAGCCAGCCAAGGGGAACCCCCAGCGCCGGGCGCAGCAGCCACCAACAGGGCAGCGCCAGCGCAAGGCAAAGCCCGCCCGCCGCCAGCGCGGCAGACTTTTGGATGTTATAATGGCGGCAAAGGTTCTGGCGGTAGTTTTCGGTATCGCGCCTGCCCCACAGGGCCCGCCGCTGCACCGAGCAGGAAGCCGCCCACGCCCCCATCCAACCGGCCAAAAGCAGCAGGCAGGCGGGCACAGCAGGCGCGGCCCCGGCCAGCGCCAGCAGCACAACAACGGGCAGCAGCATCAGATCCAGCAGCAGGGCATCCGCACGGCGCAGGGCCGCAGCGGCCAGCGCCCCGGTAACGGGCAGGGCGGCCAGCAGCAAAAACAGCCCCAGCTGCGCCGCACTGCCGCCCTGGGCCACCGGCAGCGCACTGCCAAGGCGGGCGTTCAGGCTTTGGGCAATGTTCCCGGCGCACTGCTGCGCCCCGGCCAAAAAGTTCCGCTGGCAGATGAACAACACCACAAGATACACAATCACCCCCGCCAGCAGCCCCCAGCGGCGCAGGGCTTGCGGCGCACGCAGGAACAGCGCCCACCCGGCGCAGAAAGCGGCTGCCGCGGGCCACACCCACAACGGCACTGCAATGCCGAACCCGGTGGAAAGCACCAGCAGCAAACCAAAGGTGAGCGCCAGCAGCAGCGCGGCATCTGCCGCCAGCCACAACGCGGGGTGCGCTGCGGGGCGCTGGGTGCTCACCAACACACGGTCCACAAACTTCAGCCCACTGCCGGGGTCGGCAGCGCCGCGCCGGCTCAGGGCAGTACGTTCTTTTTTGCGCTTGGGCGGGTTTTTGCGGTGCTTCGCCGCCTGTTGGGGAAAATCCCCCCATTCCTCCGCTCCGTCCAGGTCCCCACCGGGGGTCAGGGCAGCGCGCAGGGCGGTCAGCGGTTCGCGCACCATCAGGCGGTCCAGCTTGGCGCTCAGCTTCCAGTGTACCTGCTTGAGGGTATCCCCGTCCCGGTACTCCCGCAGCTCATAGCTGCCGCCCAGGGCGGCGCGGGTGTCGGCTTCGTCGCCGTCCTCATCGGGGGCGGTTTCCGCTTTGGCTTTGCCAGCCGCGGCAGCGGGCAGCACACAGATGCTCCGGCTTTGCGCGGCAGCCGGGCACGCCGCGGTGAACACCCCCAGGTGATCCCGCAGGGTGATGCCCCGCACCGCAATGCTCCACACGCCGCTTTTGCCTGCGTTTAAGGTAATGCGCTGTTCGGCGCTCTCTCTGCCGCCCAACATGGCGGCGCAGCGCAGGGTAATCTGCCCGCCGCCCCATTCATCGGCGGCGTTCAGCAGCACCACAAGCGCAGGGATGGGCAGCCGGCTGCGGTTGCGCAGCCGAACCGTCAGGGTAAAATCTTCGCCCTGTATCACGGGTTTGTCCGGCACCAGCAGCTCTGCCGTTACCTGCCTGCGCAGATAGGCGGCGTCCAGCCGCAGCAGCACCAGAAGCACCAGCGCAAACGCTAACAGGAACACCGCCAGCGGTGCCTGGGTGATGAGCGCCGCGGCCAGCAGCACCAAAAGCACCAGCGCCCGGCCCAGCTTACCTGCCATGGCGGTCAGCCTTTTCGGGGCGTGGGCGCGGCACGGTGCGCAGCAGGTCCTGCATTACGCTGTCCACCGTTTCGCCGCCTGCGCGGGCCTGGTCATTCAGCACCAGGCGGTGGCGGGCAACCGCATCAAACACAGCGGTCACATCCTGCGGGGCAACAAAATCCCGCCCCGCCAGATACGCCGCCGCGCGCGTCATACTGGCCAGCGCCAGGGTGGCACGGGGGCTTAACCCCACGGCCAGGCGCGGGTCCTTGCGGCTGGCCTGGGCCAGCGCCACAATGTAGCGGTACATCAGCTCATGCACAAATACCGTGCTGACCTCCTGCTGCATGGCAAGCAGATCCGCCTGACCGGCAACGGGGCGCACACGATCCAGCAGGCGGCCTTTGCTCTGCCCGGCCAAAATTGCCAGCTCCGCTTCCTCATCGGGGTAGCCCATTACGGCGCAGACCATGAAACGGTCCAGCTGAGACTGCGGCAGCATCTGCGTGCCGGCGGCGCCGATGGGGTTCTCGGTTGCAATTACGGTAAAGGGTGCGGGCACCGGGCGGGTGACGCCGTCCACCGTCACCGTGCCTTCTTCCATCACTTCCAACAAAGCCGACTGCGTGCGGGAGGAGGTACGGTTGATCTCATCGCCCAAAAACAGGTTGCACATCACCGCACCGGCGTGGTACACAAACTTGCCGGTCTCTTTCTGGTAGACCGAAAATCCCACCAAATCGGACGGCAGAACATCCGGCGTAAACTGCACGCGGCTTTCTTTCAGGTCCAGCGCGCGGGCAAAGGCCAGCGCCAGCGTGGTTTTGCCCACGCCGGGAATATCCTCAATCAGCACATGGCCGCCCGCCAGCATGGCCATCCAGATGGTGTTTACCGTTTGCTGTTTGCCCTGCACGGCCTTGTTTACTTCGGCCGTAACGGCGGCGGCCTGCTGTGTGTACTGCATGGTTAATCCTCCCGGTGTTTTTTCCATATCACCATAATGCCAACGGCGGCGGCAATAACCACCAGCCCGGCCCAAAGTGCGTTGTTTTCCAGCCAGATCATGGTATTGGAGATCGCGCTCCCCTCGGATTCCGCGCTGCCCTCCCCCGGCAATGGGGTCAGGGCCTGGGGGGCCACTTCGGCAATGGAGCTGCCGCCGGCATCCTCCACGGTCACCTGGCGCGGCGTTTCGTCCCAGGTAGCGGCGCTTTCCTGCAAATCCTCCTCTTTGGTGGTGTCCGCAGCGGCGGTGTCGTGCTCCGCAATTACCAGGTAGCGCTGGCTGTTGCGGGTGTAGGGGTGGCAGGTGGAAAGGGTCAGCAGGTCCCGCCCCGGCTGGATCAGCACGGCGTTGATATCGCTGGGGTCAATAATTTTCAGCTCGCTCACGCGGTAAATCAGCGTTTCCCACGGGGTGGTCAGCTGGATCTTGTCCCCCACCTGGATCTGCTGCACGTTGCGCAGCATTTCCGCGCCATAATAGCCGCGGTGGGCGGCAATCACGGTGTTGGTGTTTTCGCCGCCCAGCGGCATCGAGGTCTGGCCCAGCAGCGCCGCGCCTTTGGCCAGGTTTTCGCGGCTGGCGCCCAGGTAAACGGGCAGCTCCAGGTTCAGGCGCGGGATCCACAGCACAGCCAGCACATCATCGTCATAGCCATAGGCAGCAAGGTCCAGCGGGGCTTCCTCATAGGCGAACGGGTCGGTCAGGCCGCTTTGGCCCCCGGCGTAAATTTCCGCGTTATAGTCCTGCATCGCGGCGTACAGTTCAGGGTAGGCGCGTTCCGGCTCCGGGGGGTCGGCTGTGGTTTCCTCCGCCGCGGGGGCGGTGGGCTGGGCTTCGGCGCGGGCCGCAAACTGCGCAGCGGTTTTGGCGTTGCGGGCGCTGGTCCACCACTGGGCGGCGGTGGGCTGTATCAACAGCGCCAGCCCCAGCAAAATGGCCAGCCAGGCCAGAATTTTAGCAATCAGCCGTCCCATTTAGTCATCCTCCTCGCGCTTTTTGCAGCGGTGCAGCAGCAAAAGCAGCAGCAGCGCTTCGCCGCCGATCACAATGCTGCCCGTTACCGCGATCCACGGCCAGGCATCCACCACGCGCTTGACCACCGTTCCGGTGCGCAGCGCCTGATACTGCACGGCCTGCGGGGTGTTGGTTTCTTCCTCTCCATTATAAGGGATGCGGGTGCCGCGCACAAGCATGCGGTGGGTGTTGATGGCATACGGCGTGCAGGTAACAAGGGTGCAGTAATCCTGCCCCGCGGTGATTTCCAGATCCTCGGTGTGCTCCGGTTCCACCACTTTGATTTGATCCACCTGGTACGCCAGCGTTTCATCCAGAATATGCAGGTAGAAACAGTCGCCCTCTTCCAGCTTGTCCAGATCGGTGAACAGCACGGCTTCGGGCAGGCCGCGGTGGCCGGTCAGCACGCTGTGGGTGCTTTCGCCGCCAAGGGGGTAGCTGGAGCCTTCCAGATGGCCAACGCCCTTTTGCAGCACATCATCGCTGGTGCCTTCGTAAATAGGCAGGTTGACGTCAATTTTCGGGATGGTGATATACCCCAAGCTTTCGCCCACATCCACAAGGTCCACATAGCTGGTGCCGGTATCCTCCGCTTCGCCTGCGGCATCGCGCTCCACGGCGCTGTCCAGCTGCTGGTTATAGCGGCGGGCGGCCTCCTTGGCGGCGTCCAGTTTTTCGGTATCCATGCTTTTTACGGTATCATCGTAATTTTGGATCGCTTCGCTGGCGTGGCGCTGCGCCACCGCGTTGCTGATAACCGGGTACGATGCCACCCCAATGCCGGACAGGATCATCAAGGCCGCAAAGCCGACTTTTAGTTTTGTTGTGGTATCCATAGCGTCACCGCGAACCTTTCCGTGAGAGGGTTGAAGTTGGGAGCTGATGCAATTAAGAATTAAGAATCAGGAATTAGCAATGAGGAATTGGAGGTAGGCGAAAGAATCATTTCTGCAGGAGGCAGCGTCCCCAACGGGCCAAAAAATTGCCGCCCATCCGCCCCGCGCAACAAACATAAAAACCATTTGTAGGGGCCGATGCTCGCCATCGGCCCGTTTGACGGGCCTTGCTCTATGTATTTTTAGGTTCTGCACGGGGAACCACCCCTCAGGCCGCTCCGCGTCCAGCTCCCCTCAAGGGGCGCCAATATCTTACCTTATGTTTGCGGTGGCTCCCCTTGAGGGGTGGTTCCCCGCCACAAACCTGACGCCCGTGGGGTGGTTCCCCACGCAGGGCCTAAAAATCAACCGAACAACGGCCACATATGCCCAAAAAATTTATTCCCCAATAACCCACCATAGGGGGAGGGCCAAACCCGGCCCTCCCCCTGTGTATGATGGATTATCCCTCTATACCCTATTGGTGAATTGTAAAATTGTTTTGCCTTGCGGCGGGCGCATCAGGCGCGGTTTTTCTTTTTCAGGCTCAGCAGCACGCCAACACCGGCCACAACCAGCAACACACCAATGCCGCTGAACAGCAGGGTGCCGAAACCACCGGTGGTGGGCAGGTTGAAGCCCTTGCGGTTGATGATGACGATCTCTGCATATTTGTACTCAGTATCGCCATTCATAACCTTGGTGGTATTGTAGTCATGCTTAATCAGTTTACCCGTCTCATCAAAGGTTTTCGTATCATCCCATTTGGTGGTGTAGTCCAGAGTCAGGTTTGCGTCCACCGGCTCAGTCAACAGGTTATAGCCTTCGTGAGTCTTGGTTTCAACCAGCTTATACTCGCCATTCGGCAAACCATTTGCAACAGCCTTACCGTCTTTGCCCGTCTTCAAAGGCATAACAGCAAACCACTTAGGCTCATTCTCACCATCAGTAACGTTCAGCTTTTTTGCTTTTGCTTCCGCAGGCGTTAAAATGGTCTTATCAGCACCCATAAACGTAACGGCGGTGCCAGCTTCGTTAATCTTATCTTTTTTGGGATCAACCTTTTTATAAAGGGTAAATTCAACATTCTCCAGCGGTTCGCCATCCGCACTATCACCCTTTTTCAGGATGCCAGTCTTGAACGTATAAACAACAGCTTCGTCATGGATATCATACGGAGGATCCTCTTCGGTAGTTTTAATATCTGTCTTCTTGGAGTATTTCAGGTCGGCACTGTTTACATTGCCCACTGCACCAACCGAAGCGCCGTCCTGGAGCTTTGCGGTATAGGTAATGGTAATGGTTCCACCTGCATATGCAGCAATCTCTTTAGTATTAAATGCAATCGTAAAGCCAGACTTACCGTCAGCATTCGTTTTCGTCAGGGTATACTCAGTACCCGCTGTAAATGTCGTTTCTGCAGCATCGCCAGCTTTTCCTTTAACAAGAATATCATCATTAACAACCAGCTGGTCGCTATTCATTTCATCAGATACGGTGAAAGTCTTCAGTTTTGCAACGTTTTCAGGAACATTGACAGTCAGAGTATACGGAACATCATCACCAATGCCATAGTCTGCATCCTTTTTACCTGTAATTTCCTTTTTGAAGTCCGGCTTGTAGTTCTTTACTTTAACCTCTGTTGCATTAAAAGCAGTAAAGTCAAAGCTCGTTGCATTTTCAGGGTATATCTCGTTTACAACATCAGCTTCGGTCGCTGCAACCATATCGCCATTGTCATCGATCTTAAAAACATAGGCAATGCCGGAATCCAAAATGTAACCATCGTTTGCATTAACTTCAGTTTCCACAAAGGCATATACACCTTTGGTCAAACCAGAAACGCTGATTTTGCCCTCTGCACCCGTGGTAAGGACACCCGTTTTATTATCTGCGTCAAGCCACTCGCCTGCATTATCTACGCCATTTGCAGGCTTCCTCTCAATCCAAGTCCATGCTCCGTCATCATTCTTCTTATAGAGCTTAAACTTGTAGCCCTGCATGGTTAGAACTTCTTCATCCGTACCGCTCTGCTTACCGACTTTCTGCAAAACAGCCTGACCATATGCAGTAGAGTTTTTCGGGAAGACATGAACATCGTACAGCCAATCAGTCAGACCGCCCTTCGTATCACCCGAGACTTTTGTCATAGGAACAGAGACAAAGAACGGCTCACATGCAGTCCTGACAGAATCCGGTGTTTCGGTTTCAAGCACAAGGTAAAGACCCAAAGGCAATTCTTCAAACTTAACAACGCCACTGGTATCTGTCGTTTCCGAACCAACTTTAGTTAAAGTTGCAGTCACGTCACTCTTCAGTTTATAACCGCCGGTAGCAGTATCCTTTTCTGCATACTCTGTCCAGCTTGTAGGCCAAGTTACAACTTTACCATCATAATAGTCTTTCAGTTCATCTGCACTCTTAACCTGATAAACGGTAAAGGTTGCACCTGCCAACGGAGTAGGCGTTTCACCTTTGTCATTCGAAGGAAGACTCCCTGCGTCTTCTGCCTCGCCGGTTGCAGGCCCTCTAGTATCATCGTTCCACTCATATTTATGAATCGTAATGGAACCGGTATCCTGCGTCCAAACCGGATTTGGAGTAGTTCCCGGTGTTGCTCCAGCGGCATCCTCTGCCATTGCTGGCATGGCGCACAGGCTGAGGGCCAGGGCGGCGCTCAACAGGCCTGTGAGAAAACGTTTTGCTTTTTTCATTTCAGTACCTCTTCTCTTAAAAAAATCATCATCGGATGGGCGGCGAAGCCGCCCGGCTTAGGGGTTCTGCATCAGCACGGCGTGCAGTGCGGGGCGCTGCAGCGGGGAAACGCTGCCGCGCCGCCCGCACTGTGCCGTAAAGAAAAAAGGGAGGGAAAACCGGGCCGCTTGCCCACTTGGCTTAAGGTGCATCTGAAAACAAAGGAAATAACGGATATTTCGCAGCCACAAGCAGGATGTAAGGCAAAGAGCCACCGGAATCCTTTCCGGATCCCAAGGCTTTTTAAGCCTTAACACAACATCCGGCTGCGCTTATAGAAACAGGCGATATTTTCCGCTTTTCAGTTACACACCCCGGCTTATGGCTGCGCCTGCCGTAAACGGGCGCGCACTGGCGGGCAGGCCCTGTACCCTGGGGGTTGCTGGGTTTCCGGGGGATGGTTAATGTCGCCGGCCCCCTTTCCTGTTGTAGCGGAATGTGAATATCAACAGCCCTGCCACCGCCAGCGGCATGCCGATCAGCAGCCACAGGCTTGGCGCGTCTGCACCCGTGTGGGGCAGCTCAGGCGTTTTACGGTTCAGAACGGTAAGGGTAACTGTGTAGCCGCTGGCTGCATCGCCCGTTGCGTTTTTGGCGGTGCCATCGTCTATCTTGTACTTGCCGTCTTGGGTAAATTCGATATCAATCGACTTGGACAACAGGTTGTACCCCGGGTGTGCCTTGGTTTCTGTCAGCCGGTATCTGCCGGGTTCCAGATTTTTGAACGGGTTATTTGTAATCTCGCCGTCCGTTCCGGTTATACCGGTCAAATAATTTTTGTTGTTGCTACTGAATTTGTAGCCAGTATCAACCGTATACTGCGTTTTTCCTTCGGTTGTTTTTTCGGCTCTCAGCTTTTCCAGCTTGAACTCAACATCTTTCAAGAATACTTCTTTGTTATTTTCGCCTTTTTCCGCGTCCTTCTTGATGATATTCAGTCCAAACTTCGGGTTCTGCAGCTTGTTGGTCAGCTCAATCTTGCCGCTGCCGCCGGTGATGGTTCCATCGGGGGTTACTGTGGCTGTATTGCCTGTTGAGCTGCCCGCGTTGTTCGTTTCGCTTTTTGGTGTTGCTTTAGCCTTTACAACATACGTATTGCCGTTAATCGTAATGGTTCCGTCTTCCGCTGCCTGTTTAAATTTGCCATTCTCTACCGTACCCTCCACAATGCGGTAAATATAGTTATTATCCGCGCTGCCGTTAATTGGGTACTGATCCAGGTTGTTAAAGATACACTTCCAGCCGTAATCATCGCGGTTAATGGTAACATAGTCTGGGCTGTCTGCGGTCGGGTAGTTTACCGGTTCCCAGTCTGTATAGCCTGTGCCGTTTTTCAGGCGGCGCTGGAGCTGGATGTAGATTGTATCCGGCGGTTTCTTTGTACTAAGATCCGTACCATCTGCATCTTCCCAGAGCTTGTTGAACTCAATGTTGATCAGTTTGCGCTTGGTGTTGGTAAAGATTGCGGTAACTTCCAGATCGTTCGGATTGTTGCTCTCCACAATCTCGCCTTCCACCATGGTCTTGCCGATCACATGGGCGTATTGACCATCCGGAACGGTTACGCTTTGCAGTGTGGAACCATCACTGGTTTCGACTTCCTCGATGGTATAGCGGGTGCCAACGGGGATGCCGGTGATGGTTCCGGTGTTGCCCTGGCTCATATCAATCGTAACGGGTTTTTCGATGGGCTTTTTTTCCAGACCAGCACCGCCAACATCACTAAAGGTAACTTTGAAGGTGTAGATGCCTTTAATGTTCTCATCCTCACCATCTGCGGCCTTCTTTTGGATTTTCAGCCCGCCGGTTTTGACGGTGTTGACGTATTTTACCTTTAGCTTTGTCAGCGTGGAGCTTGTTTCGTCCGGGTCCTTATAGGAGCGGAAGACGATGGTGTTGGCGGTAGTGGGCTTCTTTCCGTTATAATTGTTTTGAACACCGCCGCTTTCTTGTTCCGTCTTATCCGTAATATTTTCCGTTCGGCCATCATCGGGGCCGCTTCCATTCTGCTCGATTAACGGAGGTGTTGGATCAGAAAGACTTACGCTCTTACCTCCTTCCATCGAAGTAACCTTCTGCCCGTTCTCGTACACGGTCCATTTGGTGTCGTACAGGTTTTGGTTCAATTCCTCTTTGAGCGAAATGTAGCTGCCGCGGCGGAACTGGTCGCTGAAGGTAACGGTTTCTCCAGCTTCCAGAACAAAGCGTCCGTCCTCGTCCACCAACTGGGTGTCGTTGTCCATGGTGGAGGTGTACTGTGCGTATTTGGCGTTTTCCAAATTACCGCTTTTGGCGGAGCCGTAATCCGGGATTTTCTCCTGATCGGTTGTAAAGCCGGTCATCTTACTTGGCACCGCTTTGGGAATGAAGGTAAAGTTCCTGAAATAGATGTTGCGGCTATAGTTATCGCCCACGCGGATGGTTGTAACATTGCCGCTAAATTTGCCCTTCTCTTTCATCTTGTGCAGGTCCAGCTTTACGGTGACCCATTGGTCTGGCTTCACTTCGACCGAGCCATACGTTGCGCCGTTAATGCCTGATGTGTCAAGGCTGCCTTTTTGGACGGCGGGGTTCTGATCATCCAGCAGTTCCAGATACAGGTTGTTGAGGGAAAAGTCACCTCCACCACCATCATTTGAACCAACGTAAACCTGGAACGTAAGGAAGCGCATGTTTTCGATATTGATGGGGTTTCCCAGCGTCAGGATGCCACGACGTTTCTCACGCGCTGCACTTTGCGTATCCGTATAGCGTGCGTACCAGTGAAGGACCTTTTCGGTATTTTGCCCGGAACCTTGCTCGGGATCTGGCCATTGGTTTTGTTCCTTCTTGAAAATGTAGTCCTCGCTTCCTGCGATTGCGGGGGCAATGCTGATAACATCCGCATCCAAATCCACCACTTTGGACTGAGTTCCGCTTTCATCCGGGCCAACGGCCTTTTTTTCTCCATAATGGGTTGCCTGGTTCTGGATGGTGAAGTTGAAGATTTTCTGGCCTGTAAAGCATTTTTTGAAGTCATCATCAGTAACGTTGGTCAGATCGACTTCTTTTTGAACCTGCAGCTCGTTATTATCCGGGAAGTTGAACGCCACCGCCATGTTGGACTCCCACATACCGCGTTCCATATAGTACATGGTAAGGGTGTGCTTTTGGCCTTTGGCGAGTACAAGAGGAGTGTTTTCCGCTACAAGAGGCGTGCTTTCCGCGTAGAAAGAGATGGTTTCGCCTTTATATGTTACGGCCTTGACAGGGTTATTGCCATCTTTATCATTTCCTGACGTTCCGCCTTTTTTGACCTTACTGACATAGGCTGTTACACTATTATTCTTATCATCTGCCTTGCCAAATTCCAGCAGGCCGGAAACCTTACCATGGGCGCCGCCAACGTCAAGCGCCAGCTTGCCATCAATGAATACCCAAACGTCATCGTCACCGGAGAAGAAGAACTTGATGCTGGTTCTTCCCTTTGTTCCATCTGCATTCTTTGTTTCAACTTTGCCGTCATCCGTCAGGGTAAAATCCATCTGCAGCTTGGTGCCAAAGCCGTAATTGTAGGTAGAAGCCACACCAGGGTCTGCTGTTTCATTGAACGGGAAGTAGCCATAATGGCCTTGCGGGCTCGATGACGCATTCACATTCACAGAACGCTCTCTGTTATCGGTACTTTCTTGGAGAAAATATTTTGAATCCGAATTTTGTTCCGAATTTTGTTTTAGATACAAGGTTGTATCCTTGCTGTCAAAGCACCAATAATCAACGCCCTGATCCTCATCAAAAATCTGATTCTTGGTAAAGGGGAACGCAACGTTGTCGTACACTTCACCAAGCTTTGCATTTTTACTATTCTTTCCTAAGAGGAATTCTTTGTTAAAGTGCGGTTCTACTGCTGATGTTGTTCCGTTTAACAACGGTGCTCCATCTGCGTTACCGGTGGATGTTGTATTCGCAACCAATCCCTGATAGGCATAGTATATATGATTATTTCCATTGTGATCTTCATTATACTGAGAGTTATTGATTGCCATAAAACGATTAACGTTGGTGTACCCAAACAATTTTAATGTTTCTGCAATCTGGCTAAATTCATGTCCATTATCAGGCTGGAAATGTCCAGTATAAATCGGGTATTGGGCATTTGCATCCCGATAATAATCGCTCAGCGCCTGATCAAATTCACGGAAGGGTACCCAGGTGCGGTGACTTTCACCAGTCCATCCACCGTAGTTATCACGGTTCATGCCGTTCAACTCGTAATCTGTATAATAGTCATACAGCGTACTGGTAACATATTTTGTGTTTGCTTCTTCCGTAAAAGGAACGGATGCAATATCTACTACTTCAGTCTGCTTCCCCGATTCAGTCTTCTTCCACTCTTCGGCATCACGCTTGGTACCTTTTGGAGCCCAGTAGCCGCCACGTTGGCCATTGGTATATACTGCATCGTCATTCGTATCCGCATAGAAGCAATTTTTGTCATCTGTGGGAATCGTCAGCCACGCTGTACTTACTCCATTTCCTTTTGTCGTATTGTCATCTTTAATTTCTTCACCGGAAAAGATGATTGAACTATATCCTTGGGGAATGTCAATATAATAAAGATTTTCGTTTGTGCCATCTTTTACCAGCGTGCCGCTTTCGGATTCTACGCCGTCTCCTTTTATCCGAAAATAAATGGTCTCTTTACTATTGGCTTTGGGGATTGAATAGTCGCCGCCAGTATCATCCCTTCCTGTTGTTGGCAGCTTTGAGAAAGTAGCATCGTAATAGATACGGAAAGAGTTTTCTCTACCCCATCTTACGTTGTCTGCGTCAGTATAGATAAAGCAGTCACTTGTTTCACTGTACATAAAGGATTCTTTATCATTACCACTAACAGATTCGTTATAGAAGTTATAGCATTTGCTGGATTTTTCTTCACCGTCCTCAACCCATGTAAACTGAACATAAGAGCATGGATCGGTTGGGATGGTAAATTTAACGAATTCTCCCTTAGGAACATCTTGAGCTGCTGAGTCACCATTAACCGGTGTTAAGTTTCCTTTTCCATCAGGGATATAGAAATTTGCCTTTACGTTCGTTAAATTAGCTGTACTGCGGTTTTCGAACTTGATGGGTTTGTTTGCATAGTATGTATGACTCGTCAGGATGGTATCGTCTGTCCAAGTACCGCTTTTTCCATCATCAGTTGGAACATACATTTTGTTATTGTAGTAGCTTATATTTTTCGGATTCGGCTCCGTTAGCTTAATCTGTCCTTTCCAATCTTTATCATTCCAAGCAGAATCCTTGTATAACTGGAACTGTATTTCTAGAAAGTTATCTCCTAATATATCTTTACAATTCTTAACGGCATAAATCTTACGTCCATCTTCTGTTTTCCATCCAGTCCACTCCATTTGATGCCAATGCCACCACTTATCATTAGTATTTGCATTAGTTGTTTCTACATTAAGCCTAATTGCATCGGTATCTAAAACGGTCACAGTTTCACTATCTTTTGGCATCTGATTCGGAACGACAAAGTAAACCGTGAATCCATCTGTCGCTTCCTGCTCACTAACTGCCTGCACGTTCTCCACGCTTTTTGCGGCGTACATCTTCTGCGGCTGTTCGGTCGGTTCCGGGGTGGCGGTGGGGGTCACGGTCGGCACAGGGGTGGCCGTTGCGGTGGCTGCCGGTTCCGGGGTCGGGGTAGGTTCTGCCGTGGGCTCCGGCGTTTCGGTCGGGGCGGGCTGCTCCGGCCCGGCGCTTTGTTCCGGTTCCGGGGTGGCGGCATCCGGCACCGGGGTGGCGGCGTTCTGCTCCGGCGGAACGGTATCCTCCCCGGAGGCCGTTCCCTGCTCATCCTCCAGCAGCTCTACTTCGCCAGGTGCGTCGGGCAGAGGATCCACCTTGGCGTATACAGGCAGGGCCATTGCCATAACCAGGCAAGCGGTGATAAGCAGCGCTGTCAGCCGGCGCGCCCAACCTGTTGTGTTGTTTCCTGTTCTATTCAATCTGCTCACCCGCCTTTCGCGCTGGCTTGATGGAAGCACATTGTTCCACAGGGGATCCCTGTGAAACAGTAAAAGAAGCTGGCTTCTTTTACTTGCGCAACCGTTGCCCTGTTGTTTTCAAAAAAATTACGCATCGAGTTTTCTCATTGCGCATTTACTTTTTATTGTTAAAATATAGCACCTTTACACCAGAAAGGCAATACAATCCACGTAAATTCCTGTTTTTCAGCATTTTTACTGATTGCGCTTTCCTCCGATTATACAATATGTTCAAAGCCTTTGTATAATTTATTTCTAATTTTCTTTTTGGCCGCGGTCATTTTATATACTTTGACCGCGCGTTTTATGATCCTCTGCGCACGCAGAGCGCAACTTTGCAGCAAAATTCGCCTTTTTTGTTGCGTTCCCCTGTTTTTGCGCAATTATTTGTTTCGCATGCGCCTGTTTGCGGCGGGGCCTGGCGGCTGGGTGGGCGCCTTGTGGGAGGGATGGCAGGTTTGCGGCGCACGGTTCCCGTTTTTTTGCGGCGCGATGGGTACACCGCGCCCCTGCAAACGGTTTGCGGTGTTTGCGGCGGCGGGTGTGTGTTTGGTGGATTGCATGCCCGCCAACGGGACGCCGTTCTCCCTTTACAACGGGGTGCGGGTTTGCTGCAGATATGCCATTCGCTTTTTTGTCCCCCCTGCCCCGCCCCTGATTCCCGGTTCCCCATTGCCGATTTCTATTTGCGCCAGCTCCTGAGGTGCATCTGAAAGCAACGAAAACAGCGGATCTTTCGCAAGCACAAAATCCGGCTGCGTTTGCTGAAACAGACGAGCTTTTTGACGTTTCAGATAGATCCCAGCTCCCAGCTTTCAATCTATCCTGTGTAAACTGCAACCCCTCACGCGCCATTCTGTGCGGCACTTACCTTATAATATAGGGGTGCTGCCCTGTGTAAATTTGCAACTGATCTATTTGAAGCAGCTGTGAGCTGTTGCAATTTTGCACAGGGTATTGCCCGCATTCTGTGCCGAACATTCCCGAAACGTGTTGGAAAAACGCACAGGATTGCCTTGTTTCCCTATACCGCTTACCGTTGGAAAAACGCACAGGTTACCCCCGGAACGGTTGCAATTTTACACAGGGTATTCCCGCTCCCCTGCCCCGCCGTGACCCGCGTACCTGTTGGAAAACCACACAGGATAGGCCTGTTCCCCGTGTTGCAATTTACACAGGTTTGGCTGTTTTTGGCTTATTTGCAACTTTACGCAGGTTGCTTTCCGCACAGGAAAATGGTGGTGGAATGCACAGGCTGCAGTTGGTTGAACACACAGGTTTGCGTTGTTAAATTACACAGGCTCTACCTATTACTAATATAAAACTAAACATCTAAGCTGTAATAACAACCAGAGGTAAGCCGGGAGGTGGGGGAGAACGGGAAAAAAAGTGGTGTTGCCATTCCATCAGGTTACAGAACCCTGAAACAGCAGGACAGAAAAGCACAATTAAACCCTGTGTAACCTGCACCCGGGCTGCAGCCCCCACAGGATATATGGCAAACCACAACGCGGGTGTTGCATTTTGCACAGGGTAATGGCGGTGAAACCCTGTGTAAATTTGCAATTCTTGCGCTGGACAACAGGATGTGCTATAATGTTTAGCATGATGTGCGTGACCACCCGGGATACAGCAACCGATATAGGAGGCCCCTGCTTATGGCGGCAAGTAAACAGAAAAAAGATGATCCGTTTGTCGTTACGTTTGAAGAACGCGGGGACCAGACCATCGTTCGCAAATCCAATGACCTTGTACAGATGACGCGCAACAACCTGACGCTGAGCCAGCAGCGCCTGATGCTGCATATTTTTTCGATGATTAAGCCGGAGGATACGGACCTGCCCTCTTATGAGCTGAGCATTTATGATTTTATCAAGATGACCGGCATGGACCCGCACAGCGGGGCGCTGTACAAGCAGGTGCGCAAAAATATTGAGGAGCTGGCCAACGCGCCCATCCAGTGGATCAAGAATAACGGAACTTCCACGGTGGAAACATTCCGCTGGATCGATAAAGTGCGCATTGATGAGGGCCGCGCGCGCATGACCATCACGCTGGATCCGGTGCTGAAACCGCACCTGGTGCAGCTGAAAACCCTGTATACCACCATGGATGTGACCTACACCATGCTGATGCGGTCCACCTATTCCATCCGCATTTACGAGCTGTGCAAGAGCTACCAGAGCCTGTACCTGAAAAAGAAAGCGGCCGGGGAACCGCTGGTATGGAACCTGAGCATGCTGTATGAACAGCTTTCGTATACGGCCAACCGATGGTCGGATTTCCGCCGCCTGGCACTGGAAAAGGCAAAGGCGGAAATTAACGAAAAGACGGATATTATTTTTAATTACGATGTGTACGAAAAAAAGGGGCAGAAGGTTCTTTCGCTGGTGGTAACGATTGACCCGGTGGATGATGCCGCCGCACAGGCCAACCTGGACAGCATCAACAGCACAGTGCGCAAAAAGAGCAAAAAGAAGGGCCGCCCCACCGTGGCGATTGAGGATTCGCTGCTGGATGATCCCAGCGTGATCACCTTTGATTATGTTTCGGCACCGGAAACAACGATCCCCTATTCCTTTGGACGCCACCGCACCGAGCTGCGGGAGGAAATTGTTGTGAAAGCGCGCATGGATCAGCTGCGCGCGGAGATTACGCCCGAAGAGCTGCACGCGGTGGAAGTGATCATTGATGTGTTGGCAGATGCCTGCTGCACCATCCAGGCAGGCGATGGCGAGCAGGACGGCGGCAACAAAACGGTGTTTGGAAAGATGAATGCCATCATCCTGGATTGCGGCGGGCTGACCAGTTGGCTGGCCGGTGTGGCACCCCGCTATGCACAGGAGATCATTCCCCGGTCGCAGACGATGCGCAGCCCGGCGCGGTACCTGAACAAGGTGCTGCGCGAGGATATGGATAACTATCGCATTTATATTTTCCGCAAGGCAAAGCCGGCAGCAGAACCCAAAGAGGAGCTGTTGGAAGCGGAGTACCATGTGATGGACGAGCCGGTGCAGCAAACGATGCCGGAGCCTGAGCCGCCCAAGGTAGAGCTGATTCCCGAAACGATTGTAAAACGGCAGGATATGCGAAAAGAGTTTGCAAAGTTTGTAGATGATGGATACCTGGAAAAGACGTTGACGAGCGGCCAGCGCGGCGCTTACCACGAAATTTACCGCCACCTGGCAGCGCGGTGCGTGCCATCGCCTTCCAGCCTGCGCAATGGGCTGAAAGACGAAATGCGGCTGCATTACCTGGCCTGCATGAATGAAGTGATTGAAAAGTATGGCAGCCTGACCCCATTGATGGAAGCTATGGCGCATGAACTGGACTTTGATGTGTTCTGGGCAAAGGCCGCCAAGGACCCCAACGTGAATAACCCGATGGGGCTGTTCTACCACATTATTGAAGAACGCGCGCTGAACCCGATCGGCACCATAATGAACGACCAGGCACAACGGCAGAAGGTTGCCGCCAAGGAAAAAGGTGAAAAAGATAAGTGGCACAACGAAAGCTGGATGGATGCTTTTGAGGAAGATATCCCGGATGACAGCGAAGAGTAATTGAGATGAAGCAGAGCGGATAATCCGGGAGCGCTATTATAATAAGGTAAGCAGCGGCTGGCAGATTGCTGGCCGCTGCTTTTTTGATTTCAGATAGACCTTGGGATAATAGGTGAGAATGAAGGTACGTGAGCGGGAGTGCCTGGATGAAGTGAAGAAGGATGGGAAGGAAAAACGGCAGAGAAAAAGCGTGAACAGCAACGAAGAGATGCCTGCATAATATTCGTCAAAATATCCGTTGACACACGCGAAGCATATGATATAATAGAAGCTATAACAGCAACGAAGAGATGCCGCACGGCATGGGGTACCCGTTTTTGCAACCCGCGGTATTGCCTTAGATTAAGATGCCGGCGTGCGGTACCGCCAAAAGAACCGAACAAAAGGCAAAGATTAACCGACAGCAACGAAGAGATGCCTACACAAAGGCGCTCGCAAGGAGGAAAACAATGGGATATTGTATCTCAGTCTGCATTGAAAAAGGCGGCGTGGGAAAAACCGTTACCGTCTGCAACCTGGCGGCGCTGATGGCGCAGGACGGCAAGCGGGTGCTTGTGGTGGATATGGATGCCCAGGGCAACTGTACCTATACCCTGACGGGCGCCCGTGTAACCGATAATACTTTTGACCGCGCTGGCGTGTATGATATGTTCCGTGCCTATGGCATCAGCGGCACGCAGAACTATATTTCCCGCACGCAGTTTGATAATATTGATATAATTCCGGCAAATGGCAACACCCCAATGGCGGCCAAGCAGCTGCAAATCCTGGAACAGTCCGAAAGCACCAGTATCAATATGTTTTTGGCCATGTGCCTGGCACAGGTTGCCGGCGAATACGACTATATTTTGATCGATACCCCGCCGTCCCGCGATGTAATGGTGACCAACGCCCTGATGGCCAGTGACTTTGTGCTGATCCCCTGCGTGTGCGATGACTACAGCCGTGACAGTGTGTACCGCACTGTGGCCATGTGCCAGCAGTTGGAGCACGATGAGGGCGAAAAAATTGATGTTTTGGGCATTATCCTGACTATGGTGGAAAAAACTGCCCTGACCGAAGTGATCCGCAATGAACTGCGGGAAAGCCAGCTGGGCAGCAAGCTGTTTGCTGCCGAAATCCGTAAGGGACAGGCTGTAAAGGATAGCACCCGCCTTGGTGCGCCGGTTGTGCTATGTGCACGCAGCAGCAACCCGGCAAAGGATTATGCAAAGGTGTATGCCGAGCTGAAAACGCGCGTTGAACAGGAGGCAGAGTGATGGCAAGCAAACTGGACCGACTGCAGAAGAAAGGCTTTAAAGTAAACGAAGCAGCGTTAAGTAAGATCGCGCGCGGCGACCAGGAGCCGGGCGGTGAATACAGCGAGATCAATATCAATGATATTGAAGAAAACCCGGATAATGCCCTTTACCGTGAGCTGGATACCGAGGAAGATATTGCGCTGCTGGCCGATGATATCCGCCGCGCGGGGCTGCTGCACAACCTAGTTGTGTTCCCTAAGACCGGTGTTGGCGGAAAATATGTGCTGCTTTCCGGCGAGCGCCGCCTGCGTGCGCTGCGCCTGTTGGTGGAGCAGGATAAACGCGAGCAGGAAGAAAAGCAATTGCCCAACCGCATGAGTGAATGGCAGAAAGTGCAGTGCAAAGTGGTGCGCAACTTGACGGAAAACGAAAAAGTTGTGTATATTGACAGCGCAAACCTGCAAGTGCGCGGCGGCATCAGCAATGAACGTGTGATGCGCCAGGCGGCGGCGCGTTTTGTGGAAAACCTGCAGAAAGCACCGTATAACCTGAGCGCAGCGGAAGCGAAAAAAGCGCTGAAAGAGGTCAGCCCGCTGAATTCCCGCACGATTGATAAGGCGCTTTCGATTCAGAATGATCTCAACCCTGATCTGCGCCGCTTGCTGGATGAGGAATTCCTGAACCGAGCCGAGTGCGAAACCTATCTCCGCTTGACCCTGGAAGAACAGGCCCGTGCAGCCGCAATGTTTTTGAAAATCGCAGCCCTTGACCCACGCAGCCATGAGCGCCGCGCCATCAAGGACGCATTGACCACAGCCATGCTGGATGTAGCAGTGGAACGCCGCAGCATGCAGGAGCGCGAGAGCGTATTTGCAGCAGCGTTGCAAAATGCACAGGATGCAATCGGTCAGGCCAAGACGCAGGAAAACAAGGCGGCAGCAGTAGATAAGGATCACAACTTTATTTCGGCCAAGCTGCCTACCACGGCCCGCAAACTGCGTAAAATTGCAGCGGCAAAAAATATTGAAGCTAAGATCCGCAGTTATACGGCAGAGGACCGCAAAGCAATGTCGGACCAGATGCAGGAGCTGATTGCGGCAGCGCAGGAGCTGAAAGCACTGATTGATGCTGTGGAATAATCCAGATCCACGAAAGCAGCAAACAACAAAAATCCATGCAAATAGGAATACAGGAATCCACGATATGAAACAGCGAATTGTCATCCGGCTGCACCTGGCTGTGCGGGCAGTGCTGCAAAGCGAAGCGGACTGGCGCGGCACGCGGCTGGGCACCCTGACATCGGAGCTGATCCATGAACAGGCTGCGAAAGCGCGCCTGTGCGGGGTGCAGAATTACGAGTTGAACCCTGTCAGCAGCCGCTATGTTCCCGTTACAAACGGGACAAAATATAAGCAGACATCTGGCCTGGAGCAGATCTCCATCTATCTGAACGATGAGGATATGCAAACCCTGAAAGAGCTGGCACTGGCCAACGATAGTGTGCGTGTGATCAACGGCAGGCAGGCAATCACCTACCGATATGTTGTTCCCGGAATGCTGCTGAACGACCCGGTGTTTACGGGGCTGACAGAGCAGAACAGCACGGCAGGGTAAGCACTTCAAAATCTTGAATAAATCAAAGGCGGCACCGCGTTTTTTGAAAGACGCGGTGCCGTTTTGTATGCAAAGCAGCCTGAAAATACTACAAAACATAAACCTGTGCGAAATTACAACAAAACGGATAGAAGGTGAGAATAGGAAAAAAGGAGAAATATGTTGGAATTTTACACAGGTTTACAGAGCAAAACATGAGGAAAAGCGCGATGCAGCGTTTGCAAAATAAAGCGGATTTTGGGTGAATCAGGTGCGGGGAACCAAAAAAGAGGGGAAACCTGTGTAAATAGCAACAATCTGCAGGGTGAATTACCTTTTTATAATACGACAGGGATAGGAATACCCTGTGTAAAGATGCAACACTGTACGCTGCGAAAGGGAAGGGTTGCAATTTTACACAGGGTATTGGTTATTCTGTCAGGCGGAGTAGAAGGAAAACGCTAAAAACAAAATGGCATATATGAGCTGTATTATACGATTTGGAATTAAAACGGCCGACCGAACGATGGGATTTGGCGGGATAGGGAGAAAGGCGAAAGTTGATATGGAGAGAGCGAGGGCAGAGGTTGGCATGCTGCTTGATAGACAAAAGCGTGGAAACGTGATGTGAAATGGCGGGAATACAACGCTATTTTTGTATTAAACTTGTCAAATAATACAATTTGTATTTCGATACAGAGAATCTCTTTGGAAACCAAGCGGGAATAATTTGACGATTTAAGCAATAGTAGATGGCCTGCAACTTGAGAAAGTATTGGCAACACCGCATAATTCCCGCCTTACGGCCTAAGCACCGCTCCGGCGGCTGCGGCACGGCATCTGCGTTGCCAAAATGCTCGATA
>OGXJ01000680.1_pt1 | contig 26851 bp, 28 predicted proteins | sample 1576231 | NCBI WGS metagenome assembly OGXJ01 (sample SAMEA3541539, study PRJEB24748) | human gut metagenome | biome: human gut; feature: human-associated habitat; material: faeces | place: China | collected 2012
CGCCATTTTACTGGCTTCGTGGCACTTTTTTTCGCTTGCAGGTGTCAAACTCCCGCCATTTTTCGCATAAAATGCTATTATTTTAGCTGTAGAAAACTCAAATCGCAATTTTAGTTTTCCTTATTTTCTTTCTCACAATTTAGGCACAATTGAATACAGGTGTTTTACATCCATTTTTAATGATGGTATAGTAAAGTAGTATGATACTTAAAGAAAGGACGGTCTTTCATGCAGGAAATTTTGGAAGGCATCGGCAGCTTTACGCTCCGTGTCTTTGAACAAGTCGGCGTCATTGCCATCCTCTTTGGCCAGACCCTGCGTCAGCTGCCAAAGATACAACGCCGCCTGACCCTTGCCCAGATGGCTCATCTCGGCGTTAATTCCCTGCCTATCGTCAGCCTGACCCTGCTCTTTGCCGGCATGGTCATGACCCTGCAGATTGTCGATATCCTGCTGCGTTATGGGGCCCAGTCTACATTGGGAGGCATTATGTCCGTGGCCATGGGCCGTGAACTGGGGCCTATCCTGACCGGGGTCGTCGTAGCCGGCCGCGTAGGTGCAGCCATGACAGCGGAACTGGGAACGATGAAGGTGACGGAGCAGATCGATGCCCTGCGGTGCATGGCCGTCAACCCCGTCGCTTATCTGGTAGTTCCCAGGTTTGCAGCCTGCGTCACTATGGTGCCGCTGCTGGCTTTTTATGGCTATATCATCGGCACAGCCGGCGGGTATGCCGTCGCCATTCTCAGTGCCGGCCTGACACATTTTACGTATATGAACTCCATTGAAATGTTCACCGACGTATCCGATGTTGTCTACGGCCTCATCAAAGCCATGTTTTTCGGCGGCATCATTGCCCTCGTAGCCTGTCATGAAGGCATGACAGCCAAAAGCGGGGCAGAGGGACCTGTGCATTGCTATCGGGTATGCCGTCATTGTTACCTATGTACTGAAAGCGCTGGTGGATTCCCTGACCGGCACCCTGATGACCGCCGATACCGCCGCCTGGTTCGCTTCCTTTTCGGCGCAGCCCTATTCGGTGGTGCCTTATCACATCATCGTAGTGGTGGGCACCCTGCTTACGCTGTTCCTGGGTGCGCACAGCATAGAGAAGACCAACAAGATCATGATGCCGCTGTTTTTCCTCATCTTCCTAGTGCTGGCGGTGCGGGTATTTTTCCTGCCCGGCGCCGCGGAGGGATATCGGTTTATGTTTACTCCGCGGTGGGAGGCCCTGACAGACCCCATGATCTGGATCTGGGCCATGGGGCAGGCGTTTTTCTCGCTTTCGGTCACCGGCAGCGGCATGATCGTCTACGGGGCTTATCTCTCTCCGCAGGAGGATGTGGTGGGAGTGGCGCAGCATACCGCCCTGTTTGATACCATCGCTGCGGTGGTGGCCGCGCTGGTTATTATCCCGGCCTGCTTTTCCTACGGGCTAGATGTAGGCGCGGGGCCCAGCCTGCTGTTTGTCACGCTGCCCACCATTTTGCAGGATATTCCCCTAGGTCAGCTGTTTGCCGTTATCCTGTATATCGCCATGATCTTTGCCGGGGTCAGCTCGCTGCAAAACATGTTCGAGGCCGTGGCGGAATCGCTCCAGAACCGGTTCCCCCGGCTGAGCCGCACCGCTACCCTCATCATCCTGGCCGTACTGTGCCTTGGCTTCGGCATCGGTATGGAGACCATCTCCCAATGGGGGCCGTGGATGGATCTTGTTTCCATCTATATCATCCCCATCGGCGCTACGCTGGGCGCTGTTTCCTGGTTCTATGTAATGAAAAAGGACGAGCTGCTTTCGGCCATCAATACCGGCAGCGGGAAGACCCGCGGCCGCCTGTGGTATGGCATCGGTCGGTACCTTTATGTTCCGCTGGCTGTTATCCTGTGCTGCGTTGCCCTGTTTATGAAGGTCGCGTTCTGATCCCATAAAATACTGCCTCCCGCCGGAGAGCCCGGCCGGGGGCATTCCTTTGCGAAAAAAGGGAGGTACCCACACCGGTATCTCCCTTTATGTATTACGGCTTACAGCACTACCCGCAGTACAAAGCGGTCATCCACCACCGAGAACTGGCAATTGCCGTGCAGCTTTTCCGCCACATAACGGATGCTTTGGCTGCCAAAGCCGTGGCCTTCCTCCTTGGCTACCGGCAGGCCGTCCCGCAGCTCCGGGGCCTCGGCAAAGGTATTCTTGATGGAAATGAGCAGCTTGTTTTCCTTCATGCGCAGGTCCAGCTCGATATAGCGTTTTTCCGGCGGCAGCTTTTTGACCGCGTGGATAGCATTTTCCAGCGCGTTGGAGAGAATGGCGGTCAGATCCACCTCGGAATAGGGCAGTTCCTCCGGTATCTGCACCGAGTATTTGAACTCGATGCCGCCGGCTTTAATCTTTTCCTCGTAGGAGGAGAGGATCAGATTGACTACCTCATTTTTGCTGTAACACTGGGTGGCGGTATTATCGGTGGCGGTGATGACCTCGCGGATGAATTCCTGCGCCTTTTCGGTCTCGCCATTTTCGATGTAGCCGGAAATATTGGTGAGGAAGTGGCGCATATCATGCCGCAGGATGGAAATTTCATATTGGGAGCGTTTGATTGCCTCGATCTCTTTTTCGGACTGAGTACGCTTCATTTCCATCAGCTGGTTGCGCAGCTCCGCTTCCCGTTTTTCCTCATACTGCTTAAAGTACATGAACAGGAACAGGATGTAGGCGATGCACAGCACAAAGCCCAAAAATTCCGTTACGACCTCCCGGCCGGAATACAGCAGCGTGGTATATACGCCGGTGATATAATCAAACACATAGTAGACTAGTGGCATTAGGCCCAAGATGAGGAGGGACCGAGTGGGCTTTTGCAACAGCTGCGCGGTAGCATCGGAGACAAACCGTATAAGGATAATGAAGGTGATGACTGTGACGGTGATGCGTACCGCGTAGTAGATCCACATCTGGGGCATGGCAGCATAGGCCACCAGGCCCACCCACTTGCTGATCTGGCAGCAAAGATAGGCAGTAAGCACCGAAAGGACGGAAAGCGCCGGTTTGTACTTATAGTAGCGGGAAAGGAACAGCACCAGCGGCAGGTGGATAATAAGAGGATAGATTTTTTCGGTACCCTCGGTGCCCAGGCCCAGGTAAGCAGCGATATAGATGATTCCCACCGCGCCGGAAAAAATGAGCAGAGTAAAGACATTGTGGCGGTTCATGCGAACGCCCAGGAAGGCTGCAGATATGTAAACGCCAAACAGAAGCGTAGTAGCATTATGCAGCACAGCCAATATGCTTTCCAGCATGGAGGTCCCTTCTTTCTTTATTCCTCTTGGAACATATGCGCGAAATAAGCCTCCTGAAAGGCTTTGCCGTAGCCCCTCGCGATGGGAATGCTGCGGCCGGATTTGGTAAAGATCTCGTTATTATTAAAGTGATCGACATTGGGCAGGTACACCAGGTAGCTGCGGTGGCACTTGAAGAACCCGCTGCTGACGGTCAGGCGCTCCTCAAAAGAACGCAGCGGTTCGGAGGTTTCCACCACCTTATCTCCGCGCAGATAGAATACCACCCGTTTATTCTGGGCTTCAGCGTATTCGATGTCGTGGAAATAGAGCTTTTGGAAGCCGAAGGAGGTCTTCAGCACCATGTTTTTCGGCTCCGCCTCGAAAAGGTGGCTGCAATCCTCCAGGGCCCGCCGCAGCCGCTCGTAGGTGATGGGCTTGAGCAGGTAATCCTGTGCCCTTACCTCGTAGGATTCCAAAGCGAATTCCGGAGAGGAGGTCAAAAAGATGATCTTTACCGCAGTATCCTGCGCGCGCAGCTCCCGCGCGGTATCCATCCCGTTCAGCAGCGGCATCACAATATCCAGCAGGATGATATCCATGCGGAAGGCCGCGTTTTTGGCGATGAGCTCGTCCCCGTTATCAAAGGGATACAGCTCGGTGGGGATCCCGCTGTGATCCGACCAGATGCGGATCATCTGCACCAAGCGCTGCCGGAATTCTCTATCGTCATCACATACGCCAATGCGCAGCATGCCCCTCACCTCCTCTTGTCGTTAGTCTTATTCTATTTTATCCATGTCGATTTTGCAACTATATCGCGCTGCATTTCACACCGATTTTTTCGCATTTCGCACTTGGGCCATTTCCACTTGCTTTCCCATGCTACAATGAGGGTAATTGAATAGTGTGCTCTTGTCGCAATTATCCTTTTGTACCCAATCAACATGGAGGAACTGCCCTTGAAAAAAAGAATACTGAGCTCTTTGCTGGCGCTCTTTCTGGTGCTGGCCTTTGGTGCGTGTGGAGAAGATATCTCCACGCCCGAACCCAACGCCGAGGCCGGCACCTGGGCCATCTACTGGTACCTGTGCGGCAGCGACCTTGAATCGAACGGCGGCTTTGCCACCAGCGACCTGATGGAAATGATGGAGGTGGCCCTGCCTGAGAATGTCCGGGTCATCATCCAAACCGGCGGCGCCAAGACCTGGCAGAACAATGTCGTCGATGCTGATATTCTGCAGCGCTATGTGTATGATAGCGAGGGGCTTACCCTGGTGGATGAGCTGCCCCCCGCCAGCATGGGCGATGCCGCCACGCTGACGGACTTCCTGCGCTACTGCAAACAGAATTACCCGGCTGAAAAGACTGCCGTTCTCTTTTGGAATCACGGGGGCGGCTCGGTAAGCGGCGCGGCCTTTGATGAACGCTACGGCTATGACTCCCTAACCCTGGATGAGATGCATACTGCCTTTGGCCGGGTGTGGGAAGCCGATGAAAACAATCCGCCCCTGGAGCTGGTAGGCTTTGATACCTGCCTGATGGCCACGGTGGATGTGGCGGGCACCTTTGCCGGTACCGCACACTATCTGGTGGCCTCCGAGGAAGTGGTTGCAAAATATTAGTAATTGTGGAGGCTAAAACATAAGTATATGCCCAATGACAGAAGCAATCACCCCAGCGTCCATGATTAAGCGATCCCGCCATGGACGGCGCCGCACTGGGTGAGGTCATCTGTGATGCCTACTACGCCGGCTGCCAAGCGGTGGGCACCCACAGCAACGCCACCCTTTCCCTGACCGACCTGACCCGTACCGGCCCGCTGCTGGAGGCCTATGAGGCCTTTGGCGCTGAAGCGCTGGCCGCTGCCTGCGAGGATCCCGGGTTCTTCTCCCGGTTTGCCCGCGTTGCCGCACAAAGCGAAAACTACGGCGGCAACACCCGTGAGCAGGGCTACACCAACATGGTGGATCTGGGCCACATGGCCCGGCAGAGCACCGGCCTGCTGCAAACCGCCGGAGATGTGCTGAATGCCCTGGAGGACTGTGTGCTGTATCGGGTCAGCGGGCCCTACCGCGCCGAATCCACCGGCCTTTCCTGCTACTATTCCTACAATGGCGACCTGAACGATCTGTATGGCTACACCAATGTCGGCGCCGGCCAGGCGTTCAAATACTTCTACTCCTACGAACTGACCGGCCAGCTGGATGACAACGGGATGGAGTATATCTCCGACCTGAACTATGAGGAGTTGCCGCAGATACAGAGCCTGGCCACCATGGGCTGGGACGGTATGCCGCTGCAGGTGGATGAGAACGGCGTTTCCCATCTCACCCTGGGGCCGGAAGCCGACAGCATCCTGGCCGGTATTGGCTTTTCGCTGTACTACTTCGATGAAGAAAACGACATCATGCTGCTTTTGGGCACCGATAACGACATGAACGCTGACTGGGAAAACGGTGTCTTCTCCGATAACTTCCGCGGCGTATGGGGCGGCATTGATGGGCATATGGTCTACATGGAGCTATGCTTTGAGGGTGAGGATTATAACCTTTACTCCGTGCCGGTGCTGCTGAACGGCGAGCCCTACAACCTGCAGGTCGCCTACGACTTTACCACTGAGGAATGGAGTATCCTGGGGGCCCGCCAGGGCATTGGCGAAGCCGGTATGTCCGATAAGGAGCTGCGGCTGCTGCAGCCCGGCGATACCCTCACCACCATCTGGTATCTCTCCTCCTATTCCGGGGAGGATGGCCTGGAGGCCTATGCCGTGGAGGAGCTGACCGTGACCGCTGATACCTCTTTTGCCGAAATGGAGCTGCCGAACGGCCGCTACGGCATGGTATTTGAGATGCGCGACGCCATGGATAATTACGCCTACTCCGATAGCGTATTCTTCCTGTGCGAGGGCGGAGAAATCTCTACCCTAATCTACGAATGAACCATTATTACCGTTATAGACCGCACTCCGCGGTTTATATAAAAGAAAAATTTTTTGGAGGAACCAAACCATGAACAAGAAACTGCTTGCAATCCTGTTGGCTGCTGTAATGCTGCTGGCGCTGGCCGCCTGCGGCGATGAGCCCGCCCCCACCCCCGATCCCGATCCCAACCCCGTGGAGACCCCCGAAGGCGGCGATGAGCCCCAGAGCGTCCTGACCATGTACACCTTTATGGATACCGCTCCCGAGCTCGTCGACACTTCCTGGTCCTTTATCGGCGGCTGCGTTGATGGCAAAATGATGACCGAGGATGAGGTCGCTGCTGCCTTGAGCCAGCTGGACGACTACTATATGTTCTACTTCAATGATGAGTCCACCGTCACCCTGTATGAGGGCGCCGATACCGCTACCACCGGCACCTATTCCGCCGCTAACGAAACCACCGTTAAGATCGAGGTCGGCGGCGTGACCTATGCCGCTGTCTTTGCCGAGGGTGAGAACGGCCCCATCATGGTCGCCCTGCTCAATTCCACCGGCACCAACGCCCTGATCTTCGAGATGGTCGTTGAGGGCTGATCTCCAAAAACTGCATAAAAATTCGGGCAGGAGGCCAACGCTTCCTGTCCGCCTTTTTTCTGTGCCGCCCATGCCGCCCCGATCCCGGGCGCCCCATCCGCTTTTCAGGGTCGCCCTGCGCTTCGCTCCGGGCAACCCTTTCCCGCTGCGGGGCGCCCTGCCGTCAGCGTCCCTCCCGTTCGGCCTGCCTGCGGGAAAATTCACACCCGCAGTAGGGCTGGCGGTACAGACCATATTCCCGCGAAAGCGCGATGGACCGCTGATAGCCGCCCTTTTTCTTAAAATCAGAGGGCAGGTATTCTACCCCGTACCGCTTGCCCAACTCCTGCCCAATGGCATTGAGCAGCGGAGCGTTTTTATGGGGGCTTACCGTAAGCGTGGTGGCAAAAAGGGGAAATCCTTTCTCTTGGGCATAGGCCGCCGCGCGTTCCAGCCGCAGCCGGAAGCACCGTTCACACCGGCTGCCGCCCTCAGGGGCGTCCTCCAGGCCGGCCGCAGCCCGCAAAAAGGCCTCGGAGGAGATGGAATCCTCCACCACCGTCACATCCCGGCAAAAGGGCGCCTCGGCGCAGAAGCGCCGCAGCTCCGCCAGCCGCTTTTGGTATTCCGCCGGGTCGGTGATATTGGGATTGCAGAAAAACAGCGTAATGGAGAAATATTGGGTCAGGTACTCCAGTACATAAGAGGAGCAAGGCGCGCAGCAGGCATGCAGCAGCAGCGGCGGACGGGACACCACGCACAGCCGCTCTATTGCTTTTTCAGTCTCCCGCTGGAAGTTCGGTTTTTCCATTTTACCGCGCCTCTTTTCCGCTTTACTATCCCTATTATGCCACACCCGGCCCCAAAAGAAAAGCCCCCGCTAATGGCGGGGCTTTTGCTCAGCTGCCGTGCGTGCGCACCAGCAGCCGGTCCAGGTTATTGTGCTTGCGATAGGCTTCGCAGTACAGGCGGGTGCACTTCTGGTACAGGGCAAATTTCTTCCGGGCGGATTCCTCATCGCCGTATACCTTCCAGGTGCCCACGCACTTGGCGCAGCGGGCGCCATGCCGGATAAATCCGCTGACATCCTCCGCCGGATAACCCAGGAACAATCCGATCTCATGCGGAAAATCCTTTCCCCTGTTCAGGCGGCGCACCAGCTCCACCACACAGCGCTCGGGGTCTTCGGTGGGGTAGCGCTTTTCCCTCAGAATGGCGCGTGCCCCCTGCTCCCGCAGGTCCCGCCGCAGTTTTTCCGGGCGATACATGTAGATGAGCTCTCGGTCACCCAGGCTTTTTACCGGTACCAGCCGGATACCACAGGGCACCAGCCGTTGGTTCAGTCGGCGGATACTCTGCCACAGCGTGCGGGTATCCTCCGCTGGGCAGCTGAATAGGTTTCCTGTTTTTAGCCCCGCCATGGTGGGGCTGCACTGCTCCACCACCAGTTCTTCCGACATCCCGACGCCCCCTTTCCGCTTGTGCTGTTAGTATATCATTTTGGCTCCGCTTTATTTACGCTGGAACAGCCCGCCCAGGCCGTGCTTTTCCTCACAGGGCGCGGTGGTCACGCTTTTCAACTCATAGCCAGTCTCGGCGATCACCGCCCGCAGGCGTTCCTCCTCCAGCGGTTCCTCACACTGGATGACCGTTTCGCCCTTGGTGTGGCTGGAGCTCACCTTCTTTACAGCAAAGTGGCTGCGGATGGCATCATTGATATGCGCCTCACACATGCCGCAGGCCATACCATCCACCTTCAGCGTCATCTGTACCATCTCACTCATCCTTTCTTCTCCGCCGCGTTTTTCAGCAGTGTTTTTATTTTGTATTTGATGTAACTGAGTCCCGCGGCCACCGCCAGCAGCAGCGCCGCAGTCCAGTACAGTTCCTGTATGTTCATAGGGTCCTCCTTAGGAGGCCGCCTCTTCTACCTCCTGGCGGTCACACAGCCCCGCCAGGCTTTCTTCCGGCACCTGCGCCAGCAGCTGACAGATCATCGTCTGCGGCTCTGTCAGCTCCGGGAAACCCTGCCGCAGCAGTGCCGCCGCGCTGTGGTAGTACCGCTGGTACCGCTTGGCCGTTCTGCTGCCGTATTCGGTCAGCGAGACCGCCCCGCGGGTGCCTTTCTTCACTAACCCCAACGCCGTCATGGTATCCACCATATTATGGACGCTGGGCGGAGAAAGCCCTAGTGCCGCCGCCAGATCGACGCAGCGGGTGTGTCCGTTTGCGGCAGTCAGCCGCAGCAGCACCAGCAGGTAGCGGATATGGGCGGCCGTCAGTGCGTTTTGGTTAGCCATTGCTTACCTCCTGTTAAGGCAAAGGGGAAACGCAGATGCTTCCATCTGCGTCTCCCCGCCTGTTGCTTTGTTACTTCTGGTGGCAGGAGCCCGACATGGCGCAGTGGGCACAGTTGCAGCCACAGCTGGATTTTCCTTTTTTCTTGTCCTTTACCAGCTTCCGGATGATGAGTACAACAACGAGAAGCAATACGGCCGAGATCAGAATCGTACCGATATTTTCCGTGATCCATGCTAGCATAAGTCCGACTCCTTTCTGTTATGTCTATGGTCTAAAGTGATTTTGCGAATTACATCTCTACCTTGGTGGTCAGCTTGGTGGCCTCCTTATAGGGGCGTACCAGCATGTAGATGATAGCAGCGAGTACGATGACCGCAGCGATCACACCAATGATATTGGCATTGCCGGTGAACAGGCCGCCGAACTGGTTGATCATCAAGGCTACCGCATAGGCAAAGCCGCACTGATAACCGATAGCGAACCAGGTCCATTTGGGGCTGTTCATCTCACGCTTGATAGCACCGATGGCTGCGAAGCAGGGAGCGCACAGCAGGTTGAATACCAGGAAGCTGTAACCGGTGATGCCGTTGAACGCAGCCGCGATGGCATCATATACCGTACCGGCGCCGCCGCTGTACAGTACGCCCAGCGTACCAACGATGTTTTCCTTCGCAACCAGACCGGTGATAGAAGCAACGGTCGCCTGCCAGTTGCCCCAGCCCAAAGGTGCAAAGATCCAGGCGATGGCATTGCCGATCTTGGCCAGGATGGAAGCGCTGATCTGCTCCTCCTCCAGCATGCAGAACTGACCATCCAGCCAGCCGAAGCGGGAGGTAAACCACACAAAGATGGTGGAAAGCAGAATGATGGTACCGGCCTTCTTGATGAAGGACCAGCCGCGCTCCCACATGGAACGCAGGACATTGCCCAGAGTGGGCCAGTGGTATGCAGGCAGCTCCATCACGAAGGGAGCGGGATCGCCGGCAAACATCTTGGTCTTCTTCAGCATGATACCGGAAATGATGATGGCAGCCATGCCGATGAAGTAAGCGGAGGTGGAAACCCAGGCGCTGCCGCCAAACAGAGCGCCGGCGATCATGCCGATGAAGGGAACCTTGGCGCCGCAGGGGATAAAGGTGGTGGTCATGATGGTCATCCGGCGGTCCCGTTCATTCTCGATGGTACGGGAAGCCATGATGCCGGGGATACCGCAGCCGGTACCGATGAGCATGGGGATAAAGGATTTACCGGAAAGACCGAACTTGCGGAAGATGCGGTCCAGAACAAAGGCGATACGGGCCATATAGCCGCAGGCCTCCAGGAAAGCCAGCATCAGGAACAGCACCAGCATCTGGGGAACAAAGCCCAAAACAGCGCCGACACCAGCCACAATACCGTCAAGAATCAGACCGGAGAGCCAGTCGGCAGTGCCGGCAGCTTCCAGGGCATTGCCTACCAGTACAGGAATACCGGGTACCCATACGCCGTAGTCGGCGGGGTCTGGCTCCTCCCCGATCCTCTCGATGGTCGCCTTGGCCTTTTCATAGTCTGCCATGGTCGCCGTCTCGGTGGAGACAGCAAGGGTTTCCTCATCTTCTACCTCATAGGTAAAGGTGCCATCTGCGGCCAGCGAGCCATTTTCTTCGATGTAGGCATCATAGCCGTCTACGATTAGGGAAGCCTCGCCGTATTCCTCGGCAAGATCACCGTAGCCGCCATCAATGCCCAGCAGGTGCCAGCCATCGCCAAACAGGCCGTCGTTGGCCCAGTCGGTCGCGGGGGCGCCCACGCCCACCATGGCCACCCAGTAAACGATAAACATCACCGCGGCAAAGATGGGCAGTCCCAGCCAACGGTTGGTCACTATGCGGTCGATGCGGTCGGAGGTGGAAAGGCCGCCGTGATTCTTTTTCTTGTAGCAGGCCTTAATGACCTCGCCGATATAGATATATCTCTCGTTGGTGATGATGGATTCGGCATCGTCATCCATTTCGGTCTCTACGGCCTTGATGTCGTTTTCGATGTGCTCCAATACTCCCTTATCGATATTCAGGGAGGAAAGCACCTTATCATCACGCTCAAAGATCTTGATGGCATACCAGCGCTGCTGCTCCTCCGGCATATTGTGCACGGCGGCTTCCTCAATGTGGGCCAGGGCGTGCTCTACGCTGCCGGAGAAGGTGTGCTGCGGAACGGTCTTGCTGTTCTTGGCGGCATCAATGGCAGCCTCGGCGGCAGCCATCACGCCGGTACCCTTCAGGGCAGAGATCTCTACAACCTTGCAGCCCAGCTGGCGGGAAAGCTCTTCTACATTGATCTTATCGCCGTTTTTCTTTACCAAATCCATCATGTTGATGGCGACGATGACCGGGATGCCCAGCTCGGTCAGCTGGGTGGTTAGGTACAGGTTACGCTCCAGGTTGGTACCATCAATGATGTTCAGGATGGCATCGGGGCGCTCGCCCAGCAGATAATTACGGGCTACTACTTCTTCCAGGGTGTAGGGGGAAAGGGAATAAATGCCGGGCAGGTCGGTGATGGTAACACCCTCGTGCTTTTTCAGCTTACCTTCCTTTTTCTCTACGGTAACACCCGGCCAGTTGCCTACAAACTGGTTGGAACCGGTAAGAGCATTGAACAGGGTAGTTTTACCGCTGTTGGGGTTACCGGCAAGGGCAATTCTTACATCCATGCGTTATGGCCTCTCTTTCTGATGATTTTGATTAGCAGACGCTAACCATATGTCGTTAAAAATGCGGGATGCAGCCTCCCGCGGGGTCCGACTTATTCTACCTCTATCTGTTCGGCATCGGCCTTGCGCAGAGAAAGCTCGTACCCGCGCACCGTTACCTCGATGGGATCGCCCAGCGGCGCTACCTTGCGGATATAAACCTCAACGCCTTTGGTCAGGCCCATATCCATGATGCGTCGCTTGATGGCGCCTTCGCCGTGGATCTTTACCACACGGACGGTCTCGCCGATCTTGGCCTCTTTCAGATTTTTCATCGTCTGGTTCCTCCTTCTTGTCACATTTTGCTTTTGTAGTGTAAAAAGGCATCTCTGCCGTTATACCATAATTTTTACCGCCATTTCCTTGCTGATGGCCACGCGGGCTTCCTTTACATTCACTATCACATTGCCGCCCAGGGTATTTACCACAGTCACTTCACCGCCTACCACAAAGCCCAGATTCTCCAAATGGCGTTTTACCTCCGGGCTGCCGCCAATGCGCTTGATGATATTTTCTTCCCCTACCTGCGCCAGGCTTAAAGGCATCATTTGTTTGTCCTCCGTTCCTCAGCCGGTGTCTTTCTTTTGGCTGATGTCACTTTGCAGTTAGCGCTTGCTAACCATGCATTATAATACAAAAACCGCCCTCTCTTGTCAATGGATTTTTCTCAAAAAAAATTCTCCTCCCGCATTTTCGGCAGTCCTGCCATCAGGTTAGCCTTGACTAACAAAAAACTTGTGCAGTTTGCCAAGGCTAACTCGTCATTTCCCCCGCCGCATTACTGTTTTGCTCCTTTTTTATGGAGAATTTCCCCCACAGCCTTGCACTTTGCCCCAAAAATGTGTAAACTATACTCGTAAGGTCTTATTTGCGGCCCATCCATCTCTTATTATGTAAGGAGTATTCTATGCTGGAATTGCAACACATCAGCTACGAAACCGAAGAAAACCGTGAAATACTGCACGATATCAGCCTGACGATCCAGGACCGTTTTGTGGCCATCACCGGCCCCAATGGCGGCGGTAAATCCACCCTAGCCAAAATCATTGCCGGTATCTATACCCCCACCTCCGGCCGCATCCTGCTGGATGGCGAGGACATCACCGCCCTTTCCATCACCGAACGCGCCCGCCGGGGCATCAGCTATGCCTTTCAGCAGCCGGTGCGTTTTAAGGGCCTACGGGTCGGCGACCTGATGAACCTGGCCGCCGGAAAGGACGCCAATATTGCCGAAGTCTGCGCCTACCTCAGCGAAGTCGGCCTGTGTGCCCGCGATTATATCGACCGTGAGTTGGATGCCAGCCTCTCCGGCGGTGAATTAAAGCGCATCGAGATCGCCATGGTACTGGCCCGCGGCACCGCCCTTTCGGTCTTTGATGAGCCGGAAGCCGGTATCGATCTCTGGAGCTTTCAGAATCTCATCCGTGTCTTTGAAAAGATGTACGAGCAGACCCGCGGCAGCATCCTCATTATCAGTCACCAGGAGCGTATCCTTAATATCGCCGATACCATCGTTCTGCTGAAAGATGGCCGCCTGGCGGAATGCGGTCCCCGGGAGGAAGTCCTCCCCCGCCTGCTGCGCAATATCGATACCGCCCCGCCGGTGTGCAGCATGCTTTCCGATCCCATCAAGGAGGTGCGCTAAATGATTGACGAGATCCAAAAAAGACTGTTAAAAGAAGTCGCTGACCTCGATAGCCTGCCCATCGGGGCCTACAATATCCGCGCCAACGGCGCCCCCGCCGGGCGCAATACCACCGCCCATATCAATATCGTCACCAAGACCGATAAGCCCGGTATCGATATTATCATCGCCCCCGGCACCAAAAATGAAAGCGTCCACATTCCCGTGGTCGTCAGCCAGACCGGTCTTAAGGATTTGGTCTATAATGACTTCTATATTGGCGAAAACGCCGATGTGGTCATCATTGCGGGCTGCGGCATCCACTGCGCCGGGGCCGAGGAAACCTCCCACGACGGCATCCATACCTTCCATGTGGGGAAGGGCGCCCACCTGCGCTATGTGGAAAAGCACTACGGCGAAGGCGAAGGCCGCGGCAAGCGGGTAATGAACCCCACCACCATTGTCTACCTGGAGGAAGGCGCTTCCATGGATATGGAGACCACCCAGATCGCCGGGGTGGATGACACCCTGCGCAAAACCGGTGGCACCCTGGCAGCCGGCTCCACCCTCACGGTGCACGAAAAGATCATGACCACCGGCGACCAGCACGCCATCACCGATTTTGCCATCGACCTGAATGGCGAAAACTGCAGCACCGATGTGGTAAGCCGCAGCGTGGCACGGGACCACAGCAAGCAGGAGTTCCGCAGCAGCATCAATGGCAACAATGCCTGCGCCGGTCACAGCGAATGTGACGCCATCATCATGGATAAGGCCTGCGTCATCGCCACCCCGGCCCTTACCGCCAACCATGTTGATGCCGCCCTGATCCACGAAGCCGCCATCGGCAAGATCGCGGGTGAGCAGATCATCAAACTGATGACCCTCGGCCTGACCGAAGAGGAAGCCGAGCGGGAGATCGTCAACGGATTCCTAAAATAAACGAAGGAGGCTCATCCCATGAATATTACCGAACGCTTCTTAAAATATGTGGGCTACGGCACCAACAGCGATGAAAAGAGCGAGACCTGTCCCTCCACCCCCAATCAGCTGGTGCTGGGGGCCGCCATTGCTGAAGAACTGAAAGCCCTGGGACTTACCGATGTAGAGCAGGATGCCGATGGCTATGTTTACGGCTATCTCCCCGGCGAGGGCGAAGCCCTTGGCCTTATTGCCCACATGGATACCAGTCCCGCCGTCAGCGGCGATCACATTAAGCCCCGCATTGTCACCTACCCCGGCGGCGTACTGGAGCTGGGCGCTTCCACCCTTTCCCCCACCGATTATCCCTTCCTGGAGGAATATATCGGCCAGGAGCTTATTGTCACCGATGGCACCACCCTGCTGGGCGCCGATGATAAAGCCGGTGTGGCGGAGATCGTTACCCTGTGCGAGTACCTGCTGGCTCACCCCGAGGTAAAGCATCGTCCCATTGCCGTCTGCTTCACCCCCGATGAGGAGATCGGCCGCGGCATCGACCGCTTCCGCATGGATCGCTTCCCTGCCAAGGAAGCCTATACCGTGGATGGCGGCGAGCTGGGCGAGATCGAGTATGAAAACTTCAATGCCGCGGCGGCGACGGTCAAGGTGCGGGGGCTCAATATCCACCCCGGTAGTGCCAAAAACAAAATGAAGAACGCGGCCCTGCTGCTGGCGGAATTTATCGGCCTGCTGCCCGCCGCCGAAACTCCCGCCCACACCGAGGGCTATGAGGGCTTCTTCCACCTCTGCGAAATGTCGGGCGATGAATCCTCCGCCGAAGCGCACTATATCATTCGTGACCATGACCGCCAAAAATTTGAGCGTCGCAAAACGCTTATGCAGGCGACTGTCGATTACATGAATGCAAAATACGGCTCCGGCACCTTTACCCTGCATATGACCGATAGCTACTACAATATGAAAGAGAAGCTCACCGACCATATGGACCTAATCCATAACGCCGAAGCCGCCATGCAAAAGGCCGGCGTCACTCCCAAGATCGTCGCCATCCGCGGCGGCACCGATGGCGCCCGTCTCTCCTACGAGGGGCTCCCCTGCCCCAACCTCTCCACCGGCGGTCTCAATTTCCACTCCATCCACGAATTTATCCCCGTCCGTTCGCTGGAAAAGATGGTCGAAGTTCTCCGGAACCTTGTCACCCTGTAAAAGCACAAAAATATTCCCCCTGCCGCTCCTTTCCGGGAACAGCAGGGGGAATTTTTATGTCAGCTTATTTTTCATAACGCTCAACCATGCGCCGGAAAGATTCTGCGGTGTAAAAGCCACCGGATCGACCGCCACAAAGGGGGCAGGCTCCACTCCAAGAAAATAGTGAGCACAGGCGTATGCCAGCAGCCGTCCTATTTCATAGCTGTTCGGCACCACCACGCCAATGACATTACTGTGCTCATCCAGCTGGTCTATCACTTCCTTACTTACGCCCTGCGTCACCACCTTAATATCGGTACGCCCCAGCAGCGACAGTACTCCCAACACCGCCTCCGCCATGCGGCTTTGGCTGATGTACAGCGCCTCTATCTGCGGCAGCTCCCGCAGCAGGTCGTTTATCATCGTGTACGCCTGCGTTTCCTCGGTATACTGCACCACCTTATCCAGTGTGATCAGTGGGAACTCCTCCTCCAATATGCTGATGGCACTGCGATCACGGTGCCGCGCCGGCTGGGAATCTCCGCCGTAGCACAGGTAGGCGGCATGGGTCAGCCCATGCGCTGTCATGTATTTGCCCAGCAGCCAGCTGGCCTGCTTACCGCTTTCCACCATGTTGCTGGCAATACAGCAGTCGTACTGGTTCGCGGTAAAACCTGTCGGCACACAGGAGGAAAACAGCACCTTTGTGCGGCGGGGCAGGTGCTTCCGGAAAGGCGAAACACTGCATTCATCCAGGTTAGGGATGCAGATAACCGCATCCGGCTTGGCCGCAGCAAAGCTCTGCAATTGCAGCTCCTGGATCTCATAGCTGCCGTGGGCGTCGGTCTTTTGCACCAGATGGATCCCCAGCGTATTCAGGCCGTCCCGCAGCCCCTCCAGCTTGGAATGGCTCACCGGCGTGGTCTCCATATAGGTGGAAACGCACACCTTGTAGTCACCCGCCCGCACCTTTTGGATATCCGCCTCGGAAAGCTCCAGCGAAAGCTGACTGGCGCCGGGGCGGTCAAACTGGTCAAAAACCAGTGCCTTGGTGCTGTCCCCGGTGATGAACTCCGGCGAGATGCTGAAAAACCGCTGCCCGCCGTCCCCTTTTATTATTTTGATGATATCCTGCACCACTTCGATGATCCTCATATCGATACGGGTGCGGTTAAAAAACAGGTACTTGGTAAGGAAGATATCCCCGATGGCCAAAAGGGAGATATCCTGCGGCATGGTGACGCCCTGATGCTGCAGGTAATCCACCACATGCATCGTCGCCATCATTTCAGTGGTAATAATGCCGGTAATGCCGCGGCTTTGCAGTGTTCCCAATACCTGGTCCAGGTTTTCCAGCGCCAGCGTACGGAACAGGTAAGTCTCGATCTCCACCAGGTTTTCATTAGGAAATACCATATGGTTCTGCTTGTAAAACAGCTTGCATGTCTCCAGCACCAGCCGATTGGTGTAGGGGTTCTCCTTGGGTGTGATAACCAGAATGTTGCGGTGCCCCAGCGAGACCATATGCCGCAGCGCCGCTACCATCGCCGCACGGTAATCAAAGTTGATGTGGTAGCAGCGCGGGTACACCTTCGGGTCGTGGTTCAGGAAGATGATGGGTGCCTCCACTGTCTCGTGATAGCGGGTCTGCACCAGCCGCACCGTGTAGTCCAGTATGATGTAGTCCAACCCATAGCGCTTCTGATAAGTTTTCAGCTCCTGCAGGGTCATCTCGGTCTTTACCAAAATCGATACCACCTCGATATCACCGGGACCCACCACATGGTGAGAAAGCTCCTCGCGGTTGTGGATATCCCCACAACAGTGCAGGGCATCGATCAGGTCCTCGGCAAAGCTGCACCGATAGTTGCGCAGTAAAAAGCCCACCGTGATCTTCCCACGCTCCTGCTTTGGCGCACCCAGCTCCTCCATGGCCCGCTCCACACGGCCGCGCAGTTCGTCACTGACGAACCTTGTCCGGTTGATGACATGCGACACCGTCGCCACCGATGTACCCGCCCGCTTCGCGATCTCCTGAATGGTCGCCATATTTTTCACACCCTCTCGTTTTGTCAAAAATTCGTTATCGCTTTTGTGCAGTTTACCGTTTTAGCCTCCTCTAATCTTTTTTTGGTGTCAAAATTTGCGTAAAACAGCACTTTCATGTGCTTTCCGCTTCATTGTCTTGCCTTTGATAACCTCTTCCTCTTGTTCAAAATCGTCAAATTGTTGTTTATTTTTTGGCATATTTGTGAAATCCAGCACCATTTTTACCTTAATCAGAAACAGTGAAGTCCAATTTGCGTAAATAATACACTTTTTCGGCCCAAAAAGCAATGTTTTTCCGTTCTATTTCAGTCAAAATTCTCTTTTTCTCATTTGACACTCCCGAATGTTGACGGTAACATGAAACTGTAATGTGTGGCGCGCGCACAAAACAGTGTTCAAATAATAGAAAGATTCAAGAATATTTGAGGAGTGTAGTTTTATGAAGTTAGAAAAGGAAGGCTTGGTCGTAACCCCATTGACCGAGCAGAAAACCGGTCTGTGGGATATGGCATTCATCTGGTTCTGTGCCAATGTCGCCGTCCCCCGTCTGATGATCGGCGGCTCGCTGGCGGAGCTGGGCTTCGGCAAAATGATACTCATTCTCATCGCCGGCAACATTCTGGTATTCCTGCCTCTGCTGGCGCTGGGCGTCATCGGCTTCAATGTTCGTATCCCCACCATGGCTGCCACCCGCATGACCTTCGGCGTTAAGGGCTCCTATCTGCCTTCCGTCGCCAACGGCATTCAGCTGCTGGGCTGGGGCGCCAATGTCACCGTCATCTGCGGCGCTTCCATCAACAGCATCATCAAGACAATGACCGGCTTTGAGAACCTTGCCCTGTGGATCGTTGTCACCGGCATCGTTCAGCTCGTCATCACTGCCTACGGTGTGCGTTCCATTACCTGGCTGCAGCGTGTTTCCGTTCCGCTGCTGGCTATTCTCACCGTTGTTTCCGCCATTCTCATCATCAAGAACTACGGCTGGAGCAGCATCACCAATTATCAGCCTGTCGCCGCCATCGGTCTGCTTGCCGGTCTTGATATCGTCGCCAGCAACGCCTTCGCGTGGGGTCCCATGGTCTGCGACTACACCCGCTACGCCAAAAGCAAGTCCTCCTCCAGCTGGGGCACCCTCATCGGTTCTCTCGCCGGTGCTGCGGGCTTCATGTTCGTGGGCGGCATCTCCTATATGACCACCGGCAATGCCAACCCTGTTGATATGCTGCTTTCTCTAGGGCTTGGTATTCCCGCGCTGCTCATCATCGTGCTGTCCTCCGTTACCACCAATGTTATGAACCTCTACTCTGCCTCCATCTCCTTCGTCAATGTCTGGCCCAAGGCGAAGCCCTGGCAGATCATCGGCATCGGCGGCATCGTTATGACCGGTATCGCGCTGATCCCCAACCTCATCGGTCATTTCATCAGCTTCCTCACCATCGTCGGCTCCATCTTCGTTCCGCTTATCGCTATCATGCTGGTAGATTACTTCCTCATCAAGAAACAGAAAGTGGTTCCCGAGGAAATGCTGGCAGAGGATAGCACCTCCAAGTACTGGTTCAAGGGCGGCTTTAACTGGAAGGCCATCATCATCTGGCTCATCGGTGCCGTTATGTACAACATGCTCTATTACTTCTGGCCGGTTCTTGGTTCCTGCATTCCCACCTTCCTCGTCATCGGTATCCTGTATTATCTGGTCGCCGATAAGAAATGATCCATGGAGAAAGGCGGTAACTAAACTATGAGCACTATTCTCATCAAAAACGCCAGAATGCGCGGTCATCAGGAGCTCACCGATCTCTACATCAAGGACGGTGTCTTTGCCGAGATCGGGGGCGGGCTTTCTTACCCTGCCGATGAGATCATTGATGTCGCCGGCAAGCTGGTCTCCGCCCCGTTCTGCGATGCCCATCTGCATCTGGATGCTGTCCTCAGCGTCGGCAAGCCCCGCTACAATATGAGCGGCACCCTCATCGAGGGCATCAACATCTGGGGCGAGCGCATGCAGGGTCTTACCAAGGAGACCATCAAGAAAAACGCCCGCGATGTCATCAAGTGGGAAGTCGCCAATGGTTCCATGTTCCTGCGCACCCATGCAGATGCCACCGAGCCGACTGGTACTGTGGTGGAAGCGCTGCTGGAGGTTCGTGAGGAAATGAAGGACCTCGTCGATCTTCAGATCGTCGCGTTTCCTCAGGAATGTATCTTCACCGAAAAGGGTCACACCGACCTGATGGAAAACGCCATGAAGCTGGGCTGCGATGCCGTTGGCGGCCTACCCTACATGGAGTACAGCCCTGAGGACGGCCTGCGCGATGTCAAGTTTGTCTTTGACCTCGCGGAAAAATACGGTGCACTCATCGATATCCACTGCGATGAAAATACCGATGACCAGTCCCGCTTTGTGGAGGCAATGGCACGGGAAACAATTGTCCGTGGAATGCAGGGCCGTGTTACGGCAAGCCATACCACCGCCATGCACAATTACAATAATGACTTCGCGTTCAAGCTCATAGGCTTCCTCAAAAAAGCCCAAATGAACATGGTCACCAATCCCTTCGCCAACTCCTGCCTGCAAAACCGCACCGACGGCTACCCCCGTCACCGCGGGCACACCCGCGTGGATGAGCTCCTGGCCAATGGCATCAATGTCTGCATCGGCAGCGATGACATCATGGATCCGTGGTATCCCATGGGCAAGGGCTCACCGCTTGCCGGCGCCGCCCTGCTGATGAACTACGCCCAACTCAGCGGCTATCCGCAGGTCGCCCAGCTCATTGATATGATCACCTGCAACAGCGCCCGCACTATGTGCCTTACGGGCTATGGTCTCGCCGTTGGCAATCCCGCCAATATGATCGTACTGGACGCCGAAAGCGAGTTTGACGCTATCCGCCTGCAAAGTGAATGTCTCTATGTCATTCGCCATGGCTGCGTCGTCTGCCGCACGGTACCCGCCCGCCGCACACTGGAATTCGAGGGCAAGCAGGAAAATATCGACTTCCGCCTCACCGCGGAAAACCTCTAAGCAAAGGAAGGCAAATCTTATGGCAATGAACAATAAAAATGACAACCGCAGCAAAAAAATCGTCTTTTGCTCCAGCTGCCTACTGAATACCAATAATAAGGTGCTTCCGCTGGCACGCTACGGTGGCTTCAGCAAGGAATTTATTGATATCCTCGCGAAGTACGATCTGGGCGTACAGCAGATGGATTGCCCCGAAACCCTATACCTTGGCATCCAGCGCTGGCAGCACACCAAGAATCTTTATGACAATGTTGGCTTCCGCCGTCACTGCCGTCAGCTGGCGGAAAAGGAAGTAGACTATATGTACTCCTACATGCAGATGGATTATGATACCGTAGCAGTGCTGTGCTGTGATGGTTCCCCCACCTGCGGTTGCGGGCTGACCAGTTGGGATGAAAACTGGGGTGGCCCCCCTGAGGCTCCTCTGGATTACGGCAATGCTGTTATCGAAGGTGTCGGCGTTTTTGTCGATGAAATGCAAAAGGCGATCCGCGATCGTGGCCTACCCATGCCTCCGTTCTATGGTCTGGGGCTCGATGATGCCTCTCAGCCCTTCGATCAGATCATCGCAAACTTTGATGCCTTTCTTGCAAAGTGCATGAAGGAACTCGAAAAGTAACAGGTTTTCCCTCTCTCTTTTGGGGCCAGCCGGAATTGTCTCCCCGGCTGGCCCTTTCTCTTTGTCCTTTGCCCTATTTCTTCATTTCCTGGGCTCCCCTCTCCACCGGCGGTCTCAATTTCCACTCCATCCACGAATTTATCCCCGTCCGTTCGCTGGAAAAGATGGTCGAAGTTCTCCGGAACCTTGTCACCCTGTAAAAGCACAAAAATATTCCCCCTGCCGCTCCTTTCCGGGAACAGCAGGGGACATTTTTCTGCCAACCGGTACGGTTTTCCCTCCTTTTTCCTCCCTTTTACCTTTTGTGTGGATATAAGCCTATCCGCCAATCCATCCGTCGATTTGACGGAAAATGGGCGTAGAAAAAGGACAGTCGATTTCTCGGCTGCCCTTTCGATATGAAGATAGCTCATTCAGTTTGCGGCAGGGTCTTGTTCTGATACTTCTTCACCAGAAGTTTGGTTATTGGGGAGCGGGCCATACCCGTCTGGGTTTCCGTCGAGGTCTGTGCTATGATAGTTTTCATACAACCAGTATTTCCCGCCAATCCCAACGACGATGTTTTCGCCATATTGATAAACTTCTGCGCCAACAATAGGGTGATTTGCCTGGAAGTTTTCTTTGGGTATGCCGTCCAAATAATTACCTGCGTCATTTGTGCCTTGGAAGTTGGTAACATCACTTTCAATGACACCTAAATAAACAAAATCGCCTTTCAATTCGTTGAACGATGTTTGCGAAGTGGACTGCTTATACAAGGTGTCATTAACATAAATCATCGGTGCTGCGTCTGCTATACCCGGAGTAGTAACACTATCGTTGTTGTGGGGAAAATGGGAAATTGCCGCGACGCATACTAAAGCCAAACAAGCTGCAACCGCTCCCCATTTAGCCCAGATGGACTTCTTTGCTTTTTGGTATACCCTTGCCTCGCTGACATATTTCTCATTGATATCGCCAAGGACCTCATACAGTTTTTCGTTAGTCATAGTTCAAAGCCCCTTTCTAAAAGGTAGTTGTGCAGTTTAAGGCGGAGGCGGTTAAGGGTCATTGATACTGCCCCATCATTCATGCCGTGCCGGACAGCAATTTCTGAAATGCTATCGGTGTACCAGTATCGGCTGATAAAAATACTTCTTTTCTCTGGAGAAAGACTATCCAGAAATGTATCAATGGCTTTCGTGAGTTCCTTTTGGTCAAATGCCTGCCCAACATCATCCTTGCCAGATACCAGGTCTGAAAGTTCCTCCAAAACCACAGGCAACTCTCCACCACCTCGTTTGTCGGCAGTGTTATGCTTGTATCGGTTAAACGATAAGTTGCGGACTATTTTCCCAAGGAATGTAGATAGAATGCTCGGTCTATGCGGTGGCATGGAGTTCCACGCGTTCAAGTATGTGTCGTTCACACATTCCTCGGCATCTTCATTATTACCCAATATGTTTTTGGCAATCGAGGTGCAGTAGCTTCCATACTTGTCTGCTGTTGCGGGGATTGCCTGCTCATTCCTATCCCAGTATAACTGGACTATCTTTGCGTCATCCATCAGTGTTCACCTCACTTTCAGATTTACCCTTTCACCTATATACACAACTTTTGAACTCAAATCTCACATATTTTTTCAAATATTTTTCTATCCCATAATACCACAATGTTCTACAATTTGGGCATGAAAAGATGGCGAAGTTGCCTTCGGCTCTTTTCGGTATCCAGTACCGGTTAAGTGCGTGATTTAGTGAAATCACCGGAGTTCTACCCTATCCACACAAAAGGTAAAAGGGAGTCGTGAAGAGTCTTGTTGACATTATGGGTGGTACGATCTCTGTGAAGAGTGAACTGGGGAAGGGTACAGAATTTATTGTAGACCTGTATGTGCCGCTGGCAGAAGCCGAGGTGGAGGAGCATTCCGAGGAAAACATCACGGAGAATCTGATGGATGCCAGAATTTTACTGGTGGAAGATAACGAGATCAACATTTATGTGGCCCAGCTGATCCTGGAAAAAGCCGGATGTGTGGTGGAGATTGCAAACGGTACCTATCATTGCCATGACAGCGGATGCTTTTGAAGAGGAGAAGAAAAAGACGCTGGAGGCCGGAATGAACTATCACCTGTCCAAGCCCATCAACCCGAAGACATTGTATAATATCCTGTCGAACCATCTGACCGGAAAAGAGGCATAGAGATCAGAGATATAGAACCCAGAGATATTAGAATCATGACATGTAAAAAGGAGGTATCCGTGGCGGATATCTCCTTTTATGTTGCCTTAACTGCTTACGATATAAAATTAAGCGGTGATCACGGTGCCGGCCTTGCCCCTGATGGCATCCTTGACGTGATCCATGGAAGTGATCAGGACCTTTCCTGCTGGAACCTTCTCCAGATAAGCAATGGCTGCCTCGATCTTGGGAAGCATGGTGCCTTCCTCGAACTGACCTTCTGCCATCAGTGTCTTGGCTTCCGCAACGGTGAGAGTCTCCAATGCAGTCTGATCCTCTTTGCTGTAATTTTTATAAACGCAGGGAACACTGGTCAGGATGATCAGCTCATCACAGCTTAAATCGGAAGCAAGCTTACCTGCAATGGCATCCTTCTCAATCACAGCGGAGGCACCCTTCAGAGCATGCTTCTGCTCGATCACGGGGATTCCGCCGCCGCCACAGGCGATGACTACCTGATCTGCGGCTGCCAGCGCACGGATGGCTTCGATCTCTACGATATCGATAGGCTTGGGGGCAGCAACGACACGGCGGAAGCCCTTTCCGGGATCTTCTTTGACATAGTTGCCCTTCTTTATTTCAATCTCAGCGTCTTCCTTGGACATGTAACGACCGATGACCTTGGTGGGCTCATAGAAAGCCTCATCATAAGGATCTACTGTCACCTGGGTGAGGATAGTGCTGACCGGCTTGGAAATGCCGCGATCCAAAAGCTCTGCACGAAGAGAGTTCTGGATATCATAGCCTACATAACCCTGGCTCATAGCAGAGCAGACACACATAGGTGCGGGGGTATAGTCGATGTACACACGGCGTAACTCGGTCATGGCCTTATGGATCATGCTGACCTGCGGACCGTTACTGTGGGTGATCGTCAGCTGATAATCAGCCTCCACGAGATCGGCAAGTGCTTTCGCGGTCACTTTTACCGCATCCCACTGTTCTGTGGTGGTATAACCCAGGGCATCGTGTCCCAGAGATACGACAACTCTTTTTTTGCTCATAAGATTACCTCTCTATATGTATTTTCCTAAGAATTTCTTCGTCAAAAGATGTTATCAGTATAACATATTTTCTCCAGGGTGTATAGCCATTTCTATACAATGAAACCTTCCAGAATCGTAGTCAGCTCTTCTGAGCGGGCTGCCAGTGCGGAGGTGGCTTTGTCCAGATCCTGAATGGCCTGCAGCTGTTTTTCGGCAGCAGTCTGTACATTGGAGGACCCGGCAGCAGTTTCTGCGGATACTGCGGAGATACCGGAGATGGCGGACAGGGTAGTGGTGCGCTGGTGTTCCATTTCCGACACGCCTGCATTGATCTGCTGCAGGAATTTCAGAAGCTCTGTTACCTTGGAATCTATCTCACGGAAGGAGTCTGTGGTACTGCCAACGGACTGGTTCTGATCCGCTACAATGCCCTCGGCCTGTCTGGCAACCTGCGTAGCTTCGTCAGTGGTAATCTCAATCTCTTCGATGATCCTGGAGATTTCACCGGAGGAGTGCAGGGACTGATCCGCCAGCTTCTGGATCTCCTGAGCGACCACTGCGAAGCCTCTTCCGGATTCGCCGGCTCTGGCAGCTTCAATGGAAGCGTTAAGGGACAGGAGGTTGGTCTGCTCTGCAATCTCATTAATGGCTTCAGTGATGGAGCCGATGGCTTTGGATTTCTCGTTCAGCCTGCCGATGGTATCTACGATGTTGGAGGTGATCTGCATGGTGGAAGAGGTGTTCTCCTTCAGATGTTCCACGGATTCGATACCGGTATGGATCGCAGCGGTGGTGCCGGTGGCAAGCGCACTGATCTGGTCAGAATGTGAGGATACGCTGCCGATGGTGTCGGACAGAGAGTCCATCTGCTGCAGGCAGTCCTCAGAGCTTTCATCCAGTTTTTCGATACCCTGGCGCATTTCACCTACCTGATTCTGGATATCCTGGGAGGTCGCCAGGAAATGTGAGGAAGCCGCAGACATATCGGTGGCAGCCTGGGATAATTCTTCATTGACATCCTTCAGCCCGGATACCAGCTTCTTCATATGTGCGATCATATCACAGATACCCTCAGCTAATAGCTGGAATTCGTCATTGCGCTTGGAGTGGACTTCGATCGTCAGATCTCCGTCAGAGACTTTTTTCAGCCGGCGGATAAAATAGTAGATGGAGCCGCCATACTGTCCGGCCAGCAGAGACCCTAGTAGGATCGCCACGGCACTTGCTGCAACGACAAGGATCAGAGATACATTTTTAATCTCCGCTGTCTGACCGATGATATTTGCCTGAGGGATCAGGGCACAGATCATGGCATTACGGGCACCGATCTTGGAATAGAGAAAAAGATATTCTTCGCCTGCCTCTTCCACATAGGAGGAGCCGTTGTCTTCCTCAGAGGCAAATGCTTCATCTACATAGGATTTGCCGACAAACGTATTTTCTGCCGCTGTATCGGACCGGGAGGAGAGGTATTCGTTGCCATCGCAGGTGACAAAGCCTACGAGACTGCCCTCACCGCCATCCAGGGAGGATAAGGAGGTATCCAGGACACTCGGTTTGAAATCAATGATCAGGATCGCCGGAGCGTTGGAGAAATATCTGGCGAGGCGGACACTGTATTTGGAGGAATCCGTGCCAAGCTTTGCATCGACCTCGGACTGGTTGCCGAAAAGGTAATATTTTGCCCTGTCCGCAGATAAAATCTGCCCCTGGGAGCTTTCCAGGTACGCACTTAAGAGACCGGTCTCCTTCGTTTTCGTGGTAGAGATCGTCCGCTCTTTGTCGGAGAGCACGTAAATATTGGAGAGCAGGGCATCCGTGGTCACGGCTTTGATAAAGGTGTCTTCATAGGTGTTTGGAGTATTGTACAAGGTAGTGGCATCGTTATCATACAGACCGTTCAGATACTGCTTCAGGGTATCCTCATTCATATATCCCTTGTAGTTGGACTGGACCGTGTCAAAAGAAAGCGTCAGGTACTGATTCATCATGCTGACGGTCTGGTCTACGGAGTCACGGTAGGTTGCAATGATCTGAGTGGTAGCCTTCTGATAGGATACGAAGCCTAAGACAATGATGAAGACCACAGGGATCAGAAAAGCGAAGATCAGCTTAAAGCGTATCCGCTTCCAGAGAGGAATAGGGTTTTTCTTGGTATTTTTTGTCAAAACAGACACCTCCGATGCAGATTAGTATTGATAGATGCATTTTACCAAAGTTTTACACAAATATCTACATCAATATGAAAACGATTTCCTAAATTAACATCTTTATCAGGCAGAATCTGGGCGGAATCGCTTTTGCTTTACATAATATGTTACAAAGTAATATAATGATACCAGGGTCAAAAGGTCTAAGCCCACATGAGCTTGCTCATAAGTGGGTGAAAGACCTT
>OGXJ01000687.1_pt1 | contig 26716 bp, 22 predicted proteins | sample 1576231 | NCBI WGS metagenome assembly OGXJ01 (sample SAMEA3541539, study PRJEB24748) | human gut metagenome | biome: human gut; feature: human-associated habitat; material: faeces | place: China | collected 2012
CTCTCGGTGACGGCAGGCCTGTCGTTCAACCTGAACCGCCGCGGCTTCAAGCGCGTATCGCAGGCCCAGCCCGTGGACTACTCGTCCTATCTGGAGCGTATCAAGCGGCTCGAAAACTCCAACAACGAACTCGCATCGCAGAATTCGGAACTGAACGACGAGAACGAGAAGTTGCGCAACATGCCGCCCAAGGTGGTTGCCGAGCAGAAGGTATCCGCATCGCCCGTGGCACTCTTCTTCAAGATCGGCAAGGCCACGCTCGACAAGAAAGAGCAGACCAACCTCGAATTCTACGTGAAAAATGCCATGAAGGCCGACAAGGACAAGACCTTCACGCTGATCGGTTCCGCAGACAAGGATACCGGCACGAAGGAGATCAACCAGCGCCTGAGCGAACAGCGCATGGAGTATGTCTACAACCTGCTGAAGGACAAGTACGGCATCGAGCCATCCCGTCTGGTCAAGAAGGCCGAAGGCGACACCAACAACCGGTTCGCAGAGCCGGAACTCAACCGTGCCGTAATCGTGGAATAAATTGGAACAGACAAACCCTAACGGAATTTACCGCATGCCCCAGACCGCAATAAAGGCCACACCGGGCGAAACCACAGTCTCAGGACAGGCATCGCACTACCTGCTCGCCTATCTGGAAGAAGGACGGGTTCGCGTGTATGCCCCCGACAAATACAGCATATGGGTCGGACGGCAGCTTCCCCAAGCGGAAGAGGTGCGGATCGAAGCGGAATTGCAGCGGCTCCACCGAACCGGACGAAGGACAGGCATAGTCGAAATATGCCTGTCCGCGGACGGGGAACGGCGCGAAGTACGGGTACTCTGTGTCAGGGCATAGCGGCAATCCTCAAAAATCCGAATAAAAGCAACTCTCACATAATAAAAAAAAGACCATGAAAAAACAAACTATGACTTACGAAGCACCGGAGCTGTACCTGATCTCCGTATGCGTGGAAAAAGGATTTGCGGCAAGCAGCGGCATCGAACCGGGAACCGGCGGCGGCGAGCTGGGCGGAACCAGGTCGCTCTCTTACGATGACTACGAATAGCGACGCATCCATTGGAAATTAACGACAAAAACAGAAAACGCACCATGAAAAAATTATTCGTTATAGCAATGCTCGCAACGGTCGGTATGGCCGCGTGCAGCAAGGACGATACGGCTCCGGCCGCCGGCCCGAAAAAGTATGTTCAGGTGACCATCCCCGAGGATATGGTTTCCGGGGAGACCCGTACTTCCATCGACGGCACCACGACCAACTGGGTGGCCGGCGACAAGGTCGCCGTGCTCCTCTACGACGGAGCCGCGACGATGACATGCCAGTTCACGGCCGACAAGTCGGGCCCGACCACGACGTTCTCGGGCGACGTGCCCATCGGTTCTTACTCGCTGGCGGCGGCTTACTACCCGTACGACTGCAACGCCACGTTCGACGCCGTGAACAAGACCTTCAAGCACACCTGGGGGTCGGAATACTGCACGGACAACCTGGCCGCCTATGACTTCATGTATACGAACATCTGGGAGGAGCCGTTCGAAATCAACGAGGCGACGACCGTACTGCCCGTACACTTCACGTTCAAACCGCTGATGGCCCGCATCAAGATTTCGCTCGGACTGGGTGCGAACGAAACACCCAAGAAAGTCATCCTGGAGACCGACAGCAACGTAATGCCGACGGCCGGTACGATCGACGCCCTGGGGAACTTCACGGCATCGTCCGCAACCAATTCGATCGCAGTTCCCACGAACCGGAAAGAGTTCGTAGTGGGTCTGCTCCCCGTGGGCATCCACTCGACCATGACCGTGAAGGTGATGACCACCGACGGGCTGACCTACTCGGACAAGTCGTTCACGCTGGCCGGCCTGAAGCGCAACCACCACTATACGATGAGCGTACCCTGCAACAAGAAAACGGTGACGATCACCGTACCCGATGCCATCGACCAGAAATACGGTTCCGACACCTGGAAAGACAACGGCTTCTACTTCGTGGATCCGCAGTACGACCCCGCAGGGCTCTTCGACGGATGGTATTTCTACCGCGCCGAGATCAAGAGCGACAGGAACGGAGACGACAAACTCAAGAAGAACCGCATCCAGTTGCAGGTTCCGGCAGGTCTGAACAACGAAAACAACGGCGCCTTCGTGACGGCCCCGATCCAGTGCGACGGTTCGAAAACCGTGAAGGTATCCTTCGAGGTGGCAACCAACCGCGCATTGGTGAACATAAAGTACAGGATCGGTACGACGAACAACGGCCCGATCACCGAATCGTGGCTCCGCGACAGGAACAACATCCTGAACGGCAACGACAAAGAGTGCAGATCCGGCACGCAGACCCATACGTTTACGGTCACCAACGGACAGCGTATCATGATCAAGATACTGAGCACCGGCGGCGCATACCACGTAGAGTTCGCGAATTTCACCTACACGATCGAATAATTTCGATAAAATAATTTTTCAGATCGGGACGGAGAGAACACCGTCCCGATTTATCTATAAACCGAATCTGATGAAAGCAGCATACATAAAGCCGGAATTGGAGATACTCGTAATTGCGGCGGAAGCAGGGTTCGCGATTTCACAGCCGCACGGCGGCGAACTCGGGCCCAGCTCGGTGAATTATGCGGACGACGAGTACTGAACCAAAAACCGCCAATTCGAACCTGACGTTATGAAACACAAACCTATTTTCCGACTGTCGCTACTCGCGCTTCTGCTGGCCGGTTGCGGAAAGGATACGACAGAACTGCCCGAAGGGCCCGAAACTCCCGCGACAGGAGGCGATGCCATCGTCTGCCGGTTGTCGATCGGCAACGAAGCGCCCGACACCACGGACGAAACCCGCACGGCCTACGGCCCGTTACAGGACGGCTACTACCCGATCTACTGGCGCAACGCCGACCGGGTGGGGATCATCTGCCCGCAAACGACCCCGCAATGGGCGGAGGTCGAAGTCAGCGTCTCCGGGGCGACCGAAAGCGAAGCCGACCTGAGCAACACGGGGATGCAGTGGGGGAGCAGTCCCAGCTACGATTTCTACGCCTTCTATCCGGCAGACGCCGTGCAGACCAACAGCGGCTCGATCGTCGTGACGGGAATCCCGGCCGTACAGACCTACCACAACGGCGAATGCAACATGCAGTACGCCTATATGGCGGCATGCACCCAAGGGGTGGAACGCGGCACGGAGGTACCCTTCAGATTCCGCCCGCTGATGACCACGGTTACGATCCAGGTGGGATTCTCGGAGGCCGCGGAGGTACAGAAGCTCGTGCTGTCGAGCGAAAACGGCCCCATAGCGGGCGGCTTCACGTTCGACATCGAAACCGACCGGTGCTCGGTTATCCCGGGCAAGGGATCGAACGTGCTGGCCCTGCACCTGATGTCGGGGGACGTCCCCTATATCCAGCTCAGCGCAGGGTCGAAGGTCGCGGTCACGGCGTTCATGCTGCCGCAGGACATCGAAGGGCTTACGCTCTCCGCCGTCACGACGCAGGGGAAGACCTACAGCTACACGACCCCGGCAACGCTCAAGGCCGGACACCGTTATTCGTTCACGATCGGCGACATGCAGGCGCAGGCGCAACAGACCTCGGAAGGTTATTCCGACTGGATGGCCTACCTGCCCGACAACACCTACCTGTCGCAGGTTTCCATCCCCGGGTCGCACGACGCCTGCACGATCTACGGTTCGCATTACGAGTACAAAGACGGGATGCCCGACGATAGGTACCATTTCAAATGGTTGCAGAACGTCGTATTCGGCTATATGAACACGACCAAGATCATCAAAGCACAGGAGCTATCCATCGAAGAGCAGCTTGCGGCCGGGGTTCGCATGTTCGACCTGCGCCCCTCCTCGTCGAGCTCCTCGGTGCGCGACCTCCCGATCCATCACGGCATAGCCCCGCTGGGCGACCCGACGCTGGGCGGCTACGCCCCGGGCAACTCCGGCCGCCAGGAGCTTTCGCCCTTCATGCTTTCGCACCTGCTCGACCGTTTCGTGCGATTCCTCGACGAACATCCGGGCGAGACGGTGCTCGTGCACATGAAATACGAGAACACCAGCACCAGCGCCAATAAGACGGGGTGGGACAAAAGCGTGGTCAGCCTGATCGATTCGCATTGCAGCGGGTATGTGGCCGACTTCCACCCCCTGATGACGCTGGCCGACGCCCGCGGCAAGATACTCTTCATGATCCGCGAGGATTACAAATCGTCGAACAACGGCCGGTATTTCGGCGCCTACCTGAACTGGACGGACGACAAGGTGGTTTTCGACACGACGCTCAGCGGCAACGGCGTGGGGCAGGCCCCGATCCGCGTGAACGACCTCTACAACATCAAGAACGGGGCATCGGACGGCAAGACCAAGTATGCGGCCATCGACGAGTGCATCGCCTATACCTATAATACGGACGACCCGACGCGGTGGTGCATGAATTATGTCAGCTGCTACGACACGGCCCATTGCAGCGTGTCGGGGATCAGCCTGTTCGGCGCCGTGGGCGACTACGACTACTGCGCGAACAAGTACAACAGGTATACGGCCGACAAGATCGACAGGTACGATTTCCGCGGGAACGTCGGCATCGTGCTGATGGACTTCGCAGCGGCATCGCACGCCACGATGACCTACGGGCAGACCTACTCGAACATGCAGGTCTACGGCGACGACCTGGTCAGGGCCGTGATCTGCAACAATAACAAGTGGAACCTGCGGCGCAACGAATAACCTCCGGAGGCTCCCGCCGCCGGCACGCGCCCCGGCAGGACGCCGGAACGACACCGAAGAAAAACCTCCCGGGCTTCCCGGGAGGTTTTTGCACACACAAACATTAACAATACAAACAACGCAATGGCTGAATAGATCTGTTGTTCTGGATACAAAGGTGGGGGTAATTTCCGGGTTGCACAATCGCCATAAATGAGTATTTTACGTCCGGGCACTCCCAATTTATGGTGAAAGCCCCGGCGGAAGGGCGTGATCTGCAATTTTTTATTTTGAATTTCGAAATAATGCACTATCTTTGCAGACAAATTCCAACGTCCCGGCGCCCGCCGGGGTTCTGAAAATCATTTTGAAATAGAAATATATGCAGGATTTGAAAGCGCTCGAAGGGAAAAGTCTCGTCGAACTGCGTGAAATAGCAAAAGCTATCGGTATCGGGGACACCACTTTGAAGAAGCGCGAACTGATTGAGAAAATCGCCGGGAGCTCCGCTTCCGAAAGCACCCCCGCAGAAAATAAAGAGAAAAGAGGACGGGGCCGGAAAAAGGAGGCTCCCGCAACGGAAATGCAGCAGACGGCACCCGCAGCCGAACCCGCCGCCGTAAAGGCGGAAGCCGCTCCCGAAACCGTTCCCCAGGCCCCGCGAGGCCGCCGGCCGCGCATCACCAATACGAAGACCGAAAACACCGCACCGGCACAACGTCCGCCCGTAACGGTCGCCGAAGCCCCGGCCGAGCCGGAGCTCCCGATGGAAAGCGCCCCGGCACCTGCACCAGCGGCAGCGGCAGAAGCCGTACAGGCACCCCGCGAGGAGAAGGCGGAGCCCAAGCGCCGCGGCCGCAAGCCCAAGGCACAGGCACAGGAAGAGGCAGCAGAACCCGCCGCCGCGACACCCCCGGCTGCCCAGGCAGCCCAGGCTACCCCGGCAACAGCAGCCGATGCGCAATCCTTCGACGGCGAGGTGATCACCAAAGACGATTTCGCCGGGGAGATCGAGGGCGAAGGCGTGCTGGAGATCATGCCCGACGGATACGGGTTCCTGCGTTCGGCCGACTACAACTACCTGAACTCGCCCGACGACATTTACGTTTCGCCGTCGCAGATCAAACTCTTCGGGCTGAAGCCCGGCGACACGGTGAACGGCGCCATACGCCCGCCGAAGGAGGGGGAGAAATATTTCCCGCTGGTACGCGTGAACGAGATCAACGGCCTGGCGCCGGAGTTCATCCGCGACCGCGTACAGTTCGAATTCATGACGCCGCTCTTCCCGAGCGAGAAGTTCTGCCTCACGGGCAACGGACACAACAACATGTCGACGCGCGTGGTCGACCTCTTTTCGCCCATCGGCAAGGGGCAGCGCGCACTGATCGTAGCACAGCCCAAGACGGGTAAGACGGTGCTCATGCAGTCGATCATCAACGCCATCGCCGACAACCATCCCGAAGTATACATCATCGTGCTGCTGATCGACGAGCGCCCGGAGGAGGTGACCGAGATGGCCCGCAACTCCAAGGCCGAGGTCGTGGCATCGACCTTCGACGAACAGGCGTCGCGCCATGTGAAAGTCGCGGAAATGGTACTCGACAAGGCCAAGCGCATGGTCGAATGCGGACACGACGTGGTGATCTTCCTCGACTCGATCACCCGCCTGGCACGTGCCTACAACTCCGTCCAGCCCGCATCGGGCAAAGTGCTCTCGGGCGGTGTGGACGCCAACGCGCTCCACAAACCCAAGCGTTTCTTCGGCGCAGCCCGCAACACGGAGGAGAAAGGGTCGCTGACGATCATCGCCACGGCACTGATCGACACCGGTTCGAAGATGGACGAGGTGATTTTCGAAGAGTTCAAGGGCACGGGCAACATGGAGCTCCAGCTCGACCGCAAGCTCGCCAACAAACGTGTCTACCCGGCAGTCGACGTCATCGCATCGGGTACGCGCCGCGAAGACCTGCTCCTGCCGCGCGACGTGATGAACCGCACGTGGGTGCTGCGCAAATACCTTTCGGACATGACGCCCGTCGAGGCCATGGAGTTCCTCCAGAAGCAGATGGGAATGACCAACACCAACGAGGAGTTCCTCGCCACGATGAACCATTAAACGACCACAAAACCCACTGATAGAATGAAAAACCTGATTATCCTGCTGTCATGCCTGCTGTTCGCCGGCAGCGTATACGGATGGGGACAAAAGGGGCACGACATCACGGCCTACATCGCAGAGTGCCACCTCACGCCCGAAGCCGCCCAGAAGATCGACAAGGTGCTCAACGGCCATTCGCCCGTGTACTACTGCAACTGGATGGACATCGCCAGCCACACCCCCGAATACAATTACACCAAGACGTGGCACTACCTGAACATCGACGAGGGCCAAACCCTCGAAACGATGCCCCGGAACCCCAAAGGCGACGTGCTGACGGCCGTCACGGCGCTCGTCGCCGAGCTCAAGGCCGGCGGGCTGGCGCCCGAGGCGGAGACCGAGAAACTCAAAATGCTGATCCACCTGGTCGGCGACATGCACTGCCCGATGCACACGGGGCGCCTGTCGGATATCGGCGGCAACCAGCGCCCGGTGCTGATGTTCGGCCGCAAGACGAACCTCCACTCGGCCTGGGACTCGGCGATCCTCGAAGCCGGGCACAAGTGGAGCTACACCGAGTGGCAGGAACAGATCGACCGCCTGACGGACGACGAGGCGGCACTGGTACAGGCCGGGGAGCCGCAGGACTGGCTGAAGGAGACGCATGCGATCTGCGTCGGCATCTACGAGGACAGCCCCGAAGGGACGAAAATATCCTACGATTACGTGGACAAATACACGCCCGTCATCGAGCAGCAGCTCGTCCGGGGCGGTTACCGGCTGGCACGCCTGCTGAACGAGATTTACCGCTGACCGTAGGTGCAAAACAAAAGGGAACGGGCTTGCAGTCGCTGCAAGCCCGTTTTCCGTCCTGCGGCAGTGCGGCAAGGATGTATTTCGGCCGTTTCGGCTGCACAAAAATCCGGGGCTAAGCGCTAAGGGACAAGGCCGGGGTCTGCAGGGGAGCACTGCGTGCGGCGCAGGGGCACGACAACCGATCGGGCCGGGTAATTTTATCCGGTAAAATACCCGCGGAAATAAAAGTTATATTAATTTTGCAGGCATGAGATACCTAACCGCCATACTCCTCGGCCTGCTTGCTGCCGGATGCGGCAACAAGGCCGTGGACAACCTGATGTCCCAGGCTTCGATGCTCATAGAGGAGCATCCCGACAGCGCCTTGCTGGCTCTCCGGCAGATAGACCCCTCGGCCATTTCACCGGCGGCCGACGCCCGGCGGCGCCTGCTGCTCGCGCAGACCTACTCCCGCACAGGTGCCGAGGCTGACAAGGATTCGCTGACCGCCCCCGCACTGGATTATTACGAGCGCCACGGCTCCGGGGCCGAGCGTGCCTATGCCTGGTATTTCGACGCAAAGGTACACCACAATGCCGGCGACCTGGGACGGGCGATCAAAGGCTACACGCAGGCGATGCTCTATGCCGAACGCAACCGCGACAAGGCGGGAACCACAAAACTGCTCATGGCACTATACCACACGCTGGGGCTGCTGCACTTCGAACAGGGATACGACACCGAGGCCGAGGAGGCATTCTCGAAAGCCGTCGCCGCGGCACAGGAGACCGGCAGTGGGGAACTGGAGGGATACAGCCGTTACATGCTCTCGTCGGCACAGTATGCCAACGGCCGCTATGCCGAGGCCATCGAAACACTCGCCCCGCTGGTCGGGGCGCGCGACACGATGGCATTCCGTTTCTTCGCCCAGCAGATCACCCTGCAAAACCTGATATACCACACCTTCGCCGAAGACTGGAGCCCCGGGCAGTTGCTCGAAGAGCGGGCGCGCATCGACATGCACGAACTGCGGACAGCCCCGCTGACACACGGCCCCGCATCGGCCGACGACGAAGACCGCACGCTCTACGACATCGCTTCGGCCATCATTTTTTACCGGGCGGAGCAGCCCGATTCGGCGCAATACTACATAGACCGCTCGCTGGCGCACATCAAACGCTTCAACCAGAACAACATAGGGCTCTACACGATCGCCTCGGCCATACACCACCGTCGCGGGGAGGACGGTAAAGCCTATGCCTGTGCCATGCAGTACATCGGCAAGCGCGATTCGCTCGACAAGGCACGGCAGGGGGTATCGGTGGCCGAGCTGGAAAAGAGATACCGCACGGCCAACGAAACGGCGCTCCGCGAGGCGGGGCTGCGTTACCGAATCTGGATCGCCACGCTGGCATGCCTGTTGCTGGCCGCGGCCGTCACGGGGGCAGTGGTGGGCTACCGGCGCAAACTCCGGCACCGGGACGCGCAGTTGAGCGAATACCTCACGCTGCTGGAATCCTATCGGGAATCGCACGACAGCCTCACCTCGCGGCTCGATGCCTCCAACAAGACGGTGGAATTGGCAAAGTTCCTATGCACGAGCGCGAGGCCGCCGTCAAGGCTTCGCTCGAGGGGCGGTTCGCCCTGCTGCGCGACATCGCCGCAACCTATTACACCTATGGCGAAGGGGAACGGCTGGCGAGGAAGGTGAAGGAGCTGGCACTGAGCCCGGCGATGCTCGCGGACATCGTCCGCATGGCAGACCTCTACAACGACCGGGCGGTCACGCGCCTGCGCCGCCAACTGCCGGGGTGGACGCCGCGCAACTACGATTTCGCAGCGCTGGTCGTCGCCGGGTTCTCGGCGCAGGAGATCAGCGTGATGCTCGACATGACGCTGAACGGGGTCTACACGCTCAAATCGAAACTCAAACGCCGGATCGCCGAATCGGGGGCTGCGGACAGGGAGTTTTTCACCCGGTTTTTCGCATAGCAAGGGCGCCCGGCGCGCCGGCAAGAATCCGCGGGATCACACCTACTGTGAATCAACATTTTACGCACAAACAAGCAAGAATTATTCCGTACCGGCAAGCCGCATCGGGGCTTAACTTTGCAGGGAAACCAAATGAAAAAACCAAGCAAAGTTATGAGACGGACATTTCTTTTACTCGTATGCGCCCTGGCGCTTTTTTCCGTGAAACAGACCTGCGGGCAAATTGTGCGGGGAAGGGTGGTCGACCAGGAGCGGCAACCCGTGGTCGGGGTCGCGGTAGTGATGCTCGACACCGACTCGACCTACCTCGCGGCCGCGGCATCGGATGCCGACGGGCGTTTCGCCATCGCATCGGAGGTACGCCCCTACCGGCTGCTGTTCCAGCACCTCGCCTATGAGATGCAAACGCTTACGTCGGAGCACGACGAAGCCGGCGAGGTCGTCCTGCATGAATATACGAATGCGCTCGACGCCGTGGTCGTAGAGGGCGAAAAACCCATCGTGCGGGTCGAAGAGGGGCGGCTGGCCTATGACCTGGAAGCCGTATCGAAAGGCAAGGCGGTGAACAATGCCTACGAAGCCCTCACCCAGCTGCCGGGCGTCAGCGAACAGGACGGCGGGCTGATGCTTGCCGGCGCCGGGGGTGTCACGGTGATCCTGAACGGGAAGCCCTCGACGATGAGCGCCGAGCAGTTGGCTTCGCTGCTGCGCTCGACACCCGTCGAACGGATCGAGAAGGCCGAAGTGATGTACAGCACGCCGCCGCAGTACCATGTGCGCGGCGCGGCGATCAACCTCGTTCTGCGGCGCAGCCACGACTACTCGTTTTCGGGGGAAGTACACGCCAACTATACCAACCGGTTTTACAGCAACTGGGATGCCGGGGGCAACTTCGCCTTCTCCTCGCCCGAATGGTCGGCCGACGTAACCTATTCGGCCGGGCAGGCCAAGACCAAACGGATCATCGACCTCTACTCGCGGCATACGCTCGCAGACGGGGAGCACGAAATCGCCCAGAGGCAGAATATCACCAGCAAAGGGACATGGCACCGGCTGAGGGCTGCCGCAGAATACGCCCCGCAGGGCAAAGGACGCCTGAGCATTGCCTATACGGGCGCATACACCCCGCATACGAGCGGCCTCGTACGTGCCGACGGCAACCTGGTCAACTCGGTCAGCTCGCCCGGGGGTGACAACACGATGCACAACGCTGCGCTGCGCTACACGTCGGCCTCCGGGCTCGACCTCTCGGCGGACTACACGCATTACAGCTCGTGGCAGCTGGCCGCCATGCGGAACAGGTACGCCGACGGCAGCCGGACAGCGTTCGACGTGGTTTCGGGGCAGTCCGTCGACCGGGTAAATGTCAGCGCCGACCAGTCGCACGACCTGGGCAATGGCTGGGGCATGACCTACGGCGGCATCTTCAGCTGGGCGGGCGACCACGACTACCAGCGTTACAGGCTCCGCGAGGGCGACATCGCCACCGTCGATACCGATTCGCACCTCGACGAATACACGGGCAACCTCTATGCCGGGGTGAGCAAACAGTTCGCCAAGGGGAGTTTCTCGCTGTCGCTGGCCGGGGAATACTACCGCGCGGGGGACTACGACAACTGGTCGCTCTACCCGCAGGCGACCCTGCTCCTGACACCCGCAGAGAAACATCTCGTACAGATTTCGCTCTCGTCGGACAAGACCTATCCCTCGTACTGGGAGATGCAGCAGTCGACCTCCTACATCGACGGCTATTCGGAGATCCGGGGCACGCCCGGACTGCGGCCGTCGAAAAGCTACAACGGCCAGGCAATGTACATGTATAAGCAGAAGTATATCTTCATGCTGTTCTGGAACGAGATGCCCGACTACTTCAACCAAACCGCCTGGCAGGCCCCGGATCGCCTGGCATTGGTCTACCAGACGCTCAACTGGAACACCAACCGCCAGTGGGGCGCCAACGTCATCGTACCGCTGCGCCTGGGCAAATGGCTCGATTCCCGGCTGACGCTGACCGGGATGCGGATGACCCAGCGCTGCGACGCCTTTCACGACCTGGCGTTCGACCGCTCCAAATGGCTGGGGGTGGTGCGCATGGACAACACGATCCGTCTGAGCCGCAAGCCCGACCTGACGCTCGACCTCTCGGGCTACTATCAGAGCGCGGCCATCCAGGGGACATACGACATCGACCCTTCGTGGAGCGTCAACGCAGGTGCCAAGTGGACGTTCGACAAGAGCCGGGCGAGCCTCTCGGTGCGCTGCAACGACATTTTCGAAAGTTCGCTCCCGTTCGCCAAAGTCCGTTACAAGGGACAGTACCTCGACATGGATTCCGGCACCTACACCCGTTCGGTGACGGTGCATTTCTCCTATCGTTTCGGCACATACAAGGAGAAGCGGCACAAGACGGTCGATACGTCGAGGTTCGGACATTGACCCGTCCGCGGCCGGGAAGGGCCGTAAAGGTAACATGCAGGCGAAATTCGATACGCAGCCCCAGTGCGGAAAACGAAGCCCGCAGGCTGCAGGGAGGGGGCAATGCGAAGCGCCGCCATGTCGATCGGCACGGCGGCGCTTGCGCACCCACGGCAGGGCCGCTATGGCTGCCGGCTCTGCTGCATCGCCTCGACGAGCCGCTCCAGCGACCGGAGTTCCCCGGGCGTGGGGCGGGGAGCTTCCATACTCACGATGCGGTGCTGCCGGTCGAGGAGGACATAACGGGGAATCGACTTGATTTCGAGGAACTTCACCATCGGGGAATCCCACTTTCCGGGACAGAGGTAGGAATTTTCAGTCACACCGTACTTCCCGGCCGCATCCTGCCATGCCTCCCGATCCTCGTCGATCGAAATACAGAGGTAGCCGACGCCGGCCTCCGACAAATATTTCCTGGCAGCCTCGGATTGCTGTATATCGATGATGCAGCCGCCGCACCAGCTGGCCCAGAAATCGAGGTACAGGGGGCGGCCTTCGTACTGCGCCAGCACGTCGGCCAATGTCATTTGCCGCTCCGAACCGAGTGCCTGCAGCATCGTCTGCCGCAGCGCCTCGTCCGGGAAGGGCATGTTCCGGTTACAGTAGAACTCCTTTGCCCGGGAGATGTAGTTCAGGTAGGCGGTATCGCGGATCGTGCGCCCGGCCCGGTCGATGGCCGCCAGCAACGCCTCTTCGTAATAGGGGAGCTGCTGTACGGCATAATACCCGACCATCAGGGCCGTCAGGTAGTCGCGCAGCTTGCGGGGGCCTTGCGGATGCCGGCATACACCGCATCGAAATTCTTCTCGGGTTCGGGCACGGCATAGCGTATGTATTTGTTCACCAGCGCCGTGGCATAGGAGGAGGTTCCCATCAGGCTGTCCGAAAGCCCGATACCGTCCAGGTATCCCGCAGGCAGCTCCGCCCCGGATTCCTTTCCGGCCGCCGTACAAAGGCTGTTGTAGAGGTCGAGGTCGAACTGCAACCGCCGCAGGGCGACGTATTCGTCGGAAAGGGTCATCCGCATCCGGCAGCTGTCCAGGAAATCGCGTTTCCGCTGCCGGAAAGCTTCCAGTTCGGATTTATACTTGCCGAGGTCGCCATCCGTCACGCGGGGATAGGATTTGTACGGGAATGCCTCTTCGAGCAGAAACCCGCAGGCGTTATCCTGCCGTCCGACCTCCGCCAGGCGGGGACGGACGCTGCTGAATCCCGGGATCCGCGTGTCGGCCACCCTTTGCAGTTCCAGCGAATCGCCCGGCAGCAACAGGAAATCGCCGCTCCAGGCCATCGCGAACGTGGAATCCCACACAGGCATGACGGAGACCGTCGTAGGCTTGTTTATCTCCAGTTCGATCAGCGCAATGCCGTCGCTGTAGGCGGCTTCGGCGTAGTCGCCGAAGGGCGCTAATTTACTGTACGGGAAAAGCCTGTTCGAAGTGACCTGGTAGGAGGGGAGGCTTTGCCAGAGCGTATCGACCTGGCAATACAGATAGGTTTTTCGCATCGGGAGGGGCTTTTCAGCACATCCCGCCACCATGACGGACAGGATCACACCTGCCCAGAGAAGCTTTTTTTTCATCGCCGCAAGGTTTTAGGTTCCATAAAGTTAAGCGAAAAAATACGAACGGCCAAGGATTCTTCTAATTTTTTAGTAGTTCGGCTGCAAAAAAAATCGTTCCCGCAGGGCACGAAAAAAGGCCGTCGCAAAAGACGGCCCTGTACTCGGAGCGGGAATCGAACCCGCACGACCATTGCTGGTCACAGGATTTTAAGTCCGGCGTGTCTACCTATTCCACCATCCGAGCCACTGCCTTTGGGCGAAAGGCGTCGGCAAAAGTACGAAAATTTTACGATTCGCCAAAATCTATATAATTTATAATCGCCCCCGTCTGGTCGGGGCCGAACCAGCGGATTTCCGCGTCGCGGCGGAACCAGGTAAGCTGCCGTTTGGCATATCGGCGCGAATTGCGCTTGATAAGTTCCACGGCCTGGTCGTAGGAGATGCGGCCGTCGAAATAGTCGAAGAACTCCCGGTAGCCGACCGTCTGCAAGGCATTCAGACCGCGGTAGGGGTACACCGCACGCGCCTCGGCTTCGAGGCCGTCGGCAAGCATCTGCCCGACACGGCGGTCGATGCGTCCGTACAACTCCTCGCGCGGCATGTCGATGCCGACCTTCACGATGCCGAAACCGCGCTCGCGGCGCCGCCCAGTCCGCAGCCGCGAGTAGGGCTGCCCGGTTTGCAGGCAGACCTCCAGGGCCCGGACGACACGCACGGGATTGCTGCGGTCGACCACCGCGTAATAATCCGGGTCGAGTGTTTCCAACTGCCCGGCCAGGGCTCCGAGCCCCTCCGTGCGGAGCCGCCCCGCCAATTCGCGGCGCAGGTTTTCGTCGGCCTGCGGCAGGTCGTCCATGCCTTCGCACAACGCCTTGACATAAAGCCCCGAGCCCCCGACGGCAACGACGCAGTCATGCCCGGCGAACAGTCTTTCGAGGCAGGCGAGGGCCTGCGTTTCGTACTCGCCGCAACTCAGGTTATCCGCGAGGTCGTGCGATGCTATAAAATGGTGTTCGACGGCTTGCAATTGGTCTGCCGTAGGCTGGGCCGTACCGATCGGCAAGCCGCGGTACATCTGGCGGGAGTCGGTGGAAAGGATGGGTGCACCGTAGTGCAGGGCGATGCGGATGCTCAGATCCGTCTTGCCCGAACCGGTCGGGCCGACAATGACGACGAGCCGCTTAGTACTCGTCGTCATAATTGTCGTCGCCCTCGAAATCGTTGAATTCCCCCATCACCTCGTCGAAAATCGAGCCTTCGCCCGCGGTGGCCGTCTTCGACGGGTCGTACTGGTCGGGGGCATCGGCCCGGGCGTATATCTCGCGCGGATAGGAGCCGTCTTTGGGCATCTCGTACGTCCCGGTCAGTTCGAGGAAGTAGGCCCGATCGCCGAACATGTCGAAAAGGTAGATCAGCCGGTCGCGGTTGTTGTGGATGATCTGCCCCAGAGTCACGCTCTCCATCGCCGCAGGGGCCCCTTCCGAGCCGTCGTCCATATCCATGAGGGTGAACTCGCGCAGTTTTTCCCAGCGCTCGTCCGCCGTGAAGAACGATGCCATGCACTCCTCGTATTCGAGCGAGCGGAGGATGAAATTATGGAAATCGAGCAACGTCATGTCGTACGGCACTTCGTAATCGCGCACGAAGTTGTCGTTCTCATCGCTCAGCATCCGGAATCGGAAAACCATTGACATAGCTTGTAATTTTTGCATTTCCTACTACAAAGATAGTACAAAAAGGGAAAATGCAAAACCACTGGCTGCATCACTTCCGACCGAGGTACCGGGTAACAATGTCGATCAGGTAGTGGCTGCCCTGCGGGTTCTCCGCCCCGGGAGCTACGTAGTCGTGGTGGAATTCCCACCAGAAAGCCCCCAGGTAGCCGCCGGCCTTGATCCATTCGATCTTGCTGCGGATCGAAGAGGGGTTGTCGATGGTCACGAATTCCGTTCTGTCCGGCGAAAAATAGTAGGACACCTCGGCTGCCGGGTCGTACTCCTCCGTCCAGCCGTTTGCGAGCCGGGGCAGGAACTCCTTGTAGGTGATATACGAACCGTAGTCGCGCAGCGGCCCGTCGGCTTTCTGCCCGGGCTGCAACCCTTTGTAATAGAACCCGTAGTTGGCCAGCCCGAGGCAGAGCTTCCGCTTGTCGAAGACTTTCCAGTGTTCCAGCTTCGACCGCATACGCTCCATCGAGGTGTTGTGCGAAGGGGTGCTGCCCCATACGCCGTCGCACATGTCATAGGACATGATATTTATCCAGTCGACCGCCCCGGCCAGCCTGTCGGCCAGCGCCCGATCGTACTCGTGGTCGATGCTGAGGGCCGTGGTCAGGTAGTAATAACGCCCGGTGCGTTCCGAGAGTTCGTCGAACCGTTCGCGCAGCAGGGCCATCATGCGGGCATGCAACTCCTTGTCCAGCGTGATCTCCCAGTCCATGTCGATGCCGTCGTAACCGTTCTTTTCGACCAGGCGCACCATATACCCGACAAACTTGGCGATCCGATCCGGATTCTCCAGCAGAGGAAGGAACTCCTGCTGCCCGCCGAAGCACAACAGGATCCTGGCCCCGGCGGCATGCGCCTTTTCGATCATGGACGGCACGAGCGCCATCTTGCCCCCCTGCTTCAGGTAGTCGAACTGCGTGGCATAGGCGTCGACGGCATCCTGCGGCCGGTCGAAATCCAGCCCGGCCCACTCAGGCGTAGCCATCAGGTAGATGAACTGGAAGGCATCGTACCCCGGGTTCGTGAGTTCCGCCTCGCTCAGGAGGCTCTCCACCGAATAGGCGGCATGTATGAAGTCGGGGATTACGGGGGCCGGTTTGCGGGCATACGATGCAGAGCCGGCGACAAATAACGAAACGACTAATAAGGCGAACTTTTTCATGATAAACCATTTGTTTTATATTCAGCCTCAAATATAATATTATTTACTATAAATGCAGTCAAATATAATATTATTTATCAACAAAAAAAGCACACAGCATGACCTAATTTACAAACAAGATGTCGTAAGGAATTCGATGACATCCCTGTCGTCGGGGTAATCCGTCAGCCCAGGGGACTGTGCATGGCCGAAATCCACGCGGCGGCGGCAGGCAATGCACTCCGAAACAACGCATTGCAGTCCGGCATCGTGCTCTGCGAGCCATGCCCCGACCTCGGCGGGTGATTTGTAAAACGAATAATTGATCCGGCTCAACGCCGCGGGAAAGGCCCGCTCTTCGACGGCCACGGCAGCTCCCAGGTCGCGGAACGGCTGTCCGCCCATCGTCAGGAGGGCTTTCTGCTGGCGGTAAGAGTTCCTGTATTTCACGTTCACCTCCGGCATCCGCAGCTGCAGGTCATAGCCCTCGGGCAGGAAAAGCAGCGACACGCTGCGGCAGCCCAGTCCGGAATAAGCCCAGATGTCGTCGGCCAATGCAGTGAGCTGCGCGGGGGTTTCCCGGCCGCCGAGCACCGCGACCGACTGGCGGTTACCGCGCAGCAGGGCGGGAATGCCCGCATACTGCGCCCGGAAATAGCGGTTGGCATTGTCGCTGCCCGTAGCGATCACGGCATCGGGCGATGTGCTGCCGTCGTAAAATTCCACCGGAACCTGCAGGTCGATTCCGCGCAGCAACCCGATGACATATTCCATCAGGACGGTATCTTTGGCCGAGGGTTTTACGAGGCACCCGTGCCCTGCGGCGAGCACGCACAGCAGGTCGAAAAATCCGACCAGCGGGATATTCCCGGCCATGACGACCAGCACGCGCCGGGGCTCGGCGACAGGAACGGGGTAGGGCGCCAGCCACTCCGCGAGTACGTCGCGCCGGAGCATCCCGTCGGCGACGGCCGCAACGGCGCGGCGAATGTCCGCAGGCGTAAACCAGCCGTTTTCCCGGCACGCACGCCCTATTACCTCCCGCGTGAGGGCGTCGTCGCCGAAACCGCGCAGGCGGCACCCGAGCCGGGAAAAGAGTCCGATGGCATTTTTCATGGTGCAAAGATAGCGTTTCGCAATGGAATATGCATATTTTATCCGAAGTTGTGCTATATTTGCATGGAGGAATCATAAACCGGTAAAGACCATGGAAAGAACATTCAAAGAGGCACTCCGCCACCGCCGCAGCTACTACGCATTAGCTCCGGAATCGCCCATCGACGACGCACGGATCGAAGAAATCGTGCGTTTTGCCATAAAACACGCCCCGTCGGCCTTCAATTCGCAGTCGACACGTGCCGTGCTGCTGCTCCACGAGCACCACGACGAATTGTGGAAGATCGTGAAGCGCACCCTGCGGGCAATAGTCCCCGAAGGGGCATTCGCACGCACCGAGGAGAAGATCGAGCACAGCTTCGCAGCCGGGTACGGCACCGTACTTTTCTTCGAGGACACGGATGTCGTCCGCAGCCTGCAACAACAGTTTCCGGGCTATGCAGGGAATTTCCCGGTATGGTCGGAGCAGACGTCGGCCATGCACCAGCTGGCAGTCTGGACGATGCTGGAAGACGCAGGGTTGGGGGCATCGCTCCAACATTACAACCCGCTAATCGACGATGAGGTGCGCAAGCGCTGGAGCCTGCCCAGGGAGTGGAAACTCATCGCGCAAATGCCGTTCGGAACACCCGCCGGCGAACCGGGCGAAAAGACGTTCAAACCGCTGGACGAACGCATCAGGGTGTTCAGATAAGGGGACGGAGCCCGGCTTCAGGGCAAAAATTCCGCAGAATAGCCCTGAAAAATTTGGAGATTCGGATTTTTTATATACCTTTGCACTCGCAATTGGGAAACATGCCATGCGGAAATAGCTCAGTTGGTAGAGCACAACCTTGCCAAGGTTGGGGTCGCGAGTTCGAGTCTCGTTTTCCGCTCAAAAACAGACGATTAAATCCTTGCAGCAAGCTAATCAGCGAGTTGTGAGGATTTTCTATTTATGACGGTTAACGAGTTGCTCACTGATCTTCTGCGCCGTATTGCTCAGTATTTCAACTTGAAAAAGAACCCATATTGCAAATATACTAAATAAATCAATACCCGATTCTTTTTCGGGATTCGGAATCATAGTGCAACTCCTCTCGACAATAAAGGTAGAGATTGTCCAGTAAAGACGCATCTTGTTCGGCATTCGGTTCCATGGTGAGAAGATAATCGGCAGTGTATTTACGGATGACGTTTTCGATCTGACCGCCGCTCAAGTCGAACATGCGGGACAGTTCTTCGACTTCGGTGATCTTTAACGACGGCAACATCGTTTGCCAGATAGCACGACGGGTCTCGAACGTCGGGCGACAAAATTTGATTTTATAGAGGAATCGGCGCTCGAAAGCCTGGTCAAGGTTTTGTGTCAAATTGGTGGTAGCGATCAGGATGCCGTCGAGTCGTTCGATCTCCTGCAATAGGATATTCTGCATTGCATTTTCGGTTTGGTCGAGAGAGCCGCCCATCGTCGTACGTCGGCGGCCCAATACAGCATCCGCTTCGTTGAACAACAGAATCGGAGCTGGGTCGCAGTCGCGCACATAGCCGCGATAGCGGTCGAAAATCTCTTTGAGGCGTTTCTCGCTTTCGCCGAACCACATGCTTTTTGTTTCCGAAATATCGACCTGCATAATATCCCGGCCGCTTTGCCGTGCTAATTGATAAACCGACTCGGTTTTCCCCGTGCCGGGCGAACCGTAAAACAGGCAGGCGAAACCCTGACGCATACCGTTTTGCCATAGCCGCTGCCTGACGGCATTGAACCGCTCTGCTTCGAGTAAAAGCCCCAGCCGATCGATTTTCGCCTGCTCCCCGGGATTGAACCAGAGTTTTTTCGGAGTAAGGCTGGAAGCTATAATCAACTCTTTCCGGCTGCGCGGAGACTGTAATTGGATCAGGATTTCGGAAAAGAGAGTTATTTTCGCTTTGTCGGTCAGGCGGAACGCTTCGCGGTTGCCGAACATGCCGCTGTCCGGGGCATTTTCCAGGATGTTTAGGTCGAACAGCTCGCTATAACGGGCCAGCAACGCGTCTTTCTCGCAACGTGCAGCCCATTCGTCATCAAAAAGTACCTCTATATCATGCCAGCCGATATGGTCGTCCCGATTATTTACATAGAGATTGCAGCATTGTGCAAAGACAAGCGTATCCCAAATATGGAGAGACTGTGCAATTTCCCGAAAACGGCAGCAAAATTCCAACTGCTGGTTTCGGTCGATTAATTGTTGCAACTCTTCGGCGAGTTCCGTTTGTGACATCTCCTGTTGGGATGTGTAGCTGATTAATTTCCCCAGTCGCACGAAAAATTGGTCGATCGTAAGGCCGCAGATTGGGGGCGGAGTGAATATCTTTCCGGCCTGCAACGCTTCAAGTACCATTTTCGGGATGCGATAGGTATCCGGTTCAGCCGATCCGCTACGCCGTCGGCGAATAAGCTGTCGACGGATTAATTCCTCGAAATCGGCCGCATGGTTCAGCAACTCGACTTTGCGGCAGCCGAGAAACTCGGCAAGCTGCTTCAATACGATCTTTCGGTCGTCCGACAACTCAATCAATACGGCGAACAACATCGTCTGCACGGGCGTCAGATCGAGTCGCCGTCCCAAGCGCTCAAGGAGAGGTGTCGCGTTGCCCCAGAAATCGTCCGATAAGTGCGAACCATTTGCCAACTGCACCACTTCGCAGATATCCTGCATCAAAGTCCGTTCTTCCATAATTCCATTGCTTTTCGGCAAAGTTAGGGGTGTGATATGCGAAAAAATGGCATGGGCAGTTGTGCATGCAACTCTTTTTGTAACTGTTCCAAAGCATAACCGACTATAAAAATTCGGTTTTGCCGCGGCGAATACAAGCGAAACGGTTATTGCCCCGCTGGTTTATGGGCAGGATCGCATCGTAAACGAGCGGCCGCACCCATTCGCCGAGTCGGTTCAGCAATCCGTATTTTCGTTGCCGGCCGATGATGTTGAATTGTCCGTAATGGCGGGTCAGCATATCGTATTCAACCGGAATAATGATTTGCCCGTCCCGGTCGAGTAATCCGTATTTCCCGTTGCGGCGAATTCGTACCAGACCGGTACCGTACCGATCCGCACATTCGCAGTCGAGAGGAATCAGACGTCGGGGATGGATTCGTAACAGAGCATACCAGGCCACATCGCAAACGATTCCCGTCCGGTCGTCGAGCCGTTCCGCATATCGCCACCGGGCCGTTGTGAGATGCACGCCCTGTTCGGTCTGAAAACCCATTTTCCCTCCTTTACAGTAAATATCCAGCATGTCGTTTCTTTTTACTGCAAAATAAAAAAACCGCTGTGCGGAAAAGTTGCACAGCGGAGTGTAAAAACGGATTCGGCCCGACTATTTCACGAGGAAATCTATCCCGTCGATCGTTTGTGAAGCCGTAACGATTTTCGACCGCAGTTCGTCGCCGATGTCGAGCGAGGCGAAATCGGAGCCTTTATCCCGATGGATTGGAATGATTGCTGTACGCGGAGAAACCGTGCGGCAAACGGCGGCCAGCGTATCGGTTGTCGCATGTCCCGATGTATGCACGTATTCAGAGTGCGGAAACCGGGCGACGAATGCCTTCAGATCCGGATTATAGGCTTCGTGCGTCGGAAGAATATAGCCGCGGAACATCGAATAAATCAATAGGGTTTCATCCGGATTCAGTTCCGGTAGCAACGTGTCGACCCACCGCCGATACTTGGGGCTGGTGCGCAGCAACATCGTGAATCCCGTATCCAACATCCATTTCCGCAGTTTTTCGTTCCGTTCGTCGGAACCGTAAACCTTGTGATCGAATTTGAAAAGCGGGCTTTTCGCCCCGGCATGGCCGGCGAATAATTCCAGAATCCGCTGTTGATAGGCATCGCATACGAACGGACGGTTGCGCATTTCCCGATTTGCCCGGTGAAAAGTCGCTAACCGATCCATATCCGTCGAGGAGCAGAGTAGGAAGACGTTTTTGTAGCGTTTCATCAACTCGATGGCCTGTCGTTTCAGGTCGTTCTCGTGGACGATTTTCTTCTCGTTGCGGTCGAGCATCGTTCCCTCGGTAATCAATACGTCGATACCTTGCGGTGCGATGTATTTTTCGAGCGTCGGCAGCAGTCCTTTCCCCAAATAGCCGTGCTGCCGGAAATCGCCCGTATGCAGAATCCGTTTGCCATCGGCCTCGACGAGAAACATATAGGCGTCGGCTGCCGAGTGACTGACGAAATAGGGCGTAATCCGAATATCTTTTCCGACCCGTATACAACGGGCGGGTTCGTAGGTCTTGAATCGCTCGAAGGCCGTCAGATCGGCCTCTCGTCGCTCTTTCTCACCCGGAACATGCGTCAGGTGTTCCAGCCGGATGCGCATTACGGCTTTGGCTAACGGCCCGATATATTGATCGACCCGCTCCGGCACATGCCGGAATAAATCCACGTGATCGCCGTGGTAGTGCGTGTAGAATACCGCATCGCATCCCTCGCACAGTTGTGCAATGACCCCGGCATTGTCGAACCGGTCTTCCGACGGGCCGTTGCCTTTGGGAAGGTTATGTCCGAGATCGATCAGAATTTTCGACCGGGCAGTCCGGATTTCGGTGATGCACCCGCCGATCTGGTCGATGCCGCGGTGGATGGTTATTTGCATAAAAGATTCAGATTTTCGTCTTTAACCTTTATATCGCGTATATCTTCATAAATTCTCGGATAGTTATCCTTAATATATTCAATAACACGGTTATACTTTTGAGGATAGCAGCTGCTATGCATAATCCGATGACAAATAATCAATTCGGGTATAAATCGGTTCTGTATTTCAGGGATAGTCCAATCGGGATTGATTAAGCCGAGGCGTTTTTTTTGCTCGATCATAGATCGAATATTCTCTTTTAGTTCTTCTTTATTAAATGATTTGAATAATCGATGGTAAAGACCTATTTGAAAAGGACTCATATATATCCCCGATGTATTGGATCCTTTTTTCAACTCCATTAAATGAATGTATCCATCTTTGTCCAATGCGATTAAATCCAGTTCATTGCCTAAAATGCTATTTTCATCGGCCTTACCGAAATCCTTCGGGTATTTTTTTTGCAGATCATTCTTTACGGCCTTATAATCATTGCGTTCCGAATTGAAACGTTGTTTTTTTTCGGACTGTCCGCCGTCATATCCGATTACTGCTTCCTTGTCTACGATAACCAATGCAGACGTAGATTCGGATAAAAGGCCGTATTTCCGTTGTATGGCATTCTGATAAAACCCCTCGCTTCCCGCTTCGGTTGCTGTTCCTTCTTTATAATACCGGGTAAATTCAGAGGTTTTCTCGATCTGGCGACGAACTTTCTCAATGTCGTCCTCGCATAATTGCTCCAATGAAACTTTCGGGTCGGAGTACATTGCTATATATTTATCGGCTGCATCCCATTTGAAATTCCCATATTTTTGTTTTTTGCTTATGGGGCGGTATATTCGGAGAATTCGGGACAATCCTCGATAAACAGAGCAAAATTCCATACTCTTATTACGTCCAATCAAAATGTCCAGATCCTCGTGTTTTTTGACGTATGGAATAATCCAGGAGAAATGTCCGCTTTTTAGTAAATCCTCAAAATCAGTTGAGATTGTGCGATTATAATACATATTGATTTAAGTTTTAAGATTCTTCTTTCAAAGATATAGATTTATTTCAAGATCTCAACAACTTGATCCAGTATTAGCAATTCGGGACTGTTCGATACGGAATGTGCTTGGATAATATGCCTTGTCGCTGCGCGGAAGACTCCGAACTCACCACCACTTATTCCGGAGGTAACCGTACCGCAATCGAGGCAGTGTACCGAGTGGGAACTCATTCCGCTCATGGGCGAACCACCGAAACTGAAAACAAGCGACCGCCCCTTGCATTTCGGGCATGGTTTGCAAAAAGTGTTCGGATAGTCTATCCATGCCTTAACAAGTATTCCCAGGCAAATTTTTCCGAAACCATAGACCCTAAGCGGCGTTTCGGTAAAGAAGAGCTTAGGGTCGAAGAGAATCTGTTCCCGATGATGCCAGAAGAGAGGAATATGCTCCGAGTAGACCTTCCACCGATGTTTTTCCGCCTTACACCGCTGCGCTTCGCGCGCATGTCCGAACCAGATGTCGTAAAGACTCTCCGGGATGAGCAGGCGGTTTTGCAAGTCGAAAGTCAGCCCGTTGTCGGTAATCAGCGACCTGTGGATGCAAACCTGCAACTGCTCTTCGTTTTGCAACGTGTATTCACTCCCGTCGTATCGGACGATCGGAATGGCAATCGCTGCCTCAGCCGGTTTTTGCCGGTTCGTTTTTGCAGTCATCTCTTTAATTTAATGATTCAAAATCTCAATCGCTTGCCGCGCATCCTCTTCCGTGATGCCGCGCTCGGGATCGATCCGAATAAAATTCGGTCGCTGTTCGGGTAAAATATCCGATTCGTCATCCAGAATGACGTAGCGGTATCCTTCGAGCGTATGCTCAAGCAACCAATGCTTGATCTCGTTGCCTTTGCCGATAAACATTTCGGGATCGTCGAAGTCGGGGTTTATTGCCCGGATTTCCTCGGCTGTCATACACCTTTCCGTGATGTCGATCATTCGACCGGGCAAACAGCGTTCGCGCCACATCGCCGCCATACGTTCCGCTCCTTCGAATTTCCACGAGGAGGAAATAACGACCGATGCCCCTGTCGCGTCGATGATCGTGCCCAAATTGGCGACTGATTCGGGATCGAACAGATAACCGTATTTATCCGACAACGGTTTGCCGGCTCTTTTCAGCGCGGCAATATGCCGCCCGGTGTTGAGTACGCCATCGAAATCGAGAAAGATCATACGCCGCTTATGCCGTGAATAGAGAAGGTTTATCTCGTCGATGATCCGCTCTGTTTCATTTCGCACGGCGATCGGCGACAGTACCTCAATATCGATATGCTGTGCCAATACAGCCCGGTAAAACTCGTAAGTAGGAGCGACCCGATATTCGAAATCGGCATAATTGGCCGTCGTTTCGATCTCCTGCTGCGAATCGTGCAGAGGCAGTGTCCGCAAGTATTTCGGCCCGTTGCCGTAGGCGCGGATCCGGATCGTACAGGGTTTGATGTCATCGTAAACGGCCACGCCGAAGGCACCGGACAGATAATCCCCGGGATTGAGATCGGCGGGCGGCGTAAAACGCTTTTCGGTCAACCGAACCGCCTGCATCCGATCGAGTGCGTAGAGTTTGATTTTCGCTTCATACGGTTTGTCGGCATAGAGATACCAGCGGCGTTCGTAGAGCTTGACGAAAAGCGGGCGGAGCATCAACTCAAACGGCGTGTCCCCGTAAAACGGTTGGTAGGCAACGCCGATCTGCCGGTTCTCGCGCATCGCCTCCAAAATATCGGTCAGAAAACTTTTCGATGAGGGGATATTCTCTACCAGTATGCGGTTGCGCAGCGATTGGGTCTCGCGCAGCATGTTGCTAACCGAGAAACTGTCGAGCAACCAATTCGCCATGCTGTCGCGTTGCAGGTCGTCGCTGTTAGCTATGTAGTAGCGGTTCGTTCGCTCGTCGCAGGCGATGCAAATGCCGAATAATTCCTCTATCGCCTCGCGGTGGTTGTGAAATGTTCGTAACGCGAGCCGCTTTTCGTTCGACAGCGTACTGCGCTGCCAGCGTTCATTGATTTCAGCAAACGTAATCGGCCCAGCCCGACGGATCGTGTCGGCCAACCAAATGTACTTTTTGAAAAGATCTGATGCCATACTTTTTAATTCCTCTGCCAAAGATAGCAAATTGGTATGCCAAATTATTGCACAGGACAAATATATTTAATTTCCAACGCTATATTTATTTCCTTTGTTTTGCCTTGGTTCGATATTTATCCCGATTTTCTGGTAAAACTCCTTTCGTTGTTGTTTGAACCACCCATCGGCGTCTTCTCCGTTTATGGAGAACCGGAATCCTCCGGGTCCGTCCTTGTCGGGTTTAAGTTGCAGGACAATAGTTCGCCCGAAACGTATGATTATACCTTATCGAATGCAGATCGCCCGTATATCTGTAAGGTTGCATCGTAAATAACGCTCTTGTCCCCTCCTTGTCCAGTCCGGCGTTCTTGCAATAGTTTTCCCATTTCAACAGCCCCTTTACATAGGGACACAGCTCATCGACGCGCATCAGGGCTTTCACGACCTGTCGGGTTTCCTGTTTAAGGTCGGCGACCTCTTTTTCGTGCCCGGCCTGTATCGTCGCTATTCCCCGTTGCAGGCTCTTAATGTCTTTGTCTTTGGCCTCTATCATGTCCCGTAAGTCCGCGATCTGCTTTTCATACCTCGCGGGCTCGGGGTCGTGGAACAACGCCCCAATTCGTTCGACCGCCTTTGTCGTGGCATCTACCGCCACGCCTTTTATTTTGTCGGTCTTGATCTCGCGCCGGGTCTGCGTGAGTTCCGACCGTGCGGCCTCCCGCTGTGCCTGCAAAGCGGCAATATCGACCGTTAGGGTTTGTCGCTGCTCTTTGAGATTCTCGACCTGCTCGGCGATTTCGTTCTTGCGGACGAATACCTCGCGGTAATACTGTTGCATGGATATATGTTTTGCCTCCGATCCTTCGATACCGCGTCGCAGTCCGTATTTGGCCATCGCTTCGGCATAGGTGGTCTGGTAGGCTTTGAGTTTGTCCCTCGCCATCACATCGTCGGCACATAGACGCGGGCGGTCTTTCTTGGTACGGTATGTTCGCTTTCCGCTCGCCGCGTTTCTCTCCCGCTCCAGTTTAGCTTTTCGCCGCTCTCCCCGGACAATGGGCACGACGGTCGCGTGGATATGTGGTGTTTTCTCGTCCAGATGCAGGACTGCCGATACGACATTTTCCTTTCCGAAGGTTTTTTGCAGCCAGCCGCAGGAATCCTTGGCCCAAGCATTCAACTGCCCGGCCTGCCGGATACGCTTCATATCTTCGGGGCTTCCGGACATTACGACGCGCAACGCCCGCACTTGGTTCTTTCCGATCTTGCGCTCCAGCCCGGCATTGTCCAGTCGGTGCTGGATCGCTTCGATGCGGTTGGTCACTCCTTTGGGGAACTCTACTAATTCT
>OGXJ01000696.1_pt1 | contig 26614 bp, 25 predicted proteins | sample 1576231 | NCBI WGS metagenome assembly OGXJ01 (sample SAMEA3541539, study PRJEB24748) | human gut metagenome | biome: human gut; feature: human-associated habitat; material: faeces | place: China | collected 2012
CTCGCGACCTCCGCCTCCCTAAGACGGCGCTCTAACCAAGCTGAGCCACACCCCGGAACGAAAATTATCATAGCATAGAATTTTATAAAAAGCAAGCCATTTTTTAAATTTTTCAAATTTTTTCTACAATTTTCCAAAGCAGAAAATAAAATACAAAATAAAAGACGTCAAAACCTCGTAAAAAGATTTTGACGCCTATAGATGAATCGGAGTGGCGGGATTCGAACTCGCGACCTCCGCCTCCCTAAGACGGCGCTCTAACCAAGCTGAGCCACACCCCGAAACGCAAGTAAGATGATACCATGGAATTTTACAAAAAGCAAGAGTTTTTTAATAAAAAGTTAATTTGCCTATTTTGAGTCTATTGTCGTACAATATAATGAGTGTAAGGAAGTCAACATGTTTACATGATTGACGAACGACAACCTTAGCGAATGAATATCCTGTGAAGTAAGATGTAGAGTACGATGGTACGAATGCGTGAGCTTATAATAGAATTACATAAGCTATATCGAGGAAGAACAGAAAATAATACATAAAACAGTGGAGGACAGGTTATGGCCAATACAACGAAACTGGCACTGGAAGCAGCTTTGAAAAAAGAGCTTCTCACGAAGCCTCTGGATAAGATCACCATTAATGAACTGGCAGAGGACTGCGGCATCAGCCGCATGGCTTTCTATTATCATTTCAAAGATATTTACGATTTGGTAGAGTGGGTTTGTGTGGAAGACGGCACGAAGGCACTGCAGGGGAAGAAGACCTACGAGAACTGGCAAGAAGGCTTCTGCCAGATTTTCGAGGCAGTGCTGGAGAACAAACCTTTCATTATGAATGTCTACCGCTGCGTGGATCGCCAGAAGATCGAAAGCTACTTAAACAAGCTGACCTACCAGCTCATTGCGGACGTGGTGGAGGAAAAATGCGCCGGTATGCAGGTGGCGGAGGAACACAAGGAATTCATTGCCGGATTTTACAAATATGGTTTTGTGGGTGTGATGTTAGACTGGATCGATCGGGGAATGAAGGATGATTATCATAAGATCGTTGAAGAACTGGCAATCACTCTTTATGGAAACATCAGCCGCTCCATCGAGAATTTTGAGCAGACGGAAAAAGCAATTCTGAAATAGTATAAGTACTTTACAAAAAGGGCAGGATGATAAAAACTTTATCATTTATCCTCTTTTGTAAATTGGTTTTCTTATAAAAAAGAAGTAGGATACTGTTTGTAAACAGAAAAACATTTGAGAGTCATCAAAGAAAGGTGGTAATCATTATGGCAAAAAAGAATAATATCGGACTGGGACTGGCAGCGCTGGCAGTAGGTGCAGGCGCAGTGGCAGCAGTAACCAAGGGACATAAGGCAGAGGTGAAGAAAGAAGAGAGAAAGGCAGCCGTCAAGGCAGCAAAGCAGGACTACCGAAACACTGAACTTGGCAGATATGACAAAAACAGCAAAGGCATCTATTATTCCAACGGTAACTACGAAGCCTTCGCAAGACCTAAGAAGCCCGCAGGAGTGGATGAGAAGAACGCTTACATCGTAGGCAGCGGTCTGGCATCTTTAGCTGCAGCATGCTTCCTGGTACGTGACGGACAGATGCCAGGTTCCCATATCCACATCTTGGAGGCAATGGACATCGCAGGCGGTGCCTGTGACGGCATTTTTGATCCGACCAGAGGCTACATCATGCGTGGCGGACGTGAGATGGAGAACCATTTTGAATGTCTGTGGGATCTGTTCCGCAGCATTCCCTCTCTGGAAGTACCCGGAGCCAGCGTGCTGGATGAGTATTACTGGCTGAACAAGGAAGATCCCAACTATTCCCTGTGCCGTGCAACGAAGGATTGCGGACAGGACGCCCACACCGATGGCAAGTTCAACTTAAGCCAGAAGGGCTGTATGGAGATCATGAAGCTGTTCATGACCAAGGACGAGGATCTGTATGATAAGACCATCGAAGATGTTTTCGATGATGAAGTATTTAACTCCACCTTCTGGTTATACTGGAGAACCATGTTCGCTTTCGAGAACTGGCACAGCGCACTGGAAATGAAGCTTTACTTCCAGAGATTCATCCATCATATTTCCGGACTGCCTGACTTCAGTGCCCTGAAGTTCACCAAGTACAACCAGTACGAGTCTCTGATCCTTCCTATGAAGAAGTATCTGGAGGCAGCAGGTGTGGACTTCCAGTTCAACACCGAAGTGACAAATGTTATTTTTGATATCAATGACGGCAAAAAGGTGGCAAAGGCTATCGAGTGCAAGGTAAAAGGTGTAGAGAAGGGCATTGTCCTCACCGAGAACGACCTGGTATTCGTTACCAACGGAAGCTGTACCGAGGGTACTATCTACGGTGACCAGAACCATGCACCCAACGGTGACGCGGAGGTTCGCACCAGCGGCGTATGGAGCCTGTGGAAAAATATCGCAAAACAGGATCCTTCCTTCGGACATCCCGAGAAGTTCTGTTCTGATGTCTCCAAGACTAACTGGGAATCCGCTACCGTGACCACACTGGATGACAAGATCATTCCTTATATCACCAATATCTGCAAGCGTGACCCCAGAAGCGGTAAGGTCGTAACCGGCGGTATCGTAAGTTGCCAGGATTCCAAGTGGCTCATGAGCTGGACAATCAACCGTCAGGGACAGTTCAAGGAACAGGACAAAAATCAGGTATGTGTATGGGTATACGGTCTGTTTACCGACGTACCCGGCGATTATATTAAGAAGCCCATGAAGGATTGTACCGGTAAAGAGATCACCGAAGAGTGGCTGTATCACTTAGGTGTGCCCGTAGAAGATATCGAGGATCTGGCAGAGCACAGCGCAGTCTGCGTACCTACCATGATGCCTTATATTACCGCATTCTTCATGCCCAGAACTAAGGGTGACCGTCCCGATGTCATTCCCGACGGCTGTGTGAACTTCGCTTTCTTAGGCCAGTTTGCAGAGACCCCGAGAGACACCGTATTCACCACAGAGTATTCCGTGAGAACCGCTATGGAGGCTGTCTACGGACTGTTAGGTGTAGACAGAGGTGTGCCTGAGGTATGGGGAAGTGTATATGATGTCAGAGAGTTATTGGACAGCAGCGTGAAGCTGATGGATGGCATGTCTCCTCTGGAGATTGAACTGCCCGGACCTTTAAATGCACTGAAGAAGCCGCTGCTTCGCGTAGTGAAGGGCACTGTAGTGGAAAAACTGCTGCGTGACCACAATGTGATCAAAGACGGCATGCTGGATTAGAATTGTATGGATTAGAATTGTATATGGAATAAAAGTGCAAAGACTCCCATCGGAAAAATCCGGTGGGAGTCTTCGCACTGCGGCGGTTATGAAATATGTCGCAAAAGCGACCCGCCGCAGGCGGAGAATCTCGCAAGCGATATTCTTTTTTATGCAAAAAGCTTCTGTAAAAAGCATGTAAAGAAAGTTGAACAAATGTAAGCGGTTACATAATACCAAAGTACTAGACAAAACAAACAAAAACACAATAGCTATTTTCGACATTATGCACGAAAATCGGTAGTCTGTCAAAAAATTATCAATTTCGGCTTGATATTATATTGGTAGATTGTTACAATATCAAAGTACTAAAAACCGAGGCCGAAATGCTCCGGTAATGGTTTGGGTTACAAAGTTTTGTCAAAAATATTATAAAAAGGGAGACAAAGAAGTATGAAGAAATGGGTATATTTGTTTACCGAAGGTAATGCAAACATGCGCGAACTGCTTGGTGGTAAGGGCGCGAATCTGGCTGAGATGACCAACATTGGTCTGCCGGTTCCTCAGGGCTTCACCATTACAACAGAGGCATGTACACAGTATTATGAAGATGGACGCGAGATCAATGAAGAGATCCAGTGTCAGATCAACGAGTACATTACTAAGATGGAAGAGATCACCGGCAAAAAGTTCGGCGACCACGAGAATCCTTTGTTAGTATCCGTTCGTTCCGGCGCGAGAGCATCCATGCCCGGTATGATGGATACCATTCTGAACCTTGGTCTGAATGAGACCGTTGTTAACGTAATCGCTGAGAAGTCCGGCAACCCTCGTTGGGCTTGGGACTGCTATAGAAGATTTATCCAGATGTATTCCGACGTTGTTATGGAAGTAGGTAAGAAGTACTTCGAGCAGCTGATCGATGCAATGAAAGAGAAGAAGGGTGTTAAGCAGGACGTTGAGCTTACTGCTGATGATCTGAAGGAACTGGCTGGCCAGTTCAAGGCTGAGTACAAGGCTAAGATCGGTGTAGACTTCCCTGATGATCCCAAGGAACAGCTGATGGGCGCTATCAAAGCTGTATTCCGTTCTTGGGACAACCCGCGTGCAAACGTTTATCGTCGTGACAACGATATCCCTTATTCCTGGGGTACTGCTGTTAACGTTCAGTCTATGGCATTCGGTAACATGGGTGATGACTGTGGTACCGGTGTTGCATTTACCAGAGATCCGGCTACCGGTGCTAAGGGCCTGTTCGGTGAGTTCCTGACCAACGCACAGGGTGAGGACGTAGTAGCAGGTGTTCGTACACCTATGAAGATCGCTGAGATGGCTGACAAATTCCCTGAGGCATTTGCTCAGTTCCAGGAAGTATGTAAGACTCTGGAAGATCATTACAGAGATATGCAGGATATGGAGTTCACTGTTGAGCATGGTAAGCTGTACATGTTACAGACCAGAAATGGTAAGAGAACCGCTCAGGCAGCTCTGAAGATCGCTTGTGATCTGGTAGATGAGGGCATGAGAACCGAGGAAGAGGCAGTTGCAATGATCGATCCTCGTAACCTGGATACTCTGTTACATCCTCAGTTCGATACCGCTGCTCTGAAGGCTGCAACTCCTATCGGCAAGGGTCTTGGTGCTTCTCCCGGAGCTGCATGTGGTAAGATCGTATTCACCGCAGAAGATGCAGAAGAGTGGCATGCAAGAGGAGAGAGAGTTGTTCTGGTTCGTCTGGAGACCTCTCCTGAAGATATCACCGGTATGAAGGCTTCTCAGGGTATCCTGACCGTTCGTGGTGGTATGACCTCTCACGCAGCAGTAGTTGCTCGTGGTATGGGTACCTGCTGTGTATCCGGTTGTGGCGATATCGCTATGGATGAGGAGAACAAGCAGTTCACTCTGGCTGGCAAGACCTTCCATGAAGGTGACTGGCTGTCCATCGATGGTACTACCGGTAACATTTATGATGGCGAGATCAAGACTGTTGATGCTACCATCGCCGGTGAGTTCGGCCGTGTAATGGCTTGGGCTGACAAATATCGTAAGTTAAAAGTTCGTACCAATGCAGATACTCCTGCAGACGCTAAGAAGGCTCGTGAGCTGGGCGCTGAAGGAATCGGTCTGTGCCGTACTGAGCATATGTTCTTCGAAGAGGACAGAATCGCAGCATTCCGTGAGATGATCTGTTCCGACACTGTAGAGGAGAGAGAAGCAGCACTGGAGAAGATTCTGCCTTATCAGCAGAACGACTTCAAGCAGCTGTATGAGGCTCTGGAGGGCAATCCTGTTACCATCCGTTTCCTGGATCCGCCTCTGCATGAGTTCGTTCCTACCGAGGAAGCTGACATTGAGAAGCTGGCTAAGGCACAGGGCAAGAGCGTAGAGACCATCAAGACCATCATCGCTTCTCTGCATGAGTTCAACCCTATGATGGGTCACAGAGGATGCCGTCTGGCTGTTACTTATCCTGAAATTGCCAAGATGCAGACCAAGGCTGTTATCCGTGCGGCAATCGAGGTTAAGAAGGCACATCCCGACTGGAATGTAGAGCCTGAGATCATGATCCCTCTGGTATGTGAAGTGAAGGAGCTTAAGTTCGTTAAGAAGGTAGTTGTCGAGACAGCTGATGCTGAGATTGCAGCTGCCGGTGTAGATATGAAGTACGAAGTAGGTACCATGATCGAGATCCCCAGAGCAGCTCTGACTGCTGATGAGATCGCTAAGGAAGCTGATTTCTTCTGCTTCGGTACCAACGACCTGACTCAGATGACCTTCGGTTTCTCCCGTGATGATGCAGGTAAGTTCCTGAACGCTTACTATGACACCAAGATCTTCGAGAACGATCCGTTCGCTAAGCTGGATCAGACAGGTGTCGGCAAGCTGATGGAGATGGCTATCAAGCTTGGTAAGCCTGTAAATCCTAAGCTGCACGTTGGTATCTGTGGTGAGCACGGTGGAGATCCTTCTTCCGTAGAGTTCTGCCACAAGATTGGTCTGGACTATGTGTCCTGCTCACCTTTCCGCGTACCTATCGCAAGACTGGCTGCCGCACAGGCTGCTATCGCTGAAAGATAGGCTAAAAGGTACTCATCTGCTTTACCTTTATGAGGTGAAGATAGATTACGAGAAGGCATTGCGTTATCGCAAAAATTATGGGGCATATCTCCGCAAAAGACAGTGGTACGATCTGACAGCGGAGATGTGGATAGTAGTATAAATATAGGGTAGAGGAACCTCATTACTGGTAGAAATATCGGTAATGGGGTTCTTTTCGGTTGTAAAGAAGAGAGTTGGCAAAAAGAAGCATCCCATGCCTGACGGCACAGAAGGAGCAGGGATGCTTTGAAATTTTACTAGGAAAGAGGGCTATTAGATAAGGAAAATAATTAGAAAATTTGTTCAGAACAAGTATTTTTTTATGATGCAACGGTAGAAATTTTCTGTTATAATAATATTGAAATACTGATGGGAAGGAGGTAGCATTATGCCGGCAGTAAATGTTAATATTCAACCTGAGATAATAAGTTGGGCTTTAAGCCAAACACAGAAAGAAAAACTTGGCGATAAATTGATGAATAATATTGTTCAATGGCTTAATGGTACTAAAACTCCTACTTTTAATCAGATAGAGGATTTTAGCAGAAAAGCTAATATTCCGTTAGGCTATTTCTTCCTACAGACGCCACCTGTGGAGCAGATGGAACTTTTGGAATATCGGACAGTTGATAGTATCCAGCTTGCAAATCCAAGTCGTAATCTGATAGACACGGTTCATGAAATGGAGAACATTCAGGACTGGATGAAAGATTACAGGCAGGAAGTGGGCTTTGAAGAGCTTCCACTGGTAGGGTGTATGAAGGATACGAGAAATGTTCAACTTGTTGTGGACAGAATTCGTAAAGATTTGGAATTAGACATTAAATGGTATGAGAAGTGCAAAGATTCCAGAGAAGCGTTTGGTTTCATTAGAAGGCAACTGGAGATATGCGGCACTATTGTAATGATGAATGGTGTTGTAGGAAAGAATACGCATAGGGCGTTGGATATAAATGAGTTCAGAGCATTTGCAATGGTGGATGAATGGGCACCGCTTATTTTTATTAATGCCGCAGATTCTAATGGAGCCCGGTTATTTTCTTTGTTGCATGAGACCGCACATATTTGGCTTGGAATAGATGACTTATATAATGACAGGCATAACAGCATAAGCGGTGTAAGTGATGTGGAAACGATGTGCAATGCTGTAGCAGGAGAGTTGATTGTCCCTAAACAAGTTTTTTTGAATAGATGGGATGATAGCGCAGACATATATACGGTTATTACGGAATTGGCAGGATATTTTAGATGTGGGGAAAGTGTGATTGCAAGGAAAGCATTTGATTGTAAAAAGATAACACAGGATGTATATAACAAAGTAGTACAGACAGCAATCGACAATTATAATCAGATGAGGGAAAATCGAGAAAGTAGTGGTGGAGGTAATTATTACAACACGATGGGATCTCGCTTGGATGGGCATTTTGTAAAAGCATTATGCGAGAGCATTAATATGGGGAGAACTTCTTATACGGAAGCATATCGTCTGACCAACACTAGCCGCAAGACGTTTTCTGAGGTTGCGAAGCAGTTTGGAGGTGTAGAATGGTAGAAGAAAAGTTTTTAATTGATTCCAATTCATTTATGACACCATACAGACAATATTATGCATTTGATTTAATACCGACCTATTGGAAGGAATTAGCGAAACGTCTGGATACCGGAAGAATGATATTGCTTGACATGGTAAAAGATGAGATTGATAAGGGAAAGGATCAATTGTCTGATTGGTTAGACAAGCAGACGGGATTTGTAATCTGTAACCATGGTGAGCAGGCTATTATAAACAAGTATCAGGAAGTCCTACAGTATGTGCAGAGTTGTGGTCTATATAAACCGCAGGCGTTACGGAACTGGGCACCGGCTTATATTGCAGACCCGTGGCTGATTGCAGCGGCGGCAGTAAATGATTATACAATCATAACATCAGAAGTTTCGTCAAGTGGTTTAAGCCCCAAGACTCCAAATAAAAATGCTAAAATACCAGATGTGGCAAGAGCATTCGGGGTTAAGACCAATAACTTGTATTATATGATGAGAGAGTTAGAAATTAAAATATAGAAAATTAAATTGTCATGGTTAGAAGTATTAGTTGGCATTTTTTCATGTTGCTCTGTCATGTATTCTCAAAAACTCAAAGGTCAGTTTCAATTTAGATTTATAGTATCAGGGGGTACAATTATGACAATAATAGCAACTGTAAAAAGCATCATGGTGGGTACAGGTAGTTCTGGGAATTTGTACAAAATTATGCAGGAGCATGTGGGAAAGTAAAGACTAATATGACATGAAGACACCGCAGGTTCGAATCCTGCAATTCCCATTGGGCTACTATATGTAGCCCTTTTTATTTAGCTATAATGGATTGGAGAAGAAAATGAAATGTATATATTGTAATGCAGAAAATCATCTTACATCATCAGATATAATTACTTATGCAATTACAGGTGCCAAATTGACGAAAACATTTGTATGTAAAGAACATAATGGCTTTACGAATGATATGTACGAAAAGAAATTTGTTGATGACATGAATTTTTTTAGAAATAGTTTAGGGCTTTTGACACGTGATGGAAATTCGATTCAGTATACAGCTGACGTATCAATAAATGGCAAAAAAATTCACAATGTTAAATTGAGTACTAAAGAATCTTTATTTGCTCCTAAAAAAGTTGTGTCAGGATATGATGAGGAGGGAGAAAAAGTATTGCTGGCTCCTATGGAAAAATTGGAGGCAATCAGTAAAGGAAATGCAACGCCGGTTGATATCAGTACAGTTACTTTGCACAAGGAGATTACTGCGGATAATTTTTTTGGCTATTATGCTGTGCACACTGTGGCGAAAATAGCTTATGAATGGTACTGTTATGTTAATAACATTGAGGAATATACGGAAGAGTGTAAGGAAATAGTAGATTATATTCTGGGAAAAAATAATGAGGAGCTTGTAGATATTATAGTAGATCCGTGCTATTACAATATCGTTATTGAACAATTATCGGAAATAGGGACAAATGCATTATTTCAATACGATGAAATAGATGGGTGCAGATATGTTATATTTGATTTATGGAAAACTATTGCGTACAGAGTAAAAATTGGTAAAACGCCGGATGATGTACTTCAAAAAGGAACAGATAATTCTTCATATAAATTATATTTATATCGTATAGATGGAAGCAGTACTAAGACGGTATTTAGACGAGTTATATGTGATGGGAGCAAAATACGTTGTTTTACTGCAATGAAACCGCAGGACATTGATCAAAAATTATGGAGATTTTTTATAGAACGACTGGTAAAAATAACATCTACAATGATCTTATCTATTCGCATCTTAAAGCAAGAAGTTGATTTATTGGTTGGAAAAATAAAAAAATATGATGCAGGGGAAATAGGAGTTGCGCATTTGTTGGGATTTGAGGAAGATAATGTATTGAGTACTATCCAAGTTATTAGTCAATTATACTATAACAAGGATGAGTATGATATGGCGAAACCATTTAATCAGAACCTATCTAAAATTTTACAACTACAGGATGATACTTTTATAAGAACACGGGAAGACAAAATTGATTTTTTAAATCTGTTGAAGGAAAAAGACGAAGAAAAACAGCTATCTGAGTATATTTGGAATGGAATTAATACATTTTACGAAATATATGAAAATGAAGAAAGGCTATTTATGCATTGACAATGAGATGAACTGGGGTGAACTAAACTGTAACAAGTTGAACATCCTGTATAGCATTGTTGTATACAGAAATATGCCACAGAGAGAATGGTAATTGTAGATAGAATCTACAGGAAAGTAGCGATATTGTAGGTAATTACACCTCATACAGTATCGCTATTTTTTATAGAAGCATCCCCATGCCAGACGGCACAGAAGAGGCAGGGATGCTTTGAAATTTTTAGAACAATACGAATAAAAGAAGAATATATCAAAGGATAAGCCGCCAGGAAGATGTAAAGCAATCTATTAACATCTTCTTGGCGGCTTTTGCATTTGTCAATGCCGGGAGAGACCATGAAGGAGGTAACGGCAATGAATATAGATGTTGTAGATGTGAGACTGGATGAAAGGAAGCTGCCGTATCTGGTCAGCGAGACGGTGGCTGAATACCGAGGGGAATATGTTGGAGAACAACGGCTAAAAGTAAATTCCCCGGAGAAAGTGGTAAACGTGCTGAACAATGTTTTTCACATGAAAGACTTTTCGGAAGAAAAACTGTATGTGATGTTCTTATCCGCCAGTCTTCATGTGATAGCTTATGCGGAAGTCAGTCACGGAGTAATTGATTCGGCAACCGTAGGAATCCGGGAAATAATGCAAAGAGCGTTTTTGACCAATGCAGCCGGAATCATTCTGGCACATAATCACCCCGGGTTGGGTAGTACGGCGAATCCATCGACGCAGGACATTGATGTGACACAGGGGTTGATGCGAGCCTGCGAAATTATGGGGATTCATATGTTTGACCACATTATTGTAGCAGGAAATGATTATTACAGCTTCAGGGAAAAGCACGCAGAACTTTACGTGAAGCGTGAGGAAAGCAGGAAAAAAGATGGAGGTAGAGAAGTATGTTAGCAGAAGCAGTAGATATGAAAGAAGCGGTAAAGGAAGAAATGGAAAGGCGATACCCGAACTGTAGAATACAGCTGGCAGAGGTGAGAAAGAACAACGGATTGTTACTTCACGGTATTTCTATATATGCTCCGGGAAGCATCATGGCACCGACCGTCTATATTGACGGATACATTCAGAATGGCTACAGCGTAGAACAGATATGCGATGAAGTCACGGAAATCTACGAAGAGAACGGAATGAAGGATATGCCGAAACCGGACTTTGAAGATTTCTCGAAAATCTGTGGGAAAATCTGTATGCAGCTTATAAATGCAGAAAAGAACAGAGAGCTGTTAGAAAAGCTCCCCCACCGCATAGTACATGATATGGCTGTTATCTACTATATTCTTCTTGGCAGGGATGCACAGAGAACGGCAGTCGTAAAGATTACGAATGACCTTGCAGCTTTGTGGGGCGTAGATGAAGAGAAATTAAACAGATATGCCAGACACAACACGAAAAGCCTGCTCCATGTTATCGTGACACCTTTGCAAAGAATCTTATTTGAGACGAGAGAAGACAGGGATGCAAGACGGGCAGCGAGTACAGAGGAACTGATGATGGAGATTGTACAGGATCCAGATTGGCAGATGTATATAATGACCAATAAGCAGAATTACTACGGTGCGGTAAATATGCTCTATCAGGATGTACTGAAAATCGTAGCAGAAAAATTAAATGCGAACCTCTACATCCTTCCCAGTTCTGTCCATGAAGTTTTGATAGTGCCCGAAAGCAGTAACACAAGTGCAGAAGAACTGTACCAGATGGTTTGTAAGGTCAATCGTACAGAAGTAAGTGTGGATGATTTCCTGACAGACAACGTGTATTACTATAATCGTGAGAAAAACACCCTGAATGCGTTTGTAGAAGCAGAGTAATAAAGACCACCTACAGTGATTGATTGCTGTAGGTGGTTGTTTTGTATACTTAATTTCTTGACTATACTCAATAGATTGACTATAATATAGGAAGCTACAAAAATCTTATTTAAGAGGAGAAATAAAATGAAAAGAAAACTAATGATGGTAAGTATGATGGCGATTCTCTCTCTGAGTTTGTTTGCCTGCGGCAGCAAAGATACTACAAGCAGCAGTAATGGCAGTGCAAGAACAAACACAGAAAAAGAAGCTGACACAAAGAATGAAAACGTTGGCACATTTAGCCAGTTGTTTACAAACAATGATGTAAGCGTCTGGTATTCCTGTGAGGCAATTGACAAGGAAGAAACGCCGAGCGTTTATGTAATGTATGGGGATGGAACTTATCTTAAATTGGGCACGACAAAGAGCAAGACATTTGCAGACTTATCGAAAATGACCGATGAAGAGATCGCTTCATGGGTAGAGGAGGATTGGAACAACAGAAATGAAGTTTTGATGTATTATAAGTTACATAAGGATGAGCTTAAAGAAGATGCAAGAAATTCATTACCGGATTCGGTAAACAGAGATTCTATTGTAACAATAGCGCTCGATGATGCATATATGGAAATTACCGGAACTACATCAGAAGGAGGAGAGGAAGTAGACCCAGATTACTTGAATAGTGTGCAGGATCAGGTAAATGCTACAAAGGATTTCATTTTGAATGAAATAAATACGAAATTAGCAGAGCAGGGCGGTTTTTCAAAATATCGTTATGGTTTTTCTATTTATACTGATGCGTCCGGGAATAATGTGGATAGAGAGGCATTGATTACAGAAACACATGGTCGGATAGAGATTTCCAGCACCAATAAGATTAAATCGGGCGATGTCTATGATTCACATTATAGCGGATTTATGGCAAATGATGGAAAATATTACTTGATGAGAATGAGTGATGACATGGCATTTACATTTGATGAAATCGGTGCAGATGGCATTTCCGTAGATGAAGATGTAGTTTTTGAATGAGTATCATAAAACAAAAAATCGGCAGGGGCGTTAGCTCCTGTCGATTTTACTTTGTCTTATCATGTTCAATAATGTCAGAAACAGGACAATCGAGGATGTAGCAGAGCACATCGAGTGTCTTTGTAGTGATTGCTTCCCCTTTTTTCATACGATGAATGGTATTGGCGGAAACACCGTGCTTAAAAATCAGCTCGTATTCTGTCATGTTCTTACGAAGTAAGGTGTCAAAGAAAGGCTTGTATGATATCATGTTGTTAGATTGAACCTCCTATCAAATATTATAAAAAGAGTATCATACTTAATTTCTTGACTATACCTAATATATTGACTATAATGTAAGAACGATAGAGAACGATCACATGAAAACAAAAGTTAATCGCTCGAAATAAATTCTCTCAACGAAAGCGAGGAAAACCAACTATGAAACACAGAACACACAAGCTCGCTGCGAAAGCCGTAGCAGCAATCCTTTGCGCAGCACTGATGCTGACCGCATGTGGCAGCAAAGAGACAACCAGTAACGAAACTGCTGTCACCGAAACGACTTCAGTAGAATCCACTGAAATGGCATCCACAGAAGCAGCCGTAGCAGAACCTGTAACAGAACCCGCTGTAGAGCCGACCGAAGCTCCCACAGAGACTGCTCCTGCGGAATCTCCCGCACCCGCTGTAGAACCCACAGCAGCACCCGTAGAATCTACTGCTGTAAGCACAGGGTATACTTATTCGGAATTAAGCCAGACCATGTATGCAAAGTCCGCAGTAAATGTCAGAGACCTGCCAAGCACCGATGGTAAGAAGATTGGCAGCCTGAAAGCCGGTGAAGAAATCACCGTTACGGGTAAATGTGACCAGACAGGCTGGTATCGCTTTGACTGGAATAACACCACTGGTTATGTAAGTGACAGGTACATCATATCCGAAAAGCCTGCTGTGAATACCGTTGCAAGTGCAAACAACAACAGCAATACTGCTGGAAATACCGCAGCTGCCACGCAGCAGAATACTACAGCACCTGCCGCAACACCTGCGCCTGCACAGACAACTACAACAGGAAGTTCAGAACCTTACTTCGACCGTGCCATAGCAGAACAGGTATTCGCACTGGTCAATAACGACCGTGTAGCAAACGGTCTCAATGCACTTACATGGAATGAAGACATGTACAACATCGCCGTACAGCGGTGCTATGAAGGTGCCGCAGGTGACATTCATGGTATGATGCGTAACGGAACCAGCGAGAACAGGACAGAAGGTCAGATGGGTGACGGCGGTGCACAGGAAATCTACCAGTCATGGTACAACAGTACAGCTCACCGTAACAACTATCTGAATACAAGCTACACATCAGGTGCAGTAGCCGTATATGCACAGCCTTGTCCTATCGAAGGACTGGGCGGTCCCCAGGTAGTAGCTTATCAGGTATTCACCTGGGATAACACCGCAACAAACAGCTCCGTAACCATCAACGCTCCGGTACAGGACAACTCCGTCGCAGCAGCCCCTAAGACTGCCGATGAGGACACCAGCGCTTCCAGCTCTAACGTAGGCTGGTCTATGACCCCGCCCACGCAGGAAGACGGCTTGAAGAAGTGGCAGGAGCAGAACCCTGATGTGGAAGTGTCGTTCGGAAATTAAATAGCGAGTAATAAGGCGGACACTGATGCGTCCGCTTTTCCTATTTTACGGAAGGTCTGCTGTACAGACCGGGCGCACCACGAAAAAGAAAGGCTGTCGCTTGACAGAATGGTAAAGAAATTATGGATCGAGATATGGACTTATGGAATGCTCTACAGAAGCACATGGGGCATAATGTAAAAATCACGTTCGAGGGTGAGAAAGACAACCCGGAGAACATCTTACTGCAATGTGAGGACTGCCATTTCGATATTTTGAGTGCTGACATTGAGACCGTGTGTGCGAGAGAGGATTGTTGACAAAGGAATAAGGAAAAGCATACCGCAAAGAATAATAGCATACTCCATTGACTGCATAACAAAATTTGTGTATAATTTTACTATCACAGAAGGAGGTGCTTTTATGCCGACCATTAAATCAAGTGCTGACTTGCGGAACAATTATAATGAAATATCGACCTACTGTCATAACTACCCGGAACCTGTTTTTATTACGAAGAATGGAAAAGGTGACCTTGCTGTAATGAGCATTGAGGCATACGAAGAATTAACCAGCCGCTTTGAACTATATAGCCAGATTAAGGAAGGGATGGACGATATTGCCGCTGGCAATACCAGACCGTTTCAAGAAGCCATGGCTGATATTCGGAGCCGCCGCAGAAGATGAATTATCAGGTACACATCACCAAAACTGCGGAGCATGACATTGCGAAAGCAGCAGATTACATCGAATTTGTCTTGAAGAACCCACAGGCAGCAGACCATCTGTTGGATGTTGCAACGGAAAAAATCGGTGAACTGACCCAGATGCCGGAGAAACTACAGCTGGTGGATGATCCCGTTTTGGCTGGTTGGGGAATTCGATTTATTAGGGTAAACAATTATCTTACGTTTTATACCATAGACGAAGACAAGAAGGTGGTAATCATTGTACGTTTTCTTTATCAAAAAAGCAACTGGAACACCATTCTTCGACAAGGCTTTTCACTCATTTAAGGAACCTGCTTTTGCAGGTTCTTTTTTTGCAGTCCGCGCGGACTGCCGACAGGGTGCTTGGAAGGAGTGTGGCAAATATGAGGAAGAGAATACTTTCAGGTATCAGAGACTTATGGATTGTCCTGTTCTGTCTGATGGAGAGAACGTTATTACAGATTCTTCTTGCAGTACCCGTTCCGGTCAGAATGGTTCTTGTGGGAGTACTGGCAGCAAAGTATGTGGAGTGTCTGTTCTGCACAAGCCTTAGTATGACAATCCTTACCGCTGTAATGACGGTCTTTGTGGCGACAAATATCAAGAAGTGGAACGCAGAATTTCAGATCATATATGCGATGGCAAGAATCAGAAAGCGTTTACGAAAAAAAGTATATAATTTTATTTAGAATAAAGAATCTACGGGCAGCCGAAAGGCCGCCCATTTTTTTAGGCAGGTAATGTACCACCTTTGGGCGCAGAATGAGCCACGGATTGTACCAGGTCTGGGTTGAACTTTTCCGGGGCAGAGAATGTACCACTTTTGGGTTTATTTTGGTACATTTCCTGTACCGGAAGTGGAACAAATAACAGATACCCAAAAATGGAACAATGATGTACCAAAACAGTCCCAGACTTGGTACAATGATTGCACCAAGAAGGAAAGGACTGGCTTTTCCGACACTTGTGTACCAATATGCGCCCAAGATTGACCCACATCTGGGCGGAAACTGGTACAGAGAATGGTTCACTTTTGAAAGAAAAAGGTATGGCACGATGCACAGAACGACCGGCAGCGGTCACATATTTTTAGAAGGTTCCCGTAAGGGAACTTATTTTTTAGGACAAGCTGCGCAGAACCTTACGATGCAGTCTAAGGTCTGCGTAAAGAACTTTCTTGTAAACATTGTTTACAAATTTTGCAAATAGCGTCCCGTTTACACGTCGTCACAGACCCCTACGGCTTGTAAACAAGTTCACTTAAAAAATGCCCATTTTACGGGCGTTCGGGCACTCTCGTTTACAGCTGTAAACAATGTTTACAGAAAAGTGCCAATATTCTGACGGCTCGTTTACAGGCTCAAACCCGCATAGTTACGGGGTTTTCGCAGAAATCTCATTGCTTTCTCCGCTAAAGGCTCCGGAAAGCAAAAAGGGCATAAGAGGTTGTGACGCAGCTTCGCTGCGGTCGGCATAGCCGACGCAACCTCTTACTGCGCTACACTTCGCGTAGCTTGCCCTTGAAACGTCCACCGGACGTTCCTGCGGGTGCCCTGGAACGAGCATAGCTCGTCACGTCTCCGACGTAATTTAATGAAAAATGATTTTGAAAAGAGACCTAAAAATAAGGGAAACTGCACCTTACGGCAGACTTATTTTTCACAAAATCATTTTCCAAAAAGATAATCAGAGAAGAAAGACTCGAAAAAACAGTTGTACCAACGAGTGGTTGTAGGAAGAATGTTTGACATCCTGTGTCAGAACATTCATAATAAAATACAGGATAAAAGTAAGGGAAAGCGAAAGGAGAAAGCAGCATGGAATTAGAGAAGTTTGAGGAAGTATATCAGGTACTGGAAGCGCAGAAGGAAAAGGACGAGACCGCCGCAGAACTGTATGCAGATGTAAAGGAGTTTGCCTACAAGTATGTAACGATGCGGTATCGGTTCAGCGAAATGAGCAGAGAAGAGAAAGCCGAGAACGACAGCTACCGCACCAGCCAGCACAACCGGTTCATGGACAGTGTCCGTATCTATTTCCGTTATCTACAGAACAACGGGGTGAATGTGCCGGACATCAGCAAGCTGGAAGCGGATCGGAAGATTTTCGGTAATTTTGCCTGCTACTATATTTTCCGCATTGAGTGTGAACAGGCATAGAGAAAAGCCTGCTTCATCCCAATTTTGAGAATGAACTTCATTAATAAAGCTTCCATGATATAATAAACTTATACTAGAAAAGGATTTGTTGTTGATAAATAAGAGTGGTAGGAATGTTAGCAGTTTATTTATATCATTATTATTAAAGGATGGGGATTGTGTGAAAAAGTTTAATTCAGATAAAGAGATTAAGGAGTATATTGAAAAAAGTATTGATTCTATTAAAGTTTTAGATGAGTGTCGATTATACAGAGAAGAACAATTACAGATTACAGAAGAAGTAATGAGAGCAAGAAATTCAACAGAATGGCTTATCAGAATTAACAAAGTCATTAATAATTTTACCTATGCAATATCCAGGTCTTATGCATATGCAGTTAAAATGAATTGGCCATTGGAAGAAACGGAAAATTCTCAGATGTATGCTTATTATTTGGAGGATGCTGTGTATAGAGATATTGTATTATGGGACTTACTTCGGCAGTTTATAAATGAGTTTTTTAAGTGTGGATATGATAAAGATAGGGAAATAAGTATATTTTCTTTTTTGAATGATGTTGATGTTAGGAGAAAACTTGGTAATTCTGAAGTGAAAAAAATAAGAAAGTATTTAAACTGCGCAGACCATCAAGAAGTTAGGACAAAGTTAAGGAATCAATTTACGCATTCGTTGGATGGGACATCTTCATATCTTTTTCATAGGAATAATAATGGAAAAATACAAGCGGATATGGGAAATGTATTTCCAAAACATCCATATGAAAATATTGTATATGTATTGGATGACATAAAGAAATATTTAAAGTTTGCAGAACTGTATGTAAGTAAATTAGAAAATTTTTTGATTGAAAATATTATGATGGTTACAGTTGAGTGTAATATGAAGTGTGGTAAGGAGGCAGAAGATACAGAAACATGGAGCATAAATATTTTAAAAGATAAGGCGGAGCAGATTTTAGTTCCGTGTGAAAATTCATGTGAATATGCAATAGATTATAATAAGTGTAAAGTATGTAAACCTATGTTTGTTAAATATTGTAGGATAAATGAAGAAGATAAAAAGTATAAAGGGAAAATAGAATTACAGATGAGCTATGAAAAAATGAGGGAAAAGTTTGGAGAAGATGCAACTATTTCTTGATGATTACATAGTTGAGTATTAAGAACTGATGGGTGACAAAAACAGATATAGTTATAAAGAAAGTGTGTATAATATGGGAAGTTTTATAATGATTAATAATGAAACTGGAGACGAATTAGATCCATATACGTTGAGTAAGACTCAGAAGGAATCTGCATATACGAAGGGGACAATTTATATATGTAAATGTTGTTATCCGGAGAAACAATTGAAATATCATTTTTCGGTAGATTTAAGACTAATACCATGTCATCCAGAATTTACTAGACAACATGATGAGGCATGTAGAAAAAATGAGGACTATCAAAAAAGAATAGCATATGCTAATCCGTTGCAGCAGGAAGAAGATGGGAAATTAGTTGCGAGAGTTTATGAAAATTTGTTTGAGAGACCAAATAGATTAGTAGCAGAAACGGGAGATGAGCATAAAAAAAGAAGAGATACCGGACATACAGAACAACAAAGGATGAGATTGTCTGCTTTAGTAAAGAAGATTAACTTAGAAGTTTCGTATCGCCAAGCATGTAGATTTACTTTGAAAGAAGGCGATACAGATGAAACGAAAATAAAGTTAAAATTGGAAGAAAAGTTTAGCAAAGAAGTCTATGGACAAGCAAAGGATGTAAGGATTTCCAATAGAGGAGGAACTGTTGCAGGATGTTCATTGGATAAAAATGGAGTTCAATTTTTTTATAATAGACTAACAAGTATTAAAATTGTATTTTATTCTATTGATGAAAAAAAATCTAATTATGAAGAACGTACAAGTATATCATATCAAGAACTAGTAAATATAAAGACTAACAATGACAAAAATAAAATAAGGAGTTATTTTTCAGTAAAAATTAATGGTTACTATGTTAAAATAACATATGATGCGTTAAGAATTGCGATACATCAATATGAAAGCACTTATAATAATAGAATCCTTGATTTAGAGAATGATATTATCATTGGAGCCGGATATCAATATGAAAAAACGTATAAAGATAAAAACGATAATATACGAAAAGAGGGAGAAATAGATAGGCTCACGTTGTTGCTTGTTAATAAATATGGCATTTTTTGTGAAAGTTCATATGAAGTAAAGTGTTTTGATGTAATTATGGATTATATTATGAATGGAAAACTATACCAAGAAGTTAAATTTTACAAACCATATTCATTTACTAAAAATGCATATGGTGATGCTGAATGGTTGGAAGATGGAATCATAACAGTTAAAGGATGTAAAAAAGCTGGCATTGTTGAAGTTTTTGGCATGATGGGAAATGAGGAATATCAAGAGAAAACAAGATTGAAAGAACAATACGCAAGAGAAAATGAAGATAAGTTTGTTTTTTTAACATGGAAACCACAAACTGAATCGGAGGAAGTCTTGTTAAATAGGCTTGTTAGATGTATTGCAGACATTAGAAAATCAGCATATGCATAACCGCCCATCCCCTTGACAAAATTGAAAAAGTGTGCTAATTTCTGAGTAGGTTGAGACATCAAGTTACTTGTGTCTCTTTTTTTGACTGATAATTTAGGAAAAGAAGAGATTAGGTTCAGATGTATGTTTCAACTTTGGGAAAGTACAAAAGGAAATTTAAACATACATCTGGGTTTGTTTTAGAAACAAGTCGGATGTATGTTTTTTTATGAAATCAGACGGCGGTGCAGACTATCAGAAAAACGGATGCAAAGGAGAAAAACGGATGAGCGGTAACACGCAAAAAGAAGAAATCTACAGAACAGCGATGCGAATTTGCAGAATGTGGGGAGTGGCAGAAACTTTGGATGGTGAGATACCGCCTTATGAAAATCCAAAGACACCGGAAATACTTATAGAAAATGAAAAGCTGGTGTTAGAATGGGCAGAAGAATATAGTACTCTTCAAAATACCGATTGTGAATTATGGAGCTTCTTTATAGAAAGAATAAAAAATCTTACAAATGCAAAATGACATTGCTTTTCTCAGGGTTGCATCTTTTAAAAGCATAGTAAAACCTGCTTTGCACCGTCGTTGACGGCGTTGGGTTTGACAATGCTTTTGAAAGATGCGTCTGGGTAGCCAAGCAATGCAAAGGTGAGGTATGCGGATGCCATAAAATATGGTCGATGATAATATTTTGAAAATGTATTGACAGGAAAACATAAATCTTTTAATATAAACGCATAATAACAACTCGAAACCTTTATAGGTTTATAACAACATTTTTATAAGGAAAATGTTAGTTACGTCTCCGGAAGGAAAGGTAAGCCTATTTGAGTTTCGATTTTTTTATTGGAGCAATTTATGTTTACTTCTTGCTTACGGAGTAAACACAAGTTGCTCCGTTTTTTATGTAAAAAATGGAAAACTTAAAAAATAATCAAGAAGAGAAAAGGAGAAAAACAGATGAATGAAAGAATCGGAACGATAAGCATACAGCGCTCTTTGAAATATGTCGGATTGGACATGGTGGCAGTAGGGAGTCTGAAAGACGGTTATGTCATAACCCGACAGCAATATGTGAAAGTCTGGCTGACACCGTACCACAAATTTTCCCAACATGACATGGCGCTTATGTTAATAGAAATTTTGTGTGAACGGAAGATGCTAAACGAAGCAACTTACAGAAAAATTCAGATGAAGTACGGAGGTAAAAAATGAGATGGATATGATGGTAAAAGAGAGACCACGTAGAGTATGCTTTTACGGAAGAGTTTCCACGGAGCATGAGGCACAGACCAATGCGTTGGAAAATCAGATGGAATGGTACAATGAACTACTGAAACGCCATGAAAACTGGACGTTGACGGGAAGTTATATTGACAAGGGCATTACAGGAACGCTGGCAAAGAAGCGGACCCATTTTTTGAAAATGATTAAGGATGCCGAAAATGGTGGTTTTGATCTGATCGTTACCAGAGAGGTCTGTAGATTCGCAAGAAATACGGTAGACACACTGGCATACACAAGACAGCTAAAGAAGTTCGGTGTAGAAGTCTATTTCGTCAATGACAATATCTGGACATTTGACAATGACGGAGAATTGCGGCTTTCTATCATGGCTGCACTGGCACAGGAAGAGTCGAGAAAGGTTTCGGAACGTGTACTGGCAGGACAGGAAATCAGCAGAAAGAAGGGCGTATTATATGGCAACGGAAATATTCTCGGATACCGTCTGGTACGAAACATAAATGAAGACGGAAAATGGAACCCGGAAGAGAATACTTACAAGATAGAGCCGGAACAGGCGGAAACTGTGCAGATGATTTACGATATGTGTTGTGACGGTATGGGATATCTACAGATAAGTAAGGAACTGGAACGTAGGAAGAGAAAGGATGGTGCCGGAAATGTGAGTTGGTGTTCTTCCAAAATCGGAAGAATTCTACATAACAAGACCTATGCCGGATACAAAGGCTATCGGAAGTCCTACACTACAGACTATCTTGACCATGACCGAGCCAAAAATCTGGACAGAGAAAGCTACCAGTATGTAAAAGGAAACTGGGAGCCGATTATATCGGAAGAGCAGTGGAACCGTGTACAGAAAATCTGTGCGGAAAAGACGAAGACAGTGGGAGACCATACGATGGGAAAGAAGCCGACAGACAATGTATGGCTGAACAAGTTACGGTGTTCCTGTGCCGCACATTCAAAATATCGAAAGAACAAATGGCGCACGAATAAAAACACAGGAGAAACGGTGTTTGGGTATCAGTGCTATAGCCAGCTGAACAAAGGTAGTTATAAGTTCCGAAAAGAGAACGGACTGCCTACGGAAGGCTACTGCAATATTTCCATGATTGGAGAATGGAAGTTAGAGCTTATGGCGAAGATATTGTTGCAAATGTTGTGGACTGACCGAACGGGAGCAATACAGGAAGCTGTCGATATGATTAGAGAGTGCTACACCGAAGACAACCAGACAGATAACAGGAAGGAACAACTGGCAGTACAATCACAGGTGGACAAGTACACGAAGCGTCTGGGGAATCTGTTGGAACTGCGTGTGGATGGTGAAATCAGCAAAGACGAATACCAGCGCATGAAAGCCGAGACGGAAGAAAAGATAGCAACTTATAAAATGCAACTCTTGCAATTTGACCAGGAGACCGATATACTACCAGATATAGAAACACAGATTTCACAGATGGAAGAAACGCTGAAACAGTACATAGATTTTTCAGACAAGAATGTTCCGAGAGAAATTCTGGAAAAGCTGTTGGTGCAGGTGATTCCTTGTCAGAATCACAGGTTCGTCTGGGTATTTAATCTGCTGGATAGAGAGAATGAGATGCTGTGCAGTATGGATGGAAGGAAGAATGCCCCGATATTCAGCTGGTTTGAAGAAAGTCCTACCCTGTTTTCAACACAGCACAGGCTGCTATTGCCGATAAGTAATTTGACGGTAAACACGCAAATCTGAGAGGGTATTGCGTAAGCAATAAATTGGGGTATATGAGAATAAGATGAGAACCTCATTACTGATAGAAATATCAGTAATGAGGCTCTTTTTTTGTTACTATTTCGTCTGAATTAAAGCACGATATTTCCGTCCCGGTCGATTGATGTCGTTTTTGGGTCGATTGGTGCAATCTGCCGCTTATTTTCTGGAAATGCTGTTATAATAAACACAACTCAGATTTATAGAAATCGGAAGTACAGAAGAAAGGGGAAAGAGAATGAGAAAAACAAAATTTTTAGGAAAGGTGCTTAGCCTGGCGCTTGTTGTTACGTTGATAGCAGGCATGGTGCCGGAGATGCGCGCGAAAGCAGCAGAGGGTGAAAACTCGGGCTGGATACAGGTGACAGAGGACAATAAAAACGACTTGGACACAAAGGTAGCCGTTTTGGACAATTTGAGCCAGACTACATATGATAATTTTATTTTTAATGCTGAATGGGCTCATAGTGATATTAAGTCAAGTAAAAAAGGGTATTACATATTAGGAAAAAAGAATGGAAAATATATATGCCTTTATGGTACGGGCATTGAAGTTTGTTCTAAGACTCTTGATACTATAGATAATTCTGCATATGATTATTACTTTTTCCCTTCACAGCAAGTTAAATTAAATCTTGACGGCGGTAAGTGGAAGACAGATACTATAACAACGGTAGCAGGAGTATTTACAGATCTTCCGATACCTACGAAAGAGGGCTATATATTTACTGGGTGGTATGAAGATCCTCAGAGTGAAGACCCCCAAAGTAATAAGGAGGACATATCATTAAGAAGCGTATATAATGGAAGAACGGAAATTAATGCGCACTGGTGCGAAAAATGGCCTGAAGGAAGTAAAGACTGGGTGAAAGCAACAACCATAAAAGAACTGGAAAGTGCTGATCTGCCTTTCTTTACCTTGTCAGAAGCAAAAAAGTTTTTGGATGAATATCTTGCACAACATCCGTATCCCAATGATGCATATTCTGTTATTATAGGAAGAATCTATAATTTTAGTACTGTATGTTATATTGCTTATAACACTGACACCGAATACGGAGGTGTAGGCTATAACCCGGTTCCGGAAAGTCTGGAACAAGACTGGATGAGTAAGTATACCTATTACGTTCTGAGAACTCCGGGCACAACATCGGATGATTCTGAAAATCCATCGGTAACCCCGAGCCCGGCGTCTGCTCCTGTGACCCCGACTCCGGCACCTGCTCCTGTAACCCCGACAACTGCACCGTCCGCCGGAGACACCAGCAGTGATTCCTCTGACTCCGGCTCAGTAGCTCCTGAACCGGTACTGACCACCACAAATATCGCAGGAGAGCAGATCACCGGATGGGATGCCATTACAAAAGTGATCTCTACCCAGACAAAAGACAAGCAGCAGAATGTATCCGGTGCCAACCAGGATCTGCTTCATGTAGATGCCAGCGGCTTTGACAAGACAATTCCTGCAGCAACAGTGAAAGCAGTGTCCACCTCAGCTCTGCGTGGCCTGCATGTATTCATCAGCAACTCAGATGCAGTAACCTTCCTTGCAAAGAGCAAGTTGTCCGGTTACAAGGAAACCAACTTTGAACATAAGGATACTGTTACAGAGCATTCCAGAACCATCGACTTTACCAACAAACAGGCATTGGGTACAAACGTTGTATTCCATACCACAGTACCCGTGAAAAACGGAGAAGTGACGGTTTACAAGGTAGATGCCAACGGCAGAACCCGCATTGTCAAGACAGTTTCGAATGCAGGCGGACAGGTATGCTTCCCGATTACCGAGACAGCAACCTATGTATTGGAATACTGATCTGCGATAGTTGAATCCCATATTTTACAGCACCCCCCGCTACAGGAATAAAAACCTGTGGCGGGGGTTGCTTTTACTGCAAACGCGATTCCTTGTAAAGAAATGTAAAAATGTAAAAAAATGTAAAAACGTAAAAAATGTAAAAACTCAATTGAAAAAGTAACTTCCAGTTACTAAGGCTTTTATATTTTATAAAACAGAAATAAGTCATACAAACATGAAGATGGAAGATAGTCTTGTAAATGAAAAACCTAATCCCCCAGCTATGCTGGGGTGAATGGAGTAAGCAGTAGCGTGTAGGATAACAATAAAAAGCCTCCTGTGTTACAATGAGAAAGGTATCGCAAGCCAATCTCAAAACAAAGGAGGCGGTCCTTAATGGACAATCAAAGTTTATCACATGTTCGCTGGAAATGCCAGTACCATATAGTTTTCATACCAAAGTATCGGAAGAAGATATTGTATGGTAAGTTAAAAAATGATGTAAGAGAAATAATCTCAATACTTTGTAAGTATAAGGATGTACAGATTATAGATGGAGCAGTATGTGAAGATCATATACATTTAAGCGTTGCAATACCACCTAAAATAAGTATATCGAGCTTCATGGGATATTTGAAGGGCAAAAGTACACTAATGCTATATGACAGGCATCCGGAACTGCAAAGTAAGTGGGATAAGTCATTCTGGGCAAGAGGATATTATGTGTCGACAATTGGTAATATTACAGAAGATGCAATAAAGAAATATATCCAAGAACAGTCGGAAGAGTCAAGGAAAGAAGAAAACAGAAGTACCTCTTTATAGAGGACCAGTAACAAAGCTTGTGATACCCGCCTTTCAGGCGTGTATGCAATCAGCCCTTTTTAGGGCTAATATTAAACCACCAGTTGAACTGGTGGTTGCTAACTAGATGATCTTCCTTTTCTTTTTTGTGTAATAATGGTAATCACTTCAGTAGTGTCAGGAGATGGCAGCAAGACTAAGGAGGATAAATACATGTCATCCTATAAATATAAGCATCTGACACTGGATGATCGCATTACCATACAGAAAGCTTTAAAAGAGGGGCAGACGTTCGTTGAAATAGGCGCTCTGATAGGCAAGGATCCATCAACTGTTTCTAAAGAAGTGAAAGCCCATCTTGATTATCGAAATACTGGTACGCGTTCCAGAGGCTATAATCCATGCAGACACAGAAAGAGATGCACTAAGCAGTATATCTGTGGCGAAGATAGCTGTGGGTTTATTAATCGGTTATGGCACGGAAAAACATACTGTTCTGAGTGTGCTTTGTGCATGGTCAATTGTCCTGATTTTGAAGAGGAAAAATGTTCAAGTCTAAAGAAAGCACCCTATGTTTGCAATTCATGTAAACAGGTACGTTCCTGTACTCTTGCCAAACAGTTCTATGATGCAAAGGAAGCTCATAAAACATACGAAGAGACACGTTCTGATTCCCGTAAGGGTATCGATATAACACCAGAAGAACTGGATCGGCTTGATGCCATCCTTTCGCCTCTTATCAGACAAGGCCAGTCGATTCATCAAATTTGTATGAACAATGCAGCAGAAATCATGGTAGATGAAAGGACCATTTATAACTACATAGATGCCGGCATACTTTCTGCTGGAAATATAGATCTTCCCAGAAAAGTGCGTTATAAAAAACGCAAATCCAAAAAGGTTGTACGTGTCGATAAGAAATGCCATATCGGGCGTACCTACGAAGATTTTGAAGCTTTTATGAAAGGACATCCTGATTTCAACGTGGTGGAAATGGATTCGGTAGAAGGCACCAGTGATTCCACAAAGGTGCTGCTTACAGTATTCTTTAGAAACTGTTCCCTTATGCTGGCATATCTTAGGGAAGCGAAT